>Ga0209149_1002440_pt1 | contig 10429 bp, 6 predicted proteins | sample WorMetTyACAVOLI2_FD_187423 | JGI IMG/M metagenome (GOLD analysis project Ga0209149, IMG submission 187423) | Marine gutless worms symbiont microbial communities from Max Planck institute for Marine Microbiology, Germany - Olavius algarvensis... ...
TCGGGGGTAAATTGTGGGGGTTTTTGACCGTGGGGGTTCATTTTGGGGGTTTTTAACCAAGGGGGTTCAGAAAGGGGGTCTTTGACCATGGGAGGTCATTTTGGGCATTTTTGGAAAAATTCGTAATTTTAACCCCCACAAGTGCAGTGCGACCACAATGAAGCAAACTCGCCACACCACGTAGTGGGCTGCCATCTAGCGAATAATAGCATAAAATCACCCACAGACCATGCAATACGTAAATGCGCTTTCTCTCCCAATTGCTGGGGAACGGGTGGGGGTGGAAATGGGCACCTATTGGAGGCCTACAGTACCGAACCCACATGCAAGCCCCAAAGTACGATGTGCAGTTTCTGAGATCTGAGGCGTTATGCAGTAGCAGTAGTAGTAGTAGCAGTAGCAGGATGCGGCAAATGCGGCAAATTAAAGAATGTTAGATAGATAAGGTTGGTTGGTTGGTTGGTGTTTAACGGCACTTTCAGCACAAAAAGGCTATATCATGCCAACGTGCTATGGCACCATCATTTACTGGTTCATACACATAGTAAAAGCAGAATATCACACATAAGCAAGACAGCCTGCAGACCACATATACAACAAGCAAAGCATCCAAACACTGAAGTGTTCCTTGGGAATGGTTACCTAGGCAAGCAACAATATCCACTATTGCCATAATCTGCAGTGATTACTTGGTCAGGTTGGTTGGTTGGATTTTAATGGCACACACTTTCAGCACAAAAACGCAGAAATTGAAGTTTGTTAAAGATCTTTATTTCAGTTAAGAAGTTAAAGATATACTGTTTAGGGGAATTGATTAAAACGTGAAAGAGCTGAAAATGTCGGTAATATTTTTCTATAACTTGTTTGTATACAGTGCATTTAGTTAAGATGTGTTCAATTGTTAAAAGGCATTTACAATCATATCACCATCGCACACAGTAAAATTTACTCAAATTTTAAACAAAGTATTAAAATGTTTTTGAGCACATTCATCATCACTTTACCATTGTGCCGGAAGTAGCTGTAGACATAATGTAAGACAAAACTGAAACTGAAAAATTCTGAAACCTCACTTTGTTACGAGTAATTGATATGTCCAAATGATGCCTATGTCGAGGAGTTAGTCTCCACAAAGACCAGTTGCTTACATTAATGCAACAGCAAAATGGACAGACACAGTTTATGACTAGCGGCCTCATTAACAGATACAAGCTGCAGGGACGATAGTCTTATGGCCATCACATAGACAGCGGCAGTCACAGACATAGCAGTGCTGTCACAAAGCAAATAATAACAACCATTACCCATTGGCTAAATGTGTCCCGATTACAGGAAAGGGGGTGGGTCACGTGGGTGTACGAGTGGGGTAGGAATGGGCACATACGTATCCAGTCCACACCCAGTCCAGCCACAACATATGGTTTCTGAAATCTTAAGTAGTAAATGTGGATTTGTATAGCATATTGTCGCAAACATGCCTCTAATACACTACCACTTCCCGCAAGTCAGTGCTGATATCTGCTAGCTATCCCTGCAGCCAGGCATCAGCACCACACTGTGAGACCATGGATACGGGCTAGTGTATCACGCAATGTGCCTGTTTACTTCCCCAGGTACCGCTAGGTACTCATTCCAGCCTCCCACAGAGGGTGGGCTCAGGCTATGGAGGCCTGGGTGCCTGGTTCTCCACCGAGGTGGTTTACCCATCAAAAGACGGTCACCCACCCAGGCACTAACCGAACCTAGTGTAGAGTAAATACACTGATCAAGTCCAACGTGTCACCACTACACTAAAGCAGCAATGAGCATTTAAGCATTATGAAGAAGAGCAGCAGTAGCAGGCCTGACACAGTAAATTACAGAATGTCATATAACTGAAAGACACCAAGCAACAGTTACATGCATGTAACAAGTTGAAATAGCAAACACTGTTACATATAAATAAAATCCGATAAACAATACAAACATGGTTTAAAGATCACTTAACAAATATGTGAAACATACTGCATTCGTACGACTGCAAACACATTTCATTCTTTACAACACTGTTCCTGTATCTTATACTATGTTCAAAAATACTAAAACACAATGAAATGCAACATATACAGCAGAAACTGCTGCAACATTAAAACAAGGCCAGTGCAAGTTTCGTACAGACTGTGACTAAGTAACGTTTAACCCTTTACGGGCACATTAAAACCACAGAGTAACGAATCATTATACAGCAATATGGTGATTGGTACACTGGCCGTTGATGGGTGGGCTGTTACATTTTGTACAGCAAAGAGGGTACTGGTATTTAACTCTAAGGAGTTTTCATTATTCCCTTTATGTAAGGTGCATATTGTCCTGGGGACGTGCACTGGGCCCGCTTGGAGGCCTCAGCACTGGGCAGCTTAATTGCTGCCTGCCCCGCATGGAAGAGAAGAGAAGAAAGAGAGAGGGTACTGGGTGGGCTGGGGCCCCAATCACCATCAACATTTCTAGTCAAGAAAACTACAAGTATTTAGCCTTTCATACAGCAGGATAGCAGTTATGGCCAGCCGACTCAAAACTAGGAATGTGCGGAATAGATTCTTTTAATCTTGGTTCGGTTTTTTGAAAAAAACTCGGATTCGGTTCGGAATGAGTTTGGTTCGGTTCGGTTCAAAAAAACTCGGTTCGGTTCGGATATTACCATATAGTTATTTACTACTCATGTAATAGCAAATATTACAGCGACAGTGGATGACATGACTAACATCACTGACATCACTCACAACAAAAAGTAAATAATGTTACTGCATTCTAAATCTATATACTAAACTCTGTTTCGGTCATGTTTTAAAACGTTCTTTATGTGCATATTTAATGCGAGTAAAGTTACTTCTGTTAACTTTTTATCTGAATTGCAGACTGCATGCAGTTACTGTCTGAAAAATATCTGAACAGATGTCAAATTTTTGGATGGTTCGGTTTTAAAAAAAACTGAATCCAAACCGAATTTCAGTTTTCCGCACATCCCTACTCCAAACCACATCATTGACTGCTTGCACACTGTCAACTGTACATAGCACCACTCGTAGCCAGCAGCCTTCACGGCGGCTGTTTCTGTTGACGGTTTTAGTGAATATGAGCTTGTGGGACTCAAGGTCGTCTAGAACTGTCTTTGTCCAAGGATGATCAGGCTGTCTCTTCCTATCTCTCAATGGAGATGTAGTTATGATCTTATCGGCATCATCTCTCATTCATGCCCAAAGAATACCAAAGATTTGTAACTTAATAGAACAAGATGAAACCACATTCTTCTTCCAGGTATTTCACTTAAAACTACTCTCCAAAGACCACTCCACAGACCGAATCACAAAGGCTGTTGCCACTAACACATACATGCACATATTACTTCACTCATCACACTACAGAAAATATAAACAAGAGCCTGGTCAAAACAATACTAATGAAAGGAATGAAAGATGATACGGTCACATACTTGATACAACACTGTAATAAAGTGTAAACAGTGTTCCAGAGACGGAAATTGGTTAACAGAGATGACCTGTGACACTGACCCATGACCTGGACTGACTTGGTGACCCGAATTACCTAGTCTTGCTCATGCCACTGCCTAAATTCACAGCTACATGCTTTAGTTACAGTTGATATTATGCATATGCATAGAACTACACAGTAAACAGACAGAACAAGCAATGACGACGATGACAAAAGTTATGCAGTGACAAAATTTTCACAAGCAAAACCGGGTCAAAAAACTGGGTCACTGTTTCAGACACTGACCCGTGACCTGACACGCCACAAATTGCTGATCCGGTTACACCTCTGCAGTGTTCTTTGATAAATGTTTGAAATGACCACATGAAAATAACCACTATCACCACCGCTACAACTACTACTTTCAGTTTCGGTTTAACCAGCCTACTTCTTCAGAGATACTCCAAGGTAGGCTTGGCTCCAAAAGAATCAACCTCAAAATTTAAAAATAAGTACACATTTAGCCGAAATTCACAATACTGTCATCCCTTTGTTTCCTTAAAATATTACTGCTATTCACCATGTTTTTTACATTACGTGTACTCACATGCATACACAACATACAACATTCGCTAATATGCATAAGAACTACGTATTTAGCCTATCAGACATCAGCATTAAATATAACTGAGAAATATGCCATAATATTAATCACAAGTAGCACTGCGGTCGCAGAGAGGTCATGCGATGCTGAGTGTCTGTCAGTACTTAGCCTCAATAGTACATGTCAAACGCTTCAGATTTACCGCTGCGTAAATTAAATTCTGTTCTGCTGTGTGTATTCACTGATGTATGGCGTTCTCTGCCGTAAACAGACGTGCACCGTTACTGTTATACACTAGTGCTTGGACGACCGTCAATTGGGGGGCGATCACACTAACTCCACCAGTCATCAATCAATAGCCAGATATTGGCCAACAATCGCAATTTGTGCTCACCCCACCTGCATTTGATGCCCCCATTAGGGGGGTCCCCGTCAGAATATCGCCACAACATTTGGTATGGAAAAACTAGAGTGATGTCCATACCAGACAGTTACAGAATTCACGCACGTGACAGACTCACACACACACACACACCACATGATGGCATAGGCCGCGCTTGCACAGCATCGAGCGGCAAAAATCTGTGTATTATATTACTATTAATAACAACTGATGTTGCTGTTATTAAGAACAACATGATTGTTATTTAAAACGTGTCGTATCTAAGCAACCAGATATTAGTGTAGTTTTACTTCAGTTAAAATTACCAACCACACCTTGGCTGTGGATGAAAAAGCACACGCCGCTGCTACAGCCATAAATTTCATGAAAAACATTGTAGTCTCTTTGTAGTTGGTGATAAAACGCGCAATGTGTTATCTAAGCAGTATGCCGTTGTTGCAAAGAGCTGCTGTCCAGCCGTTTTTTTGTGACATTCACGCAGAAATTTTTCAGATCAACACGCTTCACTACCACAACATACTGTAATCTACCATGAGCAGGCATCGTGACACATCAATACACGTAAAAGCTCAAACACGACCGAGTGAAATGCATGAATGAAAGACGAAAATACATCAGTTTATGGCTCAGTTTCGTACAGTTGACAACCGCTTCACAAGTGGCCGATCATACACCCAGTGAGTTCCTACTTCGTGAAAGTGCTGCAACATAAACACTATTATTCACTGCACCAACATTATTGGCAAATATTATGGTACCAACTCCGGCAGTAAAATTCTAATACCTAACAACATGGTGTCAAAATGTTCACAGTACTTAAAACTAATACATTACTGATAACATTCACATTTAGGCATTACATGTTCTCATTCTATTTGGCTGACAATTTTGGAACTAAGGGTGGGCATAGAAATGGCTTAAAGCAACAGCAATCACAGGCATTGGTGAAAACTGGCACTAACCCGTACTACTGACTCTAACCGACATGCGAGAGGAAAATTTTCACAGCACTTACAGTCGGTAACTACAGTGTGTCCACAAAAAAAATAAAGCCAACTACTTTTTAGGAAAGTGTTATCAAACCTCAACTAAATGCTCTGATTTTTGGCATAACAATTTAAGAGACAACTGTGAGTCTGCCTATGATTATGTCTTCCACCTCACCTGCGTAATGCACATACCTTGCAAAACGTTTCAGACAGGTTTAATTTTACAAGTTGCATAAACCAAACAGTCAAAGAGCAAAACCCCAAATTCAAACATTCTCAGCATTAATTTAACAAGAGTGAACCATGAAAACACCACAAAATGTGCTCAAGATGTCCACTGTGAGCCCTGACACAAGCAGAGAGATGGCGATGCCACTGACTGATGGCTGCAACAACAAATGAATGGTCCAGCTTTCTCTGTTCGACTAATAGTCTCTATTACAGTTCTGCAAGACGTTATTAAAATAAAAAGTCACAGGCAAGGGTATTGCACAGGCTTCGTTGGTAATGCAACTGCAGTTGTATCTTTCAGTAAACTCAGGAATAAGTTCTCCAAATTTTATAAACTTTCATCATTCCTAAATAAAACAAGAACCTAGCTATCGCAAACAGATTGCGCGTCAGCTGTGCACACAATACGTTGAGGGCATTCATAGGTCTAAATATAACACCGTGACCTTGAAATGTGGGTTAGAGGTCACTCAAGGTCATTTAAAGTGGTACCATTTGAAAGCTTGGGTATGGTTTCCTATTCGCCTTCCATAGTAACTATGGCCGTATCTGTAGCCATTTTGGAGATATTCAGCGTCAAAGAATGGCCTGACCTTGAAATCTGGTATGGGGTAGTTCAAGGTCATTGAAAATGGCGCCGTTCGATAGACCATGTACGACTTTCTATTGGTCGGCCATTGTAACTATAGCTGTAACTTGTACCACTGTCGAGTTATTTGACATTGAATAATATAGTGACCTTAGAATCTGGATTAGAGGTCACTCAAGGTCATTGAAACTAGTACCATTCAAAAACTTGGGTGCAGTTTCCTATTCGCCTTTCATAGTAACTATAGCCATATCTGTAGCCATTTGTGAGATATTTAGCGTCAAAGAGTGGTTAACCTTGAAAACTGGGTTAGGGTTCATTCAAGGTCATTGGAAACCATGGCACCATTTGATAGATTGCATACGAGTTCCTATTCACCTTCCATAGTAACTATGGCGATATCTTGTATCGTTTGCGATAAATAGCGACTTATTGGTAAATAATCCTGAAATTTTTATACCCACCTGTATTTAGCACCCCGCAGGGGGATGACCCCATCGGAATTTCGTGAAGGTGTTTGATGCTGGTAAAACTAGAATGATTGGGCTACTGTATAGTGAAAAAACTATGACGATGTTAAGCCATTTTCATCTGATACCGGAACGTAACGGACAGAGAGACAGATTTGCTATATCAATATCGTGCGTCAGTATGCTGACGCGCGATTATGCTAAAAATTCTTTGGCTTTGTTTGTGGACACAGTGTAGTTACACCTCGGAGTGGTCAGGAATGGTGATAGTGGTGGTGTTGTTGGACAAGTCCAGACCGGTAGATAGTGTCTGGAGTGCTCTGGAGCGGTAATTAGTATGCCGCTAGACAATGTTGTGTGCTCATATACCAGATTATATTGTAACTGATCTTTACATATGATGTAAAGCATGGACTCTACGAAAAGAGTTCTTTGTTTGATCAAAGGTGAAACAGGCAATGTTTCATGACATCAGAACTGAACTCTGAGTGAAGGGAATACTGCAGTGTGCGAAGGTAATGCAACTAAGTGGTATCGACCGGTATAAAAAATGTCTACAACAGAAGATACCACAAGCTGTTAAAAGCAAAGCCGAACTCTACCAGGGGCGAGTGTAGTTAAGGAGCACTTTTGGATTGATCCTAATTTTTGGGAACGATCCTTATCCTTAACTAAATGATGTTTTCTTGTAATAGCACTCTCATTTTTTGGGATCATAAAAAACTTCAATCGCAGCAGATTCAGTCATGTGACTCGTGTTTTTGTTTGTAAACAAATTGTGATTTCGTTTGTTGTTTTTTTAGTTTAAAGCGTTCTTTCTGTCATTCTTTCTTATTTGTTGACATTTGTTCGCTGACAGTATTTAAATAAAACTCGTGTCACTGGGATCATATGTCACTCAAAATTGCTGCCAGAAGCGATGTATGTTCATTTAAGGTAGCCATTTTATTTTTTAATGAGAGTGCTCTTGGAGCAAAAGAGTTATAGAATGATCGAGACCGCTCTTGGAGGAGTTAATAGAGCAGTGAAGAGCGCTCTTGCAAGAGCACTCCTTAACTCAACTCGCCCCAGACTTCTAAGTCTTCAATGGAAACGTTGGACGGATGACACAGTGACAATAGAAAACAGGGAAGCACACTGACTGAAGTGGAGTATTTACACAGACGGAGGTGGTAGACTTCAAAAACCTATCTGTAATGTCATATAACAAACAAGATTCATCTGGTGAATTAACAGCGTGCCACTGCATACAAACTAGCAACAGCACTGTTACCCTAGTATCCCACGTTTCACCAGTTTCCAGTCGCTGCTTGGCATCATCACGCTGCCGCTGCTCAATTCTGTGCTTATGCTCGGTTGCTTCCTGAACATTGTGAAGCTTCAGGTACGCTGTCACATCTCGCCACAGTCTGCACCAAAATATAAAATCAAACACAGTTTACATACCAACTGTATACAAGTACAAGAACAGCAACGATGACAAATACAGTGTATGGCCCTCAATCCAGGACAACAAGAGTGAGCCAGTATCAGATTCATTAAAAAATCATTCAGCTTTACAAAATTCTCGTTAGTAACTGACAAAACAGTTGTACATTCAGCAGAACACTGTTACTGCCTATTGCATGGTTAAACGTATCTTTCAGCTTCACGTTCAAGATGTCACCCATATTACTCTGACAGCAAGAAGGAGAAGAAGGACACTTAGCAGAAAAGAACTTCATTACACGAAAAAATGGAAATGGAATGGAACGTACGTTTTACTTCTCATTATAATAATGATATTGGCATGATATTTAGCAACCAAAGCACAAATGCCAGTAAAGTCAAAGAAATTATCAATTTTGGTTTTATTTTGACTGCAAAGATCATAACACTGCTGAACACTGTTGCTAGTTATTCAAATTATGTGCCGTCCTGCCTCATAAGTTGAGGGGCAGTAACGATTGTTTCACATCATCTGTCTGTCCGGCCTTCTGTCCCGCATCTGTGATCAAGCACTAAATACAAAACTAAAAAAGCTACTTAACTGAAGAGGTCAAGAATGATACCTCTGCCAGGTCTCCAAATCTATCATCGGCCTCGTGTGACCTTGATCTTTGACCTCCTGACCCCCAAAATTGATTGTTTCATGCCCTTGCCCCACGGACCATTTTTGCCGATTTGCATCAAAATCAGTTCATTCGTTTTCAAAATATCGTGTTCACAAGTTTGGTGGTAACAGACAAATGGACGGACAGATGAACAACCTGAGAGCATGATGCCTCTTGCGGCCACTGTCACTTGGTCCTTACCTTAGACCTTAGTTCATCGCGCGTAAAAGACATTGGGCCACACGTCAATGCCAGCCTTCTCTGTTGACAGCGAGCTGTTGTGCTACTTCCCAGGTCATGCCGATGCTTTTCAAATCTTGTGATATGGTGTCTATCCAGTTCTTTTGTGGTCTTCCAGGCTTTCTTCATGTACCGCTTATATTCCAGTGTACAGCTTGTCTTGGCAGTCTGTTGTCATCCATTCGTAGAACGTGCCCAAGCCATCTCAGTCTTCTCTCTTTTATGATGAGACCTATCTTCTCCAGTGTCTGTGCCCTGACCCTCTCATTACTGACTTTGTCTTTCCATGAGATACCCATTATTTGTCTTTGGAACTTATGGTGTGCAGCTTCTGGCTTTTTCTTTTGTGCAACTGACAGAGGCCACAATTGTGCACCATACAACATTGTGGACTTAGTGGACGCACAAAGACATGAATACCGATAGAAACATGATGAAGGCAGCACAGGGAGAAACATAATAATTGTGATCCAATCAAGTAAATCAGAAGCCATCAGAGCAGAATGGAAGAAGTGAAATGAGCCAACTAGAGGCCCAAATCTTCCACAAACAAATGGAAATAAGTCAAAGTAACTTAATGTACAGAATACCTGCGTGATTCATATTCTAACTGCTGATCAATTGGTTTTACTTGTTTTTTGATGACATGCATACTTGTTGTATCCACAAATATCTCATTCTGTGTCATCTACATGCACATAAACACAATCCATGTGCCATAACACAGCATAAAGTATCAGTTATCTCTTTAGTCACTGAACAAAATTTTCAACTGTTATTTCTATTTTTGAAAACATCTGCTCTGTAGACTGCATGTATACAAAATGACCGAAAGCAGTGATCAAGTCAGATTCGACAACTACACAACTACGGATGTTCAAATTCTGCCATAACTTGTTAGTCACACACTGTTACACAGACTACACTTTGACTAATAGTGATCTTCAAATTGTATGTTATTACCAACACACAGTGTTTATAATATTCGTTTAAAATAAATATTCCAATAGAAAGTGGTATTATATTTAAAACTGTTATATTGAGCAAATGCTGTATAAACTTCTAGTTTCCAACATGTCAACTAGTCACTGTAAAACATAAACCGTCAACTCTGCATCATTATTTCAAGAAGACCTTAGAGGGGACTTCAAAAATGTATATTATTATTATTATTATTAAACAAGAAAATAATGAGTGGCGTATCGTTAAGGACTAACTGCTAGGACACTTTACAAAGTTACTAAGTTCGCGCGACAGTTGTGGGGTTAGTCATTAAAACAGTGTAGGCCTATCAGTTAGCACAAATCGTAACAGCGATGGAACAGTTCGCATTTCAGCAGCC
>Ga0209149_1002441_pt1 | contig 10428 bp, 6 predicted proteins | sample WorMetTyACAVOLI2_FD_187423 | JGI IMG/M metagenome (GOLD analysis project Ga0209149, IMG submission 187423) | Marine gutless worms symbiont microbial communities from Max Planck institute for Marine Microbiology, Germany - Olavius algarvensis... ...
ATACAAATCTATACATAAAACAGAAAAAGTAAAAAAGAACAGTACGGTATCAGCAAATACACAGTTCTTTATATGACTGACAGGCATCGTATCCAAACACTTAATGCCAATTTTACGGTGACATAGATCAGTTATAGCACTCTACAGTACACTGCTATGACATTTCACGTTTTGTAAAAAAAAGGAGAATACGACAGTGTACAAAATAGGCAAACTTGAACTGCAGTAAAACGGCAATGACTTTTGATTTTCCCTCCAACATCAATATGCAGAACGTAATCCCAATGTAGGCCCTATACACTAAACGAGTGTTCAAGTGTTCAATCTAGGCCTAAGTTCAATCTCTGATGAATGTTATATACAGGGTGCGGCTAAAAACGTACTCCGACGAAAACTGCAATTTCTCAAAAACGGCTTAGTATTTCAGTACGAAATTTTCCAGGATTATTTGTAAGGGTTGTGTGCATTAAACGTGAAACTTAATTCGATGATCTATGTAGAAATTGCAAACCTGAATACAGAGTAGGCCTACGATTTCTGCATGACGCCAGTCAATAACACAGAGATATAACGTCCGTGCTTTTTTTCAGTTTTACACATTTATTAAAGTCGAGTACCAGCAAAACAGTGATATCATTAATGACGTCATAGATTACGGTTTGTGCTGTTTTGTCTAAAGGCCCGTTTACAGCGACGCTACTCAACTCGACGTCGAGTTGAGTTCAGTTGAGTTGTGTCGCTATAAACGGGCCTTAACCGGCTGTTTATAGAAATAAATTTACTGTTGTTAGTATGACGGGTAAGATATCATATGAAGACAAAAAACGCATTCAAACGCTCGTGAAATGTGCTTATGCTATAGTTGCAAAATTTCCTCCAAACATGTCTTAGGCCGAAATAATATTAAATTAACGTATTAAATAATCACTGATTTCTTTGCAAAATGCCTGTTTTTTTCTGAGAAAATTTAGTTTTTGCTTTGGTACGTTGTTAAGTAAAATGTTCTGCATTGCTGGCTGGCGACTTGCAAAAAATCGTACTTTGTATTTCAGATCATGCCATTTCTTTGTAGAGTGCCTACTGCCCTTGCAATGTCCTCGACATGATAGTGTCACCTTAATTAGTACCATGCCCCCACTTTCAAAATGCCACCATAAAACAATACGGCAAATTATCATCTCCGCCAAGGCCGAGGCTCAGGCCGGTTTCTGTCATCCTTCATTCTGTCTGTGTGCAGGATTACTGCAAAAGTAAGGAGCCGATTTCACTGAAACTTGGTGTCATGATTGGGCCTACCAATTGGAAGAATTAGTTAACTTTTGGTGGTGATATGATCCCGGATTCCGTATCACTTTCCTATACTTCCCTCACCGTTGCGGAATAGGTGATTATAGGAGATTTGTTAGGATTTCTCATACAGTCACCGGCCGATTACGACACTTGGCGAAATGACTGACGCCGACAAGATGCACAACATTTTGGAAGCGATCCGGCAGACATCCGGATCCGAATACACGATCACTAAGCCTTTTGGTTGAGGTTAGACGCCTTGGCGGAGGTTGCGGCTCTCTGAGCACGGTCTCTTTCGTATATACGCCGACAAACAACAGATTTGTAACATGTTGAGTTCATGGCAGGTTCGTGCTTTCTACGTCACATTCTGGCACAAAGTTACGCCCCTCTCGCATGTCAAAGAAAGAGAACGGGAGCAGCAGCAAGGGATGACTTGTTGTGACGTCTGACACAGAGCGAGACGACGCCGTCAGGGAGTGCTTTGAGGTAGTTCCACGCCTCGTATAGTGACAGCTCGTCAAACTGTTTACCGTTGACACTGATGATCTCGTCTCCCGGACTCAGCAGAAATCGCGCTGCCACGTCACCTAGCAACACGACCGGCACAAATTAATCGTTAAACGTTTTCGTAAAAACAACTTCATTGTGTTCAGGAAAAACACCCACTTTTGTTTTCTTGCAATATCTTAGAAAAAGTAACCAATTTGTATGGAAATTTCAGCAAGTTGTTCACACCCCACTGCCTCATTCACGCGATACTCCAAAAGGAGGACTGTGAATTACTTATCAAAAAAATCAAAAAATCACCTTCCATAGTAACTATGGCGCTATCTTGTATCGTTTGCGAGATATAGCGACTTATTGGTAGAAAATAGCGAGATTTTTATACCCCACCTGTATTTAGCGCCCCCGCAGGGGGTGAGGCCGTCGGAATTTCGTGAAGAAGTTTGATGCTGATAAAACTAGAATGATTGGGCTAGCGTATGATGGAAAAACTATGACAATATCGTCATTTTCTTCTAATACTGGAAAGTGACGGACAGACAGACAGACCGACGGACAGAATTGCTTTATCAGTGTCGCGCGTCAGTGTGCGGACGCGCGATAAAAATTATCGAATTTAGTATTAGGCAATTTTCCTCGTCATGATGAACAAGAATTACAATGATAATCGAAGCGCGTGTCTGAAAGTAGAATAACCATGACGACTATGATTTCAGTGAAGGAAATAGCTCACCTCGAAATATGCGCTTGACGGTGACCGGTGCCCGCCCTGTGGGGCTGTCGCGACCACCTTCGATGCAGAATCCGAGACCGAAGATGCCCTTTTCCAACGAAATCATTTCCGCTTCCGGCTGATGCGATGATCCATCAACATCTTTCGACGCCTCTTCTAGACGTTCAGCACTGCTCGGCAGTGGTAGCTCCGATCTTCCCTCTCTGCTCTTATTTGCCTGTCCTAAATCTCTCAGTCTGCTTCGTTCTTTGACTTCCAACTTGACAGAAACTGGCGACGTTGCTGTTTGCTCGACAGCTGAATGCTCCACACTGTTTTGCCAGTTGTTCCACGTATCAAACCTGAAACCATTTATTCCCTTCTTTTCCACGGCCTTCTCTTCTGTTCCGTCGCTTTCTCGACGTTCAGTTGTGATTGCTTGTTTAACGTCTTTCTCGATTACTACTGGACGTGTTGTAAATTCGTCCTGCGAAGCAGTAGAGTGGTTACCAGGTGGTGAGTATATGTTCAGGTCTAATGCTGTCGTTGTCGCGGGAGCATCGTGGCCGGCTGTCGACGTCATCTTGGTCTGTTCGGGTGATGACGTAGATGATTCGTGCTGATCAACCTCCGAGTCGCTGCCGCCGTCAGAAGTTGTTCGACCTCGACTTGCCAGCTCGTCAGATGAGGTGGCCGGGGTGTCATCCTCACCTACGCGGTGATCAAGACTGGACGGCGGCAGTGGGTCGGCCACTCGAGCGGCAGGCGGCGCAGGAGAGGGTAGTGACGGTTTTGGCATCGTCGGCGGTCGTAACAGCTTCAAAACCGGCTGCTGTCGGTCGCTGATCTGCAGAGATCGACCAGGTGTGCCCACGTTTGGAGAAGCATGGGCGTCTTTGAAGCTTTTCGAGTCTGTAATGTCTGTAATTTCACCACCATTCGGCTTCTGGCATGGATGACTTGCAAACATCGACTGACAACAGTCTGCATTTGAAGGTGACTCACCAGATGCGCTCAAGTTTGGCGACACGTGAACATCTTGGAAGTCTGTCGAAACTGTGACTTCATTACTCAACTGCGGATGAAAGTGCGTTGCTGAAGGACACGCTGGTATCTCCTTGTCGACCGTGGTTGATTCTCTAACGCCATTTGTCACCGGTGTCGAAGCTTTTGCAGCACCGTAAGAAGAATACCGGTCGTCTGCCTGATCGTTCGGCTTATTCGGGACGGATGACGCGGTGACATCACTACCGATAAGCTTGTGATGAAGTGACGATGTGGAGTGAGTTGGAGTCACCACCTTTACAGCGCCAGTAGCCGTCGACTCACTAACGCTGTTCATCGACGACGTCGGACCGTTTCCGTAGCCGTTATTGTCCGTGCCTCTCACGGATGATGTGGTGAGAAACAACGGTCTGATGGAGCGGTAGAAGGACCGCGGCATGAATGGGCGAGGTAGGAGGGTCGCCGGAAGAACGCTTGGCGTGGAAGAGTTGCCCGTTCTTCTTGCTGTCGCGCCAGCGATCAGTGGTAAGTCAAGACAAGGACGACCGTCCTGCGACGTGGTAGTCGTCGTCGGCGATCCGCTATACTTCCCCGCTGAGGACGTAGTCGCAGATGGGATGCGGAGTCCTTTCATTCCGGTGCTGTGATCGCCATACGAGCTGAACGACCAAGGCGTCGGTCCTCTTGTGCCAGACTTCGTTTCCACCTCGAAGTTCCTCTTTATCGGCCACGGAATGTCCGTGTCGCTGCGGTTGTTCGCTCTGTCCGGTGTTGTTTGTGCATACCGATCACCGCTGCAAACCGAGTCTTCCACGGTTGATGACTGCCTCTGGACACCAGGACCACAACTAACTTCAGAAACAAGTTTTGGCGACGCGATAGGAAAACTCTTGGCCTCGCTACGGATTACACTTTCTTCATTATAGGCGTAGTGTGTAGTGTCGTATACTTTGTCGGCTGTTCGTTCTGGATGCTGCATATGACTTCCATTACAGACCAACTTTTCGACTGTCAATAAATGGCCCGTAACATCAGAACGTTTTGAAGCCACGTCAGAACGCTTGGCCTCCCCGCAGGTGGAAGTTCCCGCCGGTAAGTCCTTGTACATAGTGCCGTTCAGTCTGTTGCCTGTTCCACCTGACCGTGAATCTTCGACGGTCAGTAACGTCGGCTGAGCATCTAGATCGCGACCGTTTGCACCGGAAATTATTGGCAGCGTTACAGAAAAACTCCGAGGCTCGAAGCAGATCACAGAGTCCGCTCCAAAGTTTTCGTATGCGGCACCACACAGCCTTGATCCAGACGTGCTGTCGCCTGTGTACGTTGACTCGGTTTCAGGCGAGGATGGGCTAACTGCTACTGAAAAGCCATCGTCATTCGATAAAACCGTGTCCGTCTCGCTCGACGTCACGTCCTTCGACATCGTGTCTGGATAGGTCGTCGATGTTGAACTTTCGACCTCAACGGTGAGAGGTGATGTAGATGCATTGGGAGGACTGACGACACTGCAGATGAGTGACAAGCTCGGGTTGGTTGTGTTGATATCGCTGGATGTGACGTCTTCTAACAGAGTCGTCCGACAGGACGCCAACCTCTCTGTCTCTGTGGCGTCGTTCCAGTCGTTCTGACGACTGTCCACAGACGCTGCTTCTTCCTTCCCCTCCTCGCCGTTCTGTGCACCGCTGCTGGACACTTCTGCACCACACTCGTTCATCAGTCCGTAACCATTAGACTTAGCTGTTGCACTGGAGCTTAGCCCAGTTTGTCGGTCCTCGTCGTCAGAAATCGGGCTCTGACCGCCGCAGTTCATTTCCAACCTGTTCCTTTCGAGACAAAAGCACACGCACACATACACGCCAATTAAAGTTTTCGCAAAATCAGAAAAAAACTTGCAGACTCGAGGAGAGTACACCTACAGAGCGGTGTGGGGTGACATTAGTTTCCTAAACGTTTTCAACACTGCAAAAATGACTGCACAATCAGACTATCAGTCAACTTCATGAGGTAAAAGCGAAAAAGTTAAGAATCTTAGTTTTAATTCGTTATCAGTATCGCCATTTTCTAATTCTGACAAAATGTCAAGTGTACAGAGATTGCAGTTTGCAGTGCCGTAGATATAACCCTTTATGAGCACATTAAACCCGCAGAGGTACGGACCATTATACAGCAATATGGTGATTGGTAGGCCTACACTGGCCGTTGATGGGTGGGCTGTTACATTTGGTACAGTGAGAAAGGGCCTGGGCGGGCTGCGACCCCGCCCAGTCCCCTCCTCGCTGTACCAAATGTAACAGCCATCAACGGCCAGTCTACCAACTTCATATTATTCGATGTGACACAATAATTGCCTCTGAATTCTAAAGGGTTAACGGCCGCTCTTCGGCTCTTGTTCATCTGAATCCTGCAAACAACAGTCTTTAAGTCCCTGTTGCAAAAGCAATAGCAATAGCGATGTCCTTCTCTTTGTTCTTTCGTTCGTTTGCTCGTTTGTCGCTTGCAACGCGTACTACTGCTGGCGGCGGGGGCTTATCATGTCGGCCATTCGGGCCGCATTGACTTGTTAGGCCTATATCTCTCGGTCGCATTTGGCTAAATGACTATATTTAATTCGTTTATTTTTTATTTATTTTTTCATTCCTATAAAGCCATTTCCGTTATTTTTTAGCTTTTGGATCATAGTTTTGTCTGAGTCAAATTGTGTACGGACATTCTCACTGGACGGCCTTGTTCCTACTGAAGGCAACTGATAGGTTTGCGCGACGTTATCGTTAGAAAAGAGAAATTTAAGCAATTAACCTAATTAACGTGAAGTAAGAGTCAATCGTTGTATTATACGTGCAAAACAGCCAAATAAATTTGGTGAAATCTGCACGTTACAAATGTATTCGCTAGGTGGCAGCACAAATACAGGCCAGTAGCTTAGCGCTTAGCGTACAAATATCCGCTGCTTAGTCTGCACCGATGCACATTTTAAAATGTGTTTTAATAAGCTATGTCCTATGTTTTTTTCTGAAGATTTTATCATGCTACTCTATAGAATGAAGCCAAGCTGTGTATCAAATTAATTGAATTTACTAGTTTCAACTGAACAATACGGGGAGTAGAAAGTTTGTGGTTTTCCCATAGCGCAGGCTCACAAAGAGTTTTTTGTTAGTTATTTTTAGCACGCAACTCTCTGAAGTCAAGTTGACATAGAGCTGAATTTGCTAGATTCAGCGGTTGCAGAAATAAGTAGGGGTCCCAAAAACGTGGGAATTTTGTCTCCGTGTACCCCTATTCTGTCGGTTTCCGATCATGGCCGTTTCGCCATAATACATCCGCGCAACCAGTCAACCAACGACCATCTAGCGACATCGTGCGACGCAATCTGCTCGTATGCACCGCAACGAGCAGGCAGTAAAAGCAGTGACTGTATATCGCCCAAAGCCCATACGCGGCAGACTGCACTGTGACAGGCATGCACAACGAGTACATTGATAGAAGTCGAACCCATTCAATGCAGCGGCGACAAGTACAAACCCATAAAAACTTACACTCTTGCCGACAAAACATGTTACTCGTCAGGCCTAATTGCTTTGATCATAATCATTATCACTAATAGGCAGTCAAAAAGAGTACTGTGCACGTAGCCACCGAAATTAACAAACGTGAGAAGCTTCTGAACCACTTTGCTTACTTATTTAGTCGCTGGCAAGTCACAATAATTTTCCTGCCCTTTCTAAGTTAAATTTCCCAATGAGAGAATATCTCCTGGACATTTCTGCACTCAAAAACTGACGGGTAAGACAGCCCAAACTTCAGCGCGACTGCATGAACATATAAACTGAATAGTAACAAAAAAAGAACTAAAACCGATAAACATATGAAATATTATCAGGGTAGTCAAGATAAAGGAATTAGAGCAAAACAGGAAGTGTAGCAAAATAGAAGAATGGTCAGTTTACCCTCTCGTACATCCTACTTCGGAAATAGGGAATTGATCAGTAAATAAACGACTAAGCAAAAAACATGAACGCAAGAACGTCATGGTGGATAGTTTGGTCGCCACCCAGCGATCGACTATGTCTAAGGCACGTACATGCATGAGTAAGCCACGCACGTTACGCAGCTTGCAGCCTGCGCTCATCGCAATAACAAATCGCAATATTTTCGCCTCTGACGTCTTCGTCAATATGTTCGACACGTCGTCGGTCGATACTACCACACATGTTGCAAGCTGGCGAAACGCACACATTCGAGAAAGACGCCTCCGGGCCTCACAGTCCGGGCATAGTTACATTCACACACGTCTGGTCGTCTGTCCTTCCTTCGCCGTTGTGTTCATCATGCACTTCCGTCCGCGTACGTCGCCGTCATTGCCAAATTACACGCACGCAATATAAAGTAACTGACAGTCAAAAACACTACCAAAGACTCTACGTTCAGAGCCAAGGTCAAGATCACAGGTTCAAGGACAGACCACGATGAGAAAAGTGTAGCTGAAGCAAAACGTCACAAGTTGTTGCAAGCCGCACAATTAAAAATTTAAAGGTAAAGGAAGTGGATTTATATAGCGCCTTTATTGTAGTACCTCACACTCAAGGCGCTCAGGTACGGATCACACAGAGTGACACAGAGTTACAGCTGTACCTGCAAATTACACCGTACCTGCCCCTACCTCGTAATCATTCACCAGATGGCGCATCCCCAGACTGAGGTTGCGGATATCTAATTGCAGTCTACTACTCATTTATCTACCCCGAAAGGATGAAAGGCTGAGTCGGCCTGGTTGGCTGACCTACAGCGGACGGTTTACCCACATAAGTCAGCCGCAGGTCGACCGTCGAGCGCAGGACAGCGAAAGTTCGCCTGTCAGAGACCGACGTTCTACCAGTGTGCCACGCAGCCAACCAAATTAAGTGAAAAAAATTAAATTTACACAGGATGAGATTCTTCACAATTGCCTAATTGACGTCGCTGTCACAGTTTAGTGTTACGAACTGTCGCGTTTATCAACTGTCAAGGCATCCAAAAGACGTTGAGAAAATTTCGTGTTCTTGAAGTCTACCAATGACTGATGGTCCGCCTCAGGGGCTAGATATGCGACGGTTACTGACAGAGCTAGGTCCGTTGTCCGTCGTTCGTCTATCGTCCGTTTCGTGGTCATATCTCTAAAACTGAGCAAGATAGACCCATAGGTACTATGGAACACTATTAGGAAGTTGGCACCGCTGATTATGTTGCCGCATTCAGACGCCCTCCCCCCCTGGGGCGGATGACAGCTCCCTTCTCGGGAAAGCACGATCACCCCTGACTGAGATATATCGACTCGTCCTCAGCGTCAACACAACAAACGATTGGTTAATTTGCGTTGGCGCGGCGGGCGGGCCAGCTTTTTATCGTATTGGCGATATTCTTGTTTTATAATAGTTAATGACTATTGAAAAACGACGAACAATTCTGTGATATACACAACATAACACAACACAAAGAAAGAAATTCGTCTTCATTCGCCATCTTCAGAAAAACAACAAAGCGTTTGATTGACAGCTGCGAAAAAGTCGGCTGATAAATCAGTGACTGTGAACAGGACTTATGCCAATGACACACGTACCAGAAATCGGCGCCGAAAACCGGTATCAGAAAAACCGATACCGGTTTCTGGCGCGTCTGACATGCAATAGGCTTTGTTACCGAATTTTTCCGGTACCGGTTTTTTTCGGTAACGAATAAAACAATGCTCTGTTTTCGTGCCGGTTTATGTTACCCGTTTCCTGGTATGGGTTTTCGGCGTCGATTTCTGGTGCGTGTGACATGGGCATTAATGGTGACTGACAACGTGACTCGCAGGCCCAACATTATTGAACCCAAGTTTTCGAGACTCGTTTCGATGACGAAACGACACCCACGTTGATACCATACTCTGATACTGGTAGGCCTAAATGCAAACGTTGAGTCCAGGTCACCCCAAAATTTCTGTCTAACAATCCCCCTACTCAGACGTTAAAGTTCATAATGAGGCTGCACCGAGCAGCCGCAGATACTGAAGTTAATTGTTTTTTCCAAAGAAATTAATCAGAAACCTTTGACTGACGAAAGTTTTTTTTTTATAAACAACGGAAACAGACCTGTTAACGTTTCCAATTTTGCGATTATTTTCTGAGGAAAATGTTGAGCGTATGTTGTAATCGGACTTTCTGTTTGGCTTTCGTCTTTCATATTCCGACACTTCCTGCTCACGTCCAGACAGTACAATATTTTCAAAGGCAATCACAATAGTTGCAGTTGTAACGTTATATTTCAAAATAAAATTTCCTGTTCAAATCATACACGAGTTTAACGTTCACTACTTATTTTTATTTGAAATAAAAACGCTTTATGCACGTTTTTGCTTTACCGACGTCTTTATAATTAAAAACGTCGGGATAACTGACAAAAACTTTGACAATTATGTATAAATTTAATTCAACTATTCAAAAAATCTAAATTCGGTAGTTTCTTATAGCTTACTTCTGACAGACTAGGTCTATCAGCGTGCTGATGTGGTTGTCTTGGCGACAATTCTTCAATGTCAGGGTTACGTTGATCGGCTTGTTGTTGTCGCTGCATACGTTGTTGCCGTTGCCATGCCAACAGATCGGCGCAGCGCGTTTCCAGGTCATTCCCATTCCACGTACTGCCATTCGTCGGCCTGTTTACTTGCCTCCAGCAGCGACCGTTACTTGTTCTCTGACCTGTCGTATTTATAGAATATTTTCAGTTGTCTCTTACACGGAGTCCGTACACGTGAGTCTACTCTGTGTGTCCCAAAAAAAGTAGTACACAAAACTCATGGCGATAACTTTGTCAATTCTTTACGGATTTTCAAAATTCTTTCACTGCTGGAAAGCCAGGCAAATTTCCAACAAAACCCATAATAATACTTCCCACCATAA
>Ga0209149_1002442_pt1 | contig 10428 bp, 5 predicted proteins | sample WorMetTyACAVOLI2_FD_187423 | JGI IMG/M metagenome (GOLD analysis project Ga0209149, IMG submission 187423) | Marine gutless worms symbiont microbial communities from Max Planck institute for Marine Microbiology, Germany - Olavius algarvensis... ...
CAACGTCTTCTTCCACTTGCTGCAGCCAATTTCTCCGTGGACGACCCGGCGGGCGCTTCCAGTCAGCAGCGGGAGGAGTGCCGGTGTGGGCTTCTATTGACAGTTGAAGTGCCTGCGTACGCTGCATGAAAATCACATTATTTGCAAACAAACACTGCATGACAGTTACGAAAGACCATTAACAAGGAGTTCTTACCGGGGTTACCCATACGCCCATTTGATACCTGGGATATACAGAACCCTTGGGGTAGACTTGAACCAAATATATATGGCTGATATTCGGATTAGCCGCATTTTGTCGTAAATTTTAATTTTCGGCTAAATTACGGCTGGTGTTATACTTTTCGCTGAAATTCGGCTAAAATTCGCATTTCCCAATATAACTACTTTTGAAATTCACTTTTGCAAATATGGCAAAAGAACTATATATTTAATCAATGAATGGGTACAACAGTCACGTTTCACTGACTCTACAGTTTGCACAAATAACAACTATGCTACTTATTCAGTAGGGTTTCAAACTGAGCTAATGAGGCAAAAGAATGTTCAGTTTACTCAGAATAGTAGGCAGCAGGTACCGAAGCAGCAGATGAAGATAAGTGTAGCAGGTGGAACATGGAATGGAAACTACAGTGTATGTAGTACTTCTTAAAGCAAACAAAAGTTACCATCACTGATCCTGTGTAGATGACTTCTGTGCCATATCGCTCGTACCAAACAGTAGTCAGACATATTATCTACATCATGGTTACCGCTGAGTGCTAACATTTCGCAACTAATCCGAGATTTCTCGCTTGTAATCAGTAATCAAATTATATAGTTCTAGGCTTGGTAAAATGGTAAACTCAACCGAAGGTTAGCCGAAGTTTTTGCGACGCGGCTCGCCGAATTTTACAAATTCGGCGGCAGTAATTTTTCCGGCGGATTTCCGGCGGTGGCAAAAATTCGGCGGATCCGGATATTTGGCGGCGGCTATAGGAAGTCTACCTTGGGGTAAGGGAACCAAAATCTGAGACATGAGACTTATTCTAGTGTGTGAATAAGTGGATAAGAGCTTCTAGCTGGACGAAAATTATTGGGTGGGCACACTGGAGTATTATATACTATGAAGAACTAGAACATCAGGGACGTTAAATCATCACCCGCACGCCACATTGCATCGAGTGCAGCCATTTTTGAACTCATACGAGCGCTTGACGATATCTTGCTCCCATAAAAATTTCATGATGATATCTCAAACGGTTCAAGAGTTATCGCGACAATTACAAACAAGCAAACAAACACACATACACACAAAGGGACACAAATGTAAGTGGTAAAGAAGGTCTTTTAGACAATTCTAAATGTTTTTTCTCTTTCATAACTCATGGTAATGATAAATACACAAGATCAGAAATGCGTTAGCCAGTTCCAGAACTATTCATCATAGTACACGTATAGGTTAACAAAAATCATTTCTGTACAAGTAACATAAACAAGAGAAACTAGAAAACTTACTCTACCCAAGGGGGTCCAGAACGATGCCTCCGCCAGGCCTCCAAATCTAACATCGGCCACCTGTGACTTTGACCCTTGACCTCATGACCCCTGAAGTTGATCGTTTCATGACCTTGCCCAGCCTACCACTTGTGCCAATTTGCATCAAAATCAGTTAATTAATCCAAGTTTTGGAATGAACGAACGGACAAACCGGCCGGTAAGAAACATTGTGCTTCCGGCCAGTCTAGGCTGGCGGGGGCATAAAACTAACAGAGAAACATGGTTAAGCAAACGTTCGTGTGACCAGAACATGCCATGGACGTATATAGGGCCAGTAACCGGTCGCAGCTAGCATACAACACATCTGCCGAGGCACAGATCTGCCAACATTAGTAAATTATTTATTGTGAAGCGGGTCATACCCCCTCCCTTTCGCCTGCCCTTATCCTCAGCCACCTTTCCCCATCCCGTCCCCTCCCTATTTTCCCCTTGCCCCATCCCCGCCCCAAATCCAGCTAAGAGCGCTGTAAGTTCCCCCATTGTGTCCGGGCATGCCCGGCCGCCAAACGTATTTTGGTGCAACGGAGTTCAAAACTGGGCATGGCTATGGGTTGAGGGCCTTCAAAATGTGTAAATATATTTACAGATTTACGTAATTTACAATGGTAAACTTAACTCGCGTCGCCAAAATCGGTATTTAATTCAACAATCTGCCAATTCAAGCGGATTTTCAGCGACTGCGCGGGTTAGGCGGGTTTGAGATTTAATTGCGGGTCTGACCCGCATGGCACGGATCAGTTGGCAGGTCTGGAAGCACTATCACCGTTCGACGTAACCTGTTTCTTAATCTACAGTCGACAAACTTACTCGGGGAGATCAAGTGACATAAACGTGAAGCTACTACAGAACTACAGCTGCAGTATAATTATCGGTTAAATACGAAGATAAAAAACAAACTCGACCTAGTCAAGCTAAGCGATCAACAATATCTGAGACATCAGTAGGCCTAACGCCCGAAGCCAGCTGGGTAATAATCTACAATGAACCACTACAGGCACGTGAACAGAAATGCCGGGGGTGGATCCCTAATTTTCACCAAAATTTACCAAGTGTCCACATCCAGAAAATAAAGGCTAAATGACTTAGTTGGTCTGCACACTGCTCCTAAAATCGTTTTATTTTTATATTTGAAAAAAAGTTCAGGGAGACCTTTGGCCCTCCCCTGCTGGAGGAGACACGCCGCCCGCATCGCTCATTTTTCGCCGGGGAATTCTCCATTTTTGCTGTTCACTCCCCCCCCCCGAGAAAGGCTGTGCACGTTCCTGCATTGACGGAATAGAACAAATACTAGATCTCAGGTCAGCAATACGATGAAGGCTGCTTCACATCCTAAAGCAGTCTTCCAAGCTAAAAATAGGCCTATACTCAAAAAGAGCTATCTTTAAAGATGCTGCTTTAAAACAGACAATCGCTTCACGCACATTCATAAAAAAGAACAAAATTAGAGAAGCTGTTCGGTGCCGTTGCACAAACACAAAACTTCCTGTGTACAAAACTGGAGATTCTAAACGTCGAGGAAACCGACAGTGATTATTGAAACTGAGTTAAGACCCTGTCAGACACAAAACTCACAAAACATCATGGAAAGCCAGCAGAACGCGTCACTGTAAAACTAACTCTGCAGTGCGTACTAATCTACAGTACATACGAAATGTGGATCGACACCGATAGCGAACACGCGCAACAAATTTAAGTCAGCTCGAAATACGGCCCCATTTCCATTTTTCCTGACCTGGTCCCCAAAAGTCCCACCGCGGAAAGTTCTGATGGGAAAAGCAAGCGACTGACATGACAGCAGGGTAAAGGTAGGTAAGTATGTAACTAATGTACTGGTGTAGGCCGTCAGAAAACACAACATTAGCGACGGCTCTCTGTCATTTCTACTAGACACAGACTGTCATTAAGTAAGTAGAGAGTGTTCGACGCAGAGATGGAAAACTACACGCAACATCACGCGCATTACGGTAGTAAAAGTACTGGACGAAATCATGAAGTCGAGGTCACACTGTGATACGACATTATTATCATTACCTAGGCCTAAATGCGACTGGACTACAAGCCTCTATATTTCAGGGCCTACGACTTTGCTACGAGGAGACAAACATACGAACAAGTGATGTGAGGCACAGCAAACCTCGCACCGCGTGCTTTATTATCGACAATCGCAAGATGGTGACGCCATTCCTAGTCCTTTTTGCTCCAGTGGTCTGTACTGTAGGCTAATTTGGCCCAAAAAATTAATGACGCGAACCCGCAACTACGCTGAAAGTTTCAAGATGGCAGCCGTAATCATTTTCCGCTAATACTGCTAACAAACAAACAGACAAACAACAACCACCAAAAACGATACCCCGCCGGCCGTCTCAGACAGCGAAAGGTAAATATATTATCACATCATTTCTGTGTCCTCGTCTTGTACCGGACTCGTCTAGCCTACGACTCAAAACCTACCTTTTCAACAAATCCTTCCCACCGTAGATTTCTTTTACCTACTGGACTGCCTCACTATAACGGGACCGGACTGGACTTATTACGCTCATCGTTTTATTTTTAGTTTCACATTTTGATTTTTTGTTTATTCCGTGTGGTAGACTAAGCTGGCTACCAGTCAGCTTTTTACTGCACGTTAAAAACCCACTATCGTATCGTATAGCATAGAACGCGTGACCATGACTTAAGATTTGTTAATTAATGTGAGACTATCGGTATTAAGTAAGTAAGTAAGTAAGTATGATTATTTAATAGTGCGCCCAAAAGCCAGCTGGGCTGGTTTAGCCCTTTAGACTCCAAAGGCAATTATAGTGCCACATCGAATAATACGAAGTTGGTACACGGCCCCGCCCAGTCCCCTCATCGCTGTACCAAATGTAACAGTCCACCAATCAACGGCCAGTGTACAAATCACTGTACTGCTATATAATGATCCGTTGCTCTGCGGTTTTAATGTGGCAATTAAAGTGGTAATCTGTCATACTCGCCAGTGCTTCAGACGTCAAAGACTTCCAAACACCGCAATGTCAATATTCGACGGAATCAGTCCGTGGGAGAGACTGAAAGCCATGCAGGAAAAGACGTTACTAGTATTACGGCATGTAGCCTACGAGTCACTGCAGCTACAGTACAACGCTAGTTATTGCTCGTAACGGCGTCATACAACAACCGGCGAAACACACCTCACGCACTGCATTCAAAGTGCTGTCGACATTAAGCTAGAAACAAACTATTAATCATCGTTCATCAGTCGTTAACGTTCAGCTCCTCGAAGCAGGGTTGCCAACTGGCAATGATTACCGAGATTTACAGTGACATCTGACAGCAAATTTAGTTATATCTGGCACTGAGTAATAAAACTAGTTGGCAACCGTGCTCAAAATGACGACCGATAAATCACAACGACTGGCGTTGTCGATACAGTATCGAACTCAAAGCATTTGCATTGAGTAGACTAGCCTACCCACGTTGTGTCAGGAACACCAAACTTCGCCCCGCGCTGCATTGCAGTGTGCTGCCCACTGGAAAATTTGACAGAATGGTTCCTATATCATTGTCGATCTGTCGTAACAGTTGCACAACTACAGCAGTGCTGTAATCGTTTTGTTGCCATGGCAACAAACATTGACATCGTAACATCGTAACCATGACAGTCGACCGAAAACAAATAGCATCGCCGGGGCGAGGAGAATTAACAGAGATCACTACATCCCAATTTTCGATACTTATCAGCATCGACGTTAACGGCAAGCGAAGCAGCACAGCTGTAACAGAGGCTGACGTTCACGTTGTCACAAAACTTCCGTTCGAAAAAAAACAATAAATTTTAAACTATAGTTTATCGAACTTTCAAGCAGCAAATAAAGAAAACCAGCAACCACGGGATCTGAAATAAATAAAATAATTACGTACGTATTGCTTTTAAAATGTTATAATAAATCAAGGACGTGCAAATTGTTTTAATTTCAACAACATTTAAGCAGTGTTTGCATTTATATTACGATTTAGTGCTGTGACATAGACCTAATTGACAATAAATGTATAGAAAAAGTGCTGAACGAAACACTATCAATAATCATACAATTTAAAATAGCATGAAAGCTGAAGACCTAATATAATGTATTGGCCAGAATTTATTTTTTATGTTAAACGTCTGTTTTATATATATATAATTGGTTAAACAACTTATTATTATTGTAAACTAAAATGCTTAAATAGATTTTCTATTTCATTGCGCATCCCTAACGCAAATATTCTATCCAATATCAACGTTAAGTGGACAAGAAAAGATGATTATGATAATTTACATGGTGCGAATTATGCAATTGAATATAGTGATCCGTTGAATAAAACAAATACAGAATATGCAGAACACACGAACTAGAAAAGCTACTCGACCCAAAGGGGTCGAGAATAATGCCTTCGCCAGGCTTTCAAATCTATATTCGGCCTCATGTAACCTTGACCTCTGACCTCCTGACCCCAAAGTTGATCGTATGGACCACTTGTGCCAATTCGCATCAAAATCGGTTCATTCCTTTTCAAAATATCGCGTTCGCAAGTTTGGTAGCAACGAACGGACGAACGGACGAACGGATGAACGGACAGCCCGAGCAGATAATGCTTCCGGCGGCAAGCTGGCCTGCCAGAGGCGTACGTGTAAACACGTCATAACACCTGCGGCTAGATGCAAAGTACACACGTCAGCTGGTGTAACTGTTCGCAGAAACGAAGCGATTATCAGCCTAGTCGTGCAGTCACATGATAAGCCTTTCACAACACAACACGCCAGCACGTTACACCGATAAGTTACAAGCTACTATCGCCAATGTACGACAGAATGCATAATCACCGTTGTTGCATATTTGATCGCGGCACAACCAGCAGTTTAACTCCACAGATCGAAGTCCATGCTTGTCATATCTCATGAGCAAGGGGGCGGGGTTCTAGGTTGGGGCTGGGGGAACAGGCCCACAACTGTTAGTCAATTCCCAGTATTTTTGAGAATGTATTTAATGACAAAGGGATATGGAGGTCCGTACCATATTGATGTACTGGTGGACACAAACGATGGCCCCAGAACGCCCCGCCCCCGTCGCGGCATCTGTGCGTAACAGCTTTTATTAGTCCTAGAGATCAAACGAACTGCAATACACGATTCGTTTTGGTGGTCCGCTCGGCGCACCTCTCACGTTTAGGTTTCAGCCGAACTGAAAGTTACGCAAATTGCAGACGCTGTCTTTCAGAAACGTGACCGACGCAGTGAGAAGACTGAACATCTAGCTAAGACGGCAATGTGTAACGATTACAACTCTTTCGCTGCCACTGGCAAAAGCTGTCAGCTATGTAAAGCTATGTTCTCAGTCCGAACGTTTATTACCATCACCAATCAGCCCTGCGATCATGTCTCGTTGTCATTGGCAACTATACAGCTCACCATGCCTTCACTGCCATAACCAGCTTTTTCGCCACATGCCTAATTATTTTAATTTCTAACAGTAATTTCCAGTGTTTAAATTGTTGCTGGCTGGGGTTGAAATAACTCAGCCGTTTTATTCAAATAGCTACCCCGGAGTCCATTCTATCTAGGCCTATTCCGTGATTGATCAGCCGGGAGAGGCTGTCTGGCATCTATAGACTGCAAGAAAGACCTTTGGTGGCCAGAGCTCTGCCCTACGGACCTCCCTGGAGCAGCTTACAGTGCCATGGATCCTCTATTTTGTGGGGATGGGGCTCGCAGCGCCACTGACCCGTCAGCTCTTTTTTGACAGTTCACTGTTAATCATTTAGACTCCAATAAATTGAATAATACGCTGTACCAAATGTAACAGCCCAGCCATCAACGGCCAGTGTACCAATCACCGTATTGCTATATGATGGTTCGTTGCTCTGCGGTTTTAATGTGGCGATTAAAAAGTTAATTTCTCACGCGAGAACCAGCGCATTATTAGGTCCACGACGCAAGCGGGGCTTTACGCACGGCGTTGTTTGCTCGTCTGTCTCCTAAAACGCTGATAACGGCGGGGGCTTATCGCGTCGACCTTTCAGGCCACACTTGCTCGCGGAAGTCCCGCAGCGAAAGAGTTAGAGGAGGCAGGAATTAATGCAGACTAAGCTAGACATGGACTAGAGTTCGACTATACACTAGTCGGCGAGCCGTTATCACCGGCAATCTTCGCCGCCGACGGAGACTCGATCATTATGTACGGCGGCGGTTTCGTCAGCAGGTGCGTGCCCTCCGGTCTGTCGTCATCGTCGTCCTCGGCGATCTGAAACTTGACCGGCTGATTCTTGCCTGCGTCTCCAGCCGACGCCTTTTCTACGTCATTATCGGCGCCTGCTGGCTTCCTGCAGACCACACGCAAACTAATCACCGAATCAGTACTAATTCGGGGCTAAACAAGGCATAACTAACTCCACTGCAACAAACACACGCAATTTTGAGGCAAATATTCCAAAATTTTCTGGGAGGAGGAAATCAATCAATCAATCAGAAAAAAATATTTAACCTGTCCAGAATAACAAATGTTATTGCGAGGTCCTCGATCATAAGCACAGGCATTGTATGTATCATATACATGCCTGGTCTGTTTTTGAACGGTACGCACGTATTTTAACATTCTATTTTAGTGTAGGGCCTACGCTTATCTTCGAACGGTGAGCAGCAGTATAGGTCTATACGCGAGGCGACGGCAGGTGCGTTACCTGTTTCTCAGCTGAGTTGTCGGAGGTTCGCTCGATCCACGTGGCTTATTCTCAGCACTTGGAGGCCAAGATCTTATCTTTCCAGTGGCTTCCGGTACAGCAATACCGACCACCTCCTATCAGATACGCACACACAATAACCGTATATTATCAGCTGCCTGAAAATGAACCGTTTTGCTGTCATATGCACACAGTATACGGAGCATGGCAGGCAGCTACTAGTAAGAGTTAATCAGTCTGCATTTAAACGTCTAATTTTCGCCATTGTGACAATAGCATAATTTTGCAATGAAAAAAATATATGCGAAAAAACACTTAAAAATGCATATAAAGTAATGAGACTCGGTTATTAATGGTTTAACTAACCAAATTATGACATTGATTGATAACGTGATAACGTGATCTCTTATCTTGACTTTTTAGTTTTACGACGACAGTTCAAGCCAGCAAAGCTGCCGTAGTTATACGCTACAGTACATAACGTGACGATTTCCTCAACACACACTGTAGTGTTTAAACGTTGCCGGTTTGGATTAGTGGTAACACATTGGTCTCGATCAACGTGGTTACTCTACGCCAGGCCCGGTTACTGCCTGGATGGGTGACCGTCTTTGGACGGGTACACCACCTCGGTGCCAAACCAGGCAGCCAGATCTACTCAGCTCGAGCCATCCCTCCGTGGACTGGCATAAATGAGTACTTAGCGAACGCTGGGGGAATAAACAGGCACATCGCGTGATACACTAGCCCGTATCAGTGGTCTCGCAGTGTTCGCTGGTGTCCGGCTGAATGATATAGCTGGCGGAGATCAGCGCCGACGTAAGGGAAGCGGTAGCGCATTAGAGGCGGCTTCGCGATGATGCGCTAAACAAATCCACAGTTTACTTTACTTTACTTTACTTCTACATCATCTAGGCAACTATATTTGTATATTTATACTTGGTCGCCTATATTTGTAACTTTGTAGATATGTCTGTGACTTTGTAACTTGGTAACAATGTGTACAACTTAACAATATTATGGAAAAAAAACAGTCCAAGCTGTGATTATCAATCTTTCAGAATATCTTGGTAACGAGACTGGATTCATGATATTAACCCTTTAGAATTCAGAGGCAATTATAGTGCCACATCGAATAAGTTGGTACACTGGCCGTTGATGGGTGGGCTGTTTACATTTGCATTTTGGTACAGTGAGGAGGGGACTGGGAGGGGGAACAGCCCCCAGGCCCTTCCTCGCCACGCCCACGCCCCTCATCGCTGTACCAAATGTAACAGCCCATCCATCAACGGCCATTGTGCCAATATACCGTATTGCTGTATAATGGTCAGTTGTTCTGCGGTTTTAATGCGGTCATTCAAGGGTTAAAATCGTGTGGTGCCAGCATCATGCAATGGGGCACCTGCATGGCAGCACTTATTTGTATATTTATCTTTTTCCTTGTGTTATTATAAGTACTTTTGGTTTAAAAATGTGCTCAGCTCAGTGACAACAGAGATAAGTCTCGGTTACATGGTGATTGTACCTCTGCAAACAGTCCAACAGCGTTCGCAAGAAGAAGTCTCTTTTTCTTCTCCTCCTTTTCTCTCTTGTGCGACTCGGGCATTATGTCGTCAAGCCACTTGAGTTCATGGCGAGTGAAAATGTAATCAAGTCCCTTACGGACGAAGCACATTGCCATTACCTGTCAAACATAATAACTAGAAGTGCACTCGGGTAGAGCGCATTTACCTCCGACAACAGTGTTTCGACGCCTCAAATCCATGCGTTGCTGCTTCGACGGGCTCCCAATACCAGTACGTGGATGGGATTTTCCCGACGTAATAAAATTCCACGTTGCCGCGTTGCAGTGCATACGCTATGGGAGAAAGGAATCCAGTTCTGGCATCCGGACTATGAACCGGATCGGGCTCAAAAGTTAATTAGTTCGTCCGTGTCCCGACATTTGTCGACACGCAACATTTCATCCAAATCCATGCACGCTTTTTTGAGTAATCTTGCACACAGACAGACAGACAGACAGACAGACAAACACCGCGGACAATAGCATATACCTCCACTGTTGTCGGAGGTAAATAATAATTAATGTAAAAAAACTTCCGTAGAAGTTTAACATTATTGTAAGGGTAGAGATGGCACATCTAAAACGGCAAAAATTACTTTGTTAAGATAGAAAAAGCATAAATACGACCT
>Ga0209149_1002443_pt1 | contig 10425 bp, 8 predicted proteins | sample WorMetTyACAVOLI2_FD_187423 | JGI IMG/M metagenome (GOLD analysis project Ga0209149, IMG submission 187423) | Marine gutless worms symbiont microbial communities from Max Planck institute for Marine Microbiology, Germany - Olavius algarvensis... ...
TGGCTGTACAACGCTATATCCAGTATCAGACTCGACACCGACATCTGCAGTAAAAGTTGATCTCGTCTCATTGGTGCAGCTGTACCCGGTGAGCTACCCGGTGAGCTAACAGTTGATGGGTATCGCTATTCGATGAGCAATGAGCGATGAGCAATGCTGACTAACCTAACCCTAATCCTATCACTGTATTATTGTTAATTAACGTTGTCCACGTTTGCGTCGCAGCCATAAATGCGTTGTCTGCGTTTTTTAGGATGACTGGCTACAAGACCACTGTTGAAGGCCTTCATAGTGTCTTGTTAGGGATCAGGGCCCGATTTACAAAGAATCGTAAGACAATCTTACCTGTTTTAAGACAATTACCAAACTTACGATAATCTCAGGATAATCTTACTACAATGTCAGTTAACAGGGTTCCAGCAGATTTAAAGTGGGCATATTCAAGGCGTATGGCTTCAGAAAGATTGACCCCACTTGACCCAGTGGATGGAAACTTGGCTACTTAGATTAAATATAACAAAGTGCAAAGCTGTATCTTATAGCAGAAGACCCGAGTTAAATATGAGTTACAGTATTTCAGGTGTTGCTGTTGAAAAAAATTGAAAATATAAAAGATTTAGGAGTAACCTTTGACAATAAATTAACATTTGATGTACATATAAATAACAAAATTAACACAGCACATCAGATGTCAGGGATAGTTAAAAGAAATTTTATTTATTTAACATCAGAAAGTTTATAAGGCAGTGATATGTGTGGAATCCTTGTTAATCTTTAACTGAAAAATTGAAAAAGGTACAAAAATGTGCTACCAAATTAGTTATAAGTGTTAAAAAATTACATTACGAAGAAAGGTCACGACGGTTGAAGCTACCTATTTTGAAATATAAAAGGATATGAGGAGATATGATTTAATTATATACCATCTTTGCGGCAAAATATGATAACGAGAGAATTGACTGGATAACAGGAAAAATGTATAGAAAAACAACACGATACAAGAAATCTGATATTTGCATTGCAACAGTTACGCATTTATTATGATATGCATAAACTTAGTTTTTCCAATAGGATCATCCCAGTATGGAATAGTTTGCCAGATTTTGTTGTTGCATCTCTTACCACAAATACATTTAAAGTTGGTCTTGATAAATTTTGGGAGAACCAAGATGTAGTAGTAGTAGAGTAGATCAGCTGGAGGCAGGTCATAGACCTCTATTCAATCCATTGTGCAGGAACAAATTTGAATCACAAAGCAGAATCAAAATTAATTAATCAATTGTCAACTCAACTTTACTACAACTTTTGGTGAACATTATGTCAGCTTTCCAATTCTAATTGGAAAGCTGACATAATGTTCACTACCACTACTGCATCTCTGTGCACATGCTAGATGTAAGTAATGTAATTTTACATAGTGAGTTGCAAGTGATGATTAAAACAAACATTAAACTGAATAAGTCGTGTATTACAATTAAAACTAAAGTGTAAGAAGTAAGAAAAAAATAATAAATAGTTTAGCACGAGCAGGAATCGAACCCCAATGTGTGGCATCAATTTATCACTGAACAACTGGAAATGTTGCCACTATCAGTATGAACGGCATACATGTGTTTGAGCTATAAATATGGAATGTATATCAGCATTGAAAACTGTACTAACGTGCAGTCCTGACCCTATCCGACCCACAAAGGGGGGGGGTCATAACTCTAAAGCATGGAATTTTCAATACTGTACAGTTGTCCATGGGGGATAACATTTCCTTAGATTTACGTAAGGTGCCTGCACATGGGGAATATAATTAGTTAATAAGACGTTGCTCTCAGTCACTGTATAGCTTGTTACGAGAACGGTAACACAAAGCATGTCAGGTTAGGTGGGCAAGCCGGGTGACAGTGATTACCACATCTCACTGTGGCGACAGTTTCGGTGAATACATTGTTGGCCTTGTCAGGCTGTCTGCTGGCTGCTAGCGGAAAATGGAAATGTGCGACAGTGTGTACTGTGTATATTGTAGAAAACTATTGAGTGGTGTGTTATTTTATTATTTACCGTTTAGTGTTGTATTTTATGATTAGGGGAAGCATACTTGCCGACGTGCAGTCAGGTTCACAGGCCAAACTTACTATGTCAAAGACTGCTGTAGTACTAGGTAAGTGGATATTATACACAAATCTGTGTATATAATATAAGACATATGTTGTGGATCCAAGTTTTGACAGTATTCATTTGTGTTATCTTATAGCTACAGCTGAATTAAGTATTAATCCTTGTAGTACACTGTGGCCTGTATAAGCAACCACTTTTGTTTTCTTGGACAACTCCTAGAAAAGTTAACAAATTTGAATAAAAATTTCAGCTAGTGTATTTGAGAAAATGCTAACTCTGTGTGTCAAAAATAATTTGTCTGTTAAATGTTCTTGGCTAACAGCAGTGTAAAGTGTATGTCAGTAAAAGTGCTGTATCAACAATGGGATTTACCATGGAAGATAAATGTTTCACTGAATGGTTGTGAGTGAGTGAAAAGTGTGAAGCAAAGTGCTTCAGTCAGATGTTTATTGACAGAGGATTAAATTTTGGTCGGCAAAAACATTGTTTTTTTAAAATCCAGTTTTGGTATTTAAGGTGCTGCGGTTGTCCCTGAAACCGGGGTAGGCAACACCTGGCAACGCCTCTAAAGACTTGCCATAATGCTGAAGCAGTGTTTTTACAGGGTGGCTGCTCTGCCTATCCCCCAACTCAGAGGTGACGGCATTTGAGACTCCGCCGTTCCCGCACTTGGGCAGTGTGCCTGCCGTTGTCCCCGCAAAAGGGGGATCATTTGCCTAGCCACGATGACAACTTCGCCAGAACATCAGTCTGTCGATGACTGCCGCAGAAGCCTACTGATTCCCAGGTTGAAGCAGCTCGTAACCCTGAGAAGGGAGGCTTATATTCGGATTTACCTACTCCTAGATGGACTTGCCTGAAGACGCTGAGCGGGCTCCATCTGCCCTCGTTTGAAATCAGAGTTTTCCTTCTCCTAGATGGATTTACCTGAAAAGGCTAAGCGAGCTCCACCTGCCCCGGTTTGAAATTAAGAGTTTTCCTTCTCCTAGGTGGATTTGCCTGAAGAGGCTAAGCGAGCTCCACCTGCCCCGGTTTGGAATCAGTTTTCCTTCTTCTAAGGCACTGTTTGTCCGCGGCACCTTCTTTATCCGGTGCTACCCTCTTGTCCATTCTCGAGGGTGTTCCCCTATCCACAACCTGGGGACGCGGGTGGCTGCCGTAGTGCCCCAGCTCGCCAGTGGCACTGCCACTGACACCACCATTGTTGATCGGAGAAAATGACAGCACTTGCAGCATTGACCCATGTCTGCATCAGTGGTTGACCACACGTTGTTCACACAAGTGTAAAATTGACAAAGTTAAAGATCTTGCACTAATTTTATTGAAAGTGTCTTTGGCTTATTAATAATTTATACTCTGTCAGGAAACATCTTGCGGAAATGCCGTACTCCACACTTTTCACTCACGTACAATTAATTGAAATGTTTATCTTTAACAGTAAACCCATCATTGCAACAGCACTTTTACTGACGTCCAGTTTACAGTGCTGTTAGCAAAGAATGTGTAACAAATAGACCATATTATTTTTTGACGCATAGAGTCATTAACAAATGGAACAGCCTTCCACAAGAGACAGTTGATGCCAGTTCAGTGAACATGTTCAAGAACCAGCTGGACAGGATCCGGAACAGCAGGATGGGTTTCTTTATGGACTCATAGTCCACGTAACCCTACATGGCTGTACAACGCTATATCCAGTATCAGACTCGACACCGACATCTGCATTTTCTCAACTTCATTAATTTCTCTAGGAGTTATGCATAAAACAAAAGTGGATGTTTTTTTATGAGCTGCACTATAATTGATAATTCTGCCGATTAACATGTCATCATGCCAGCAGTCTGCTATACTGCTGACTGATAGTTACATATACTGGTAGCTGTTATCTTTTACAACTTATTTGTTGCTTACTTGCTCGTTGTTTATCGTGTATATGTCAACGATTTTTGTCTGGAATGTGCGATCCACAGCAGAGCAGAATATCAGCATCAGGTCGTAACTGTAGTTCAGTGGCAAAGGATAAAGAAACCGTGGTTGTGCACTGTGCGCTGTTATGTAACGGAAATATTTGTTCCATGAAAGGAGAATTATGATTTTCAGGTGACAATGAATGCGGTAAAACGTCACTTATTTCGAAGTTGCGAGGGGTCGAGGAGCAGAAGAAAGGTTCTGCACTGGAGTCCACATATGTTACTGTCAAAGATGAATACGGAGACGGTCGGTTTATTCACTTCAGCTACATGCATGCACACGTTTGTGTTATGTGACCGTTTCTTAGCAGGCTGTTCAGTTTGTACAGTTTAATTAATATACTGTGTTAACACTTCACACATTTTAAGGCATGATTTTGACTGTGCAGACATGATTGTGTTTATCTGTTCCCTGGTTGACATTGGTTACTGTTAGAACCATTCAGAGTCACTATCTTTACAAAATTGGCCACTTTTTCGATTAAAGCGTATATTATAATAATAATAATAAATTTTGCATTTATTATACTGTTTGCAAAAACTGACATAAAACCATAATGTATGTTTGGCAGCAAAATTATAAAAAACACTTACGATAAATATCGTAAAAAAAGTATGCATTCATGGTTCACATATATGTGTACGGCGATAGTTTACAGGCATGGGAGGTGAAACAGCTCGTAGAGCAGGTTGGCTTGATTGTCATTATATAAACGTAAGTGTTTTATGTTTCAATGTAAACAGATCAGTCAAAATCAGGCAAATGCATACGTGTTTACACGGTCAGAATCACACCTTTAGTCAAGCAATGCATGTTTAATATTACCTGTAACAATGGTAGTACTGCATGACATAATTTCATCATAAAATGTGTCACTGCGTATCCATTATTCAGAATTATTGGTGGCTTTCACATTGAAGTCGGATATTTGGCTTACCAGATTCATCAAATTTTGAACAATGGAATGCTTACAATAGTTTTTAGTGCAATTTTGTAAAACAAATTGTCGATGATTATAAAAATGTATTTATGAGTATAAATTTCTTCGAATCATTTTTATTGGTTTGAAATTGAATATATGTATATGTTACCACTAATATGATTTGACTGTTATTCAATTATGATTCAATTGTGCCTTGCTTTTTGCAAAGAATTGATGTTATTTGCTTGCAGAAAGTTACGATGGCACCATCGAATCGCAGTTGAGTTGTAGTTGTGACCACCACTTTACTAACAGTAGAGATTCTTTGATGCTGGTGGCCATTGCCAATTGTTGCTGCTGCAGATCAATCACGGCTAAGTGTGTGGCTAGTGGATGGTGACCTATACTGCCGCGGACTGCTCAAGTTTGCCCTGACAGAAGAGAACTTTGCCCACAGTTGTGTACTGCTGGTGGCATCGCTGACTCGGCCTTGGGACATATTAGATTCACTGACGAGATGGAGCGACGTTCTGTCGACACATGTCCAGCGGCTTAAGCTGCCTCCGAATCTACGCAAACAGCAGGAAGATGACAGTATGGACATTTTTCTCATCACTTTCTAATTTCATTTATTTCGTTTCATAAACATGTATTGTTGACATGTCATTGAGCCGCTACATCGTGTTACCGTTGCCCAAGAGAAGCCTGGCCTGGTCAAGCGATATAAATGTAATCGTGGTGTAGTGACACCTTACTTGTTTACAGATTACCTTTTGTTAAGTTTTCTTTTCAAAATGTCTTGTGGCAGTTTTTTTGTGCTGAATTTTTTATACCATTTGTAGTAGCAGTGTTTGACTTTTAATCTAAAGTTAATTGAAGGCTGTACTGCATATATACACACACATATACACATTACACACTTTTGTTTTGTTTAATGTTTATTACATTACTGTGGGGCAGAAGTCCAGGCAGGCATGGTTTCACACAACTATTGCGAGTTTTGGTTACAGTTGCGTTTTATCCATTTCATAAGCGACATTAACGAAAGCATGTTGCGTGGTGATTTAAAGGTGTATTTGTGATGCAGTGTAGTTCTCCTTGTGGTTGTTTTGTGGCAGTTATGCGGCAGTTCCAGGAGTATGTGAAGCCTGATGAAGGTGCAGCGGCGCAGGGACGTCGTACTATGCCGGCGGCGACACCTGCTGACAGTGATGGAGCCGTGGGCGCTTCATCGTCGCTCGGCGACAACACACTCATTGTCAACTTAGGAATTCCAATTGTTGTCGTCCTTACAAAGGTTAGCATTGTTTATAGCAGCGTTAGTAGTACACAGTTGACGGCGACGAATTCAGCCTTGCCATAATTTTTTTTGATAATTATTGATAATATTTATAGCAGCTTGGTGATAATCACAGTTTTTGTCACGCTAGGCTATGTTAGAGCTAGACTTAGTTGTAGGTTGTGTGTCTGTCTGTTCGTCAGTCACACGCTGGTATTGAATAGAAACTAACTAGAGGGGCACTCGGTGGAGCGCGTTACCTCCGACAAAGTTGTTCCCACAGCTCGCGGTGAATAAAACCATTTTAAAGCCACACGTCACTGCACCAATCGGCACCCAATACTTGTACGTGGCATTTTCCTGTCATAATAAAATTCTGCATTGCAGTGCATACAATATCGGAGAAAGCAATCCGGTTCCGGCATCCGGACTATAATCCAGATCGGGCTCAAAAGTTAATCAGTTCGTCCATGTCCCGACATCTGTTGGCACGCAACATTTCATCCAAACCCATCACGTGTTTTTGAGTAATTTTGCTAACAGACAGACAGACAGACAAACGAACGTGGGCAAACACATTTAGCTCCTCCTTTGTCGGAGGTACTGACCGTCAGATCACCATCGAGTAGCGCTGAGACCAGTTCGTTGGTACTAACATTCATACGTTAGGTCCTGCGGGAACCTCCCTTGTGGGAGTGGATTTAAATGAGACTGGGGTTTGTTTCAATGGTGAAAAATCACAGATTTTTAACGAACAAATACTTCTATCTCATAACTGAAGATAGGCATATAGTTACAATGGAAGACTAGTAGGAAATAGCATATAAGCTTTTAGTTGGTATTAGTTCTGATGACCTTGAATGACCTTAAACGACCATAACACATGACCTTACTTTGTGTGGTTTTTCCGGTGATCTCTGTGTAGAAGTGAATAAAGATGCCGCAGTCAGTATCACCTGTCAGTGGCAAGTAGACAGTCCGGTTGTAGAGTTCCATGATATACATTTATGCATGAATTTGAAGGGCAAGTGATCTTAACCTACATTTCAAGTTCATGATATTCTTTAGTGTCACATATCTCGAAAACGGTACAAGATATCGGCGTACTTACAGGGCAGACTGATAGCTAGTTGTGTATGATCGATCGAATGTTGCCAGTTTCAATGGTCTTAATAACCGCTAAACCATATTTCAAGGGCATACTATTATTCCACTTGAATATCTCAGAAACAATGCGTGATAGACATGTGGGTACTGCACACCACTGGTGATATGTGGCCTATTGAACTGTGCCGTCACCAATGACCTTGATCAACCTTCAAGGTCACTTCAGCTATTTTGCTCAGAAAAACAAAGTGTAGCCTACTTTTCATATCTCTCTGATAGAAAGTCTACACGGTCTAATGAAGGATGACATTGCCGATGACCTCAAACATCACTTCAGGTACTATAAACTGTTTTCATTGTCTGTATATCAAGTATACAACATACACAATGTATGGAGGCAATTACAGTTGGATATTATATGTGAGCAGTTATTTCTACTGTCATAGTCAGCCGGAAGCACTGTTACATAACGCTGAGTGCAATCTGTCAGCGATAGCTAAGTTTGTTGTTCTGTGCTGGTTTTAGAGCGATGCCGTTTCGTTGCTGGAAAAAGACAACGACTACAGAGATGAACATTTCGACTTTATACAACAACACATTCGGAAATTCTGTTTAAAATGTATCCTTCCGTGCTTGGACCATAATTACCTTCTAGTACGCATCTGTAGACGTCTGTGAAGTCTTCACGTGGAATACAACCTTTACATTTTTCATTTACATTACATTACTGTTTTAGTGGAGAATTATTAAAGTACAACTTTTTCTAATGCATGTAACACTTACACTGACCTTCATCAAGCAGTGATTGCCAGTAACTGTAGAAAAGGTCGTTGAGCTAATGTAGTCAATTGTTTAATTGTAACTGCTGTTTAACTGCTTTCCAGAAAAAAGTTGATGGTGACTGTTACTCCAGTGATAACTAGTAGTTGACTACTTTTTAACTGTTCTGTCCATGTAATGAAATCACTTCATATACTGATCATCGTCGTTTCTAACTTGGACCACAAGAGCTTGTGTTGCCACTTGTAGCGAGCAGTTTGCAGTGTGACCAGTTCTAAGCCATGTTGACTGCTTCAGTTAGTGTGGGCTTGTAGGACGTGAGGTCATCTAGGACTGTTTTTCCGTGGATGACCAATTTGTCTCTTCCAGTCTTCTAGTGGAGAGGGAGTTAAGATCTTCTTGGCATAAGCATTGTCAGTGTGATGTGCCCAACCAGAGGACGACGTCGTATTTGTGTTGTGGAAATGAGGAGAGATTGTTCAGGTAACTGGCACACTTCTATATTTGAAATGAATTGGTGCCAAAGATTAAAGTTGTAAGCAGTCTTCGCATACTCATTACCATACTGATTGTAGTTGTAAAAATATAGTAGTTAAAATAGCATACTTACATAGAGTGGCATATTTTCGTCTACAGTTGATACTGGCTTATGGTGTGTGTGAAGTTAATGCCGTAGTTTTATCTCGTAGAAGCAATATCAAATAATAGAATTTATTAGAATATTTGCAGCATCACTGCACAGTATCTGTCTGTCCAGCTGTGAAGAAGAGATGCTTCACATAGCATAGCCGTGTAGTGTTGAGTTAGTTGTGCTAAAGGCATCTTCAACAGGGCATGATGTTGAAGGGATTCAGTAGAAGTAGAGTCACATGTTGCCATTGATCTGTTGCATGATACATAAAGTGGTGAACAGATTTTGTGCAGTGGTGTAAATAAGTGATCAGAGAGGTTATGCCGTTGATATTAACAAGACCAGCACTAACAAGGCCAATCAGAGAGAAAAGCGCAATGTGTAGTCTCGGTTACTGAAATAGTATTGTATTATGTTTCGTATATTCTATGTCAGCGTCAAATAGCATAAAATGAACAGTGGTTTCCTTGACATCAGTATCAGTTGGTGCTGCGTTGTTTTACACGTCGGCAAAAGAAAACAAAAACTGTTTGCTTCTGTATAAATATCTCGTTCATAGACTCTACGGATATCAGTTTTCGGACGCGGCTTCCGTTATCGAAAAAGACTCCGTGTTTATGTAAGCTACATGTTGATAATTTTGAGCTGCTTTATGATATCTGTTGCATTGCCGCTTTGTAGGGAACAGTTAAAATAATGGTGATAGTGGCTAGTGTTGTTGATGATGATGGTGGTGGTGATGATGATGATTGATGATTGACGATGACGATAGCATACGATGACGACGACAATGTTGATGTGATATACTGCTGTTATGACTGTTCAGCCAGTTATGTTAGTGAGCTAGACGGAATTGAATGGCGGCTTATCTCGGCTGCACTCTGCAGATGAAGACGCTGTTTTGTGGCTGACCAGTTATAGTTAACGACACGCATACGAGAAGAAGAAAAGTGGTGTATTAACTGCAGGCATCCGCCATCCTTCTGACCAAACAAATGACTTAAGCTAGCCTATGATTGAGTTCATTGGTGGTTAGTGTCTTTATTCATTATCGTCATGTATATTTCTGGTGCTGCCCACATTTCGAAGAGGGTAGAAGGTCGACTTTGACACCGTCTTGAGCATGAACATCTGACGTTCAGTGCCCTATCACAGTGACCATCATGATAAACAGATGTTTGTCAAAGTAAATCGTGTCAGTAATGATAGTCATTAACTGCAAAACGTAGTTACGAGACAGGTGGCTGCAGTACTCTGTATGTGTGACTAATTGCAGCCCATCTGGGTGGGACAGTGAGAAGAAGATTTCGATACTATATGAAGGTCTGAACAGCATGCGACACGACGATGCATACAACGATGTTATCACACGGCCAGTAACAAGGAAGGTACGGTGAATGCAGTCACTTAAGATTTTGTTATTGTTGCTCAGTAACAAGGAAGGTACGGTGAATGCAGTCACTTAAGATTTTGTTATTGTTGCTCAGTAACAGGGAAGGTACGGTGAACGCAGTCGCTTAAGATTTTGTTATTGTTGCTCAGTAACAAGGAAGGTACGGTGAACGCAGTCGCTTAAGATTTTGTTATTGTTGCTCAGTAACAGGGAAGGTACGGTGAATGCAGTCA
>Ga0209149_1002444_pt1 | contig 10423 bp, 10 predicted proteins | sample WorMetTyACAVOLI2_FD_187423 | JGI IMG/M metagenome (GOLD analysis project Ga0209149, IMG submission 187423) | Marine gutless worms symbiont microbial communities from Max Planck institute for Marine Microbiology, Germany - Olavius algarvensis... ...
AAGAATTAAAAAAGTTATAATGTTTTTATAATATAGTTATGTTGATAATGATGCGGACATAGAGGTGTCAGACACCTGCGTCCGTAATCTCCAGTTGAGTTGAGTTGAGTTGAGTTGGACAGCTCCGCCGTGAAGGATGCTGTGGAGCCTGTGGTTGACTGTTCCACCACATGGGACGGAAGCGAGTTCCAGTCTCCTACGGTTCAAACCGCAAAAGAGAACCTGGGAACTTTCGTACGGTGCCAGATAGATGTAATATGCAAATACTATGTTACAGGTGCATTTGGATTTTGGATGTTAGGAAATTTTTTCACAGTTAGGATTATAGTCGTATGGAACAGTTTACCAATATCATTGATTAATTGTGAAACAATAGCAGCTTTTAAAAAACGTAGTGTCTCGCGTGCCGGTAACCGGCATCCGAGGCGTGGAGTCTCCAATGCCGGCACTCTCCAGTATTATAGCACTTATTCAGTATTATACCGCGTCATCGGTCGGTTAGGGCTCAGTAATAAGGGTTAGTGCTAGTCATAGCATCGAAAACCACAGGGTGGAAGGGTCTGGGGAGGGGGCTCGCCCCCTCCCCAGAATAAAAATTCTAATTCTAATTATAACAACATTTCCAGTGCCGGCAGTATATTCGCTAATGTCGGTCGTGTTAGCATTGTTAGCCACGTTAACGCCCACTGCCAGTGCCTTGGCCCTACGCAAAAGTTATTGTTTCAGATCACATCATTTTCGGGTGTTTTCTTATTTGCGTACTGGTTTCGCTGTCTGGTATATGTTATTTAAACTACGCCACGCCCGTCACGTTGTCACGTGAGTGCATCAACCAATCACAGGTGGCTGCCAGCACGGGAGCTATGGTTGCTAGCGTGCCGGTTACAGATGCCCAATTGGATATTGATAATGGAGTACAGCTGGAAAACATAAATAAGTTGTGCTGTGCTGCTTACTACTTTTGATGTATGACCCCTAACCTGCTTTTCAAGGTCACGCCATTCTTTGACACTGAATATCTCGCAAATGGCTACAGATACGGCCACAGTTACTATAGAAACCACCCAAGCTTTCAAATGGCACCAGTTTCAATGACATTGAGTGATCTCTAACCCCGATTTCAAGGTCACGATATTATTTGACGTCAAATAACTCCAAAGTGGTACAAGATGGAGCTATAGTTGCAATGGCGGACCAATAGAAAGTCGTACATGGTCTATCGAACCGCGCCATTTTAAATGACTTGAACGACCCCAAACCCATATTTCAAGGCCATTCTTTGATGCTTAATATCTGCGAAATGGCTAAAGATATGGCTATAGTTACTATGGAAGGTGAATAGGAAACCATACCCAAGCTTTCAAATGGTACCATTTTCAGTGATTTTGAGTGACCTCTAACCCATATTTCAAGGTCACGATAATATTCAACGTCAAATAACTCGACCAATGGTAAGGCATGTATGATCTATCCAATGGTTCCATTTCCAGTGACCTTGAGTGACCATTGACCTAGATTTGAAGGTCATGGGTAATTAGACCTATAGATGCCCTCGATGTATTGTGTGCGCAGCTGACGCGCGATCTGTTTGCGATAGCTAAGTTCTTGTACAGTACGTCAAGAATTCTGTGAAGTTGATCGTAACGTATTCCAAATGTTTTCATCTTATAGATTAATGTTATTTTAATTTTAATGAATGCAATAATTCATCAATGTGCATTATGAAATTTCACAATTGCACTTTTAAAAGTACTTTGTGACTTACAGGTAAAAGAAGCTCTAGCTGTACTAATCACACACAATATGGCATCCTTCAGAGTAAATGAGAAAGCTGGTGGCATCACGGAATATTCTTGCATCACTGGCAATATTGTGTCACGGATGCGCTTTGAGAAGTACATTCTCCACGGGAAAAAGAGTCATGGTGACATTGCTGAACTTATCATGAATGAAATTCTGCTGCATGGCCAGACAACAGTTAATCGAGTTGTTGATTCCGTTATTGAAAAACTCGGTACACGAGGTGAGTAATTTCAGTTACACTATCCCTTTAATGGGTACATTAAAACCACAGAACAGTGCACATACAGCGATACAGTGATTGGTACAAAAGTACACTGGCTGTTGATGGGTGGGCTGTTGCATTTGGTACAGCGAGGAGGGGCCTGGGTGGGCTGTGGCCCCACTTAGTACCCTCCTTAATGTACCAAGGTAACAGCCCACCCATCAATGGCCAGTGTACCAACTTCATGTTATTCATTGTGGCACTATAATTACTTTGCACTCTAAAGGGTTAATGTTAGTCACTGCTACTGTCAGGCTGTTTGGGGAAACTTTATTTGGTTGGTTAAACTCATGTTTTGTCAGTTGCAAAAAATGCCACTGAACTCACTCAGTACACTTGTTATTTTCACAGTTGTTGTATTTCTCGGCGTGTCCAAGTCGTTTCTTTGTAGTTTCCATTTAACTGAAATATGGATAAGAAGTTTTGTCCTGGGCATTGGTTGTTATGCTTTCTGTTGTTATGATTTGATGATCCAGAGATCACTGTTAATCAGGTGCAAGACAGGTTTAAAGCGCTGCTGCAGTCTGAGCTGATTCGTCAGTCTGTAATGACATCGCAAGGTGTTGCTCAGTTGTCTTTAGAACCAGCATCAGTATCGGCAGTTTCTGCTACCGGTTAGAATGATATAATAATGCTGCTTTCAATTGCCCAGATATTTAGTGACAAGTGTGGCAACATTACAGTATAATTAGCTTACATTGCATGATATATGGTTGCTCTAAAGTTAATACAGAGCAATAGAGATTTTGTTATAAAGTGGCTACTTAAATTTACATTTTGTATATTGATTTATTTATTGTTTGTAGCAGAATAAGTTTGTATTTTGGTAGAATTATGAGTACTGATATTTCAATTCATTGCTGTATTTGAATATACAGATAGCAGTAGTGAATTATGTCAGTAATGGTAAAGAATGAGAGTATTTTTGATGCTGTTGTAGCAGATTTGTATGATAAAGAATGTTCTGTATTCCACACACAGTGTATCAGTGCTGTTAGCATTGATACACAGTGTGTGGAATGCTGTTTAGAGTATCACTGTTGCTGTAACTGCTTGAGCTTGATGACTGTCCAGGTCGTAAGCGCAAGAGACTGGTGGATTACGTTGGTGAATGTCAACCACAAGTCAAGAAGCCAAAGACTGAGACTGGTCCTTTGGTAATTCTATAATGTTTGGATGTTTGTAAATGTGAGTTGTGCAGTTGCAGCTAAGGTTAGGCAAAATATCCTTCCATCTTTAAACATGATGAAGACACGATTTGCTGTGATGAGCATTGTTTGGATTTTTGTGATACGATAACATCGACAGCGTGTCAAATGATGTTGATCGTCGAATGATTTTGTAATCTTCTCTCTGAGCAAATCACCATTCAACTCTGAAGCTGTTCTGTTATTAGTTACACAGTTAGTTACATGCTAAGGATGCCCCCAGAAGAGGTGAATAATCTCGGCGGCATCATTGCATCTGGCGAACAGCCGAACCTATCGAGGTGAAATTTTGCACGGTGGTCAAACTGAAGCTGTTTCTAGTTATTTGATTATTTCCAGCATCAGGTAAAAATAATGTTTGTTGTAAATATTTGTGATGTTGAAAGCTGAACTGGACTACCCTGGTGCACTGGTGATGGGGCAACGTAAGGTTGCACTTAGTTGGTTAAGTTGCCGGGTCTGTTGCCTCCACCTTCAAGCGTCACTTAAAGTCTGAAAGTTCTTTCAAGCCTACGGCGTTTCGACAATTACTTCAACCGTTGCTGATCCCCGAGATTGTTTGCATTACTGATTGATGTTTTTTCATTGATGATATGTGTGTTTTCTTCATTTTTAATTTGTTTTTAGTGTAATTAGGTCTGTATGTTGACATTTACGTATTTACATTGCCAAGCGCCGCCATCCATGTTTTGTAGGGGGCACTATAGAAATTTTGTTGATTGATTGATTGGCAGCATTAATCATTAGTACTGTACTGGGAATGGCTGTGTTGGGGATGCTTCTTGGCTTGACCATAAATATTTGGCATGTTGTGCAAGTTTTTATTTTGTAATTAGGTTGCTGATATGAGCAGTGCTGTCTTCATGGCCAACTATGAAGCTCTCGATCGATGCATATGTGACCAAGTCATAACTGATGCTGTGGCAAGCAGAGTTGGGACGGTCAGTACATTGCTAATTTATGACCTCCTTGTTATATATCTTCCATATTTGTGGTCATCTAACTGGATAAGTATGGTTAAGAAAGAAGTAGGTGATAAGATTGCTTAACAGCTGCTTGCTGTATTATTTGTTTGCACAGACTGATGTTTTTGTGTTTGCAGGCTGCATCACGAATTGTTGCAACAATATTGCAGTTGAGCAGATCCAGGAGTCCCGCATTAACACCGAAAACAAATCCTGTTTCTTATAACGAAGTAAGATTTTTGATTGTGTGCATGTGTTTATTTGTTGTTTTGCACATTTAGTGTTGTCAAAATAAAAAAGGTCATAATACAATCGTCATTTGCCTGTGTGAATTCCATGTTCAAGTTGGTTATTTGATGCATATAGAAGCAAATTTGTCGGATGTTTATAAGCATGTGAAGCTGAGGGCTGAGCACTAGGCAGAACTTAAGCAGTGTATTTACGTAGGCTGCTGTGCTGTGCTACAACTGGGCATTGCTTACTGTCATTGTGTTATATTGTTTCAGGTGTGGCAGGTCATAGCGAAAGAACAAACAATGTCTCAGTCGGTCTTTAGTCAGTGGCTGAAGATTCTGACAGACGACGTGGTAACTGTCAGTCAGTTATATGTTTATGATCTTATGTTTGTTTGAGATGCTGCTAGACTTGCATCTCACATGTTCCGCGCTTTATTCTAGCTTAATAGCCTTGATCTTACATTCATAGGTTTTACCTTCTTATTAATTATTTTCATATCATAGCAACCCAAACTCACTGCTATAATCCAGTTGCGCCGGCTTACCCTATTTGGGCATATTATGCGCATGCACGACAATGCAGATGCCAAGAGGATCCTGTTAGCCTCCCCTCCGGCAGACTGGAGAAGACAACTAGGTCGTCCCCGCATCACGTGGCTCAGCACCGTCCAACAGGATCTGAAACAACACCACCTTACGCTCCCCGAAGCAGCAGATTTGGCTAAGAACTGCCCTCTGTGGACGATGATGTCGACGTATGGCGCTACGCAATCTTAGAGTTGCATGCCAGAAACGACGACGACAATATCCTATCCATCGTATAAACCTTGAATGGCACTAAATAGCCTTTTTGTCCTGATGTGCCTTTAAGAAACTACTCACATGTTCCATGTCACATTTCAACTTTTGCTTAAATTGTTTCTTCTTTAAGGGCCGATTGCATCAACCATACTTATCTTTAAGTAGAGATTAACTCCAGCATTAGGAATAGCAGTTAATCTCTACTTAAGGTTAACTATGGTTGGTGCAATCGGCCCTAAGTCTGATTTTGATGACGGCAAGCAGCTACAAAATTACAGAGCGGATTTTGAGTATTTGCACTAGTCAAAGGTCATAGGTGAAATGGCACATAGGACACTGTGGAGCTGTTTGGAGGCTGTAGCTGTCGACATATCTACTGGGTCCAGACAATGATGTCTCTGTGATGTATGGTGCTTTGTCATTAGAATCCAGTCACTTGAAGTAGTGTACCATTAATAATAATAATGCACAAAAAACTTTACAATGAAAATGTTGTTCAAGAACTGTCGACATGCGTGCCTTCAGGCCATGCTACTGTGCTGTGTTAGTTTTCACTAATCTTCAGCCTAGCGTGACCCATTACATCCACTCTTCATTAGTCTTCAGCCTAGCGTGACCATTACATCCATTACATCCACTTGCTCACATTCGAGATGTAATGTTCTGAAGGAAGCAACTGTCTGTGCTACAGCAGTATGTACCAGTACCATTATAATTTTGATCTTGCTTAGTTTAGCTCTCTGTTTTCCGAGCACCATCTTCAGTCTTCATTGTGCTGTGTATATTTAATTTTTGTTGTTGTGTTGTTTACTTTACTTCTTAGTGAGCTGAGCCTGGTGGCCCTTACCTTGTTAACTTGTTATTGACACTGCTGGTTGGGTCATCTGACCTGTAAAATCATCCCCAAAATGACCTATAATGTGTCCAGTGGCCGTATAGCTATACCTTCAGCCTGCTAGCCCGCAAGCATATGTAGCTAGTCCTTTGTATGCCACAGTTATATAGAATTTGCATAAGAAGATTTGTAGTAAGATTCCTTTACAACGAGTAAAATTAGATTATTGTGTTCTGATCATACATTGTGGTTAAAGTTATGTATGCAGTTGCTTTTACGTAGAGTGTTTAATAACAGTTTCATTAATGTGCTGTGGTGCATTGCAATTTTCAGGGCTGTTTCATATGCCGAGAAGGTGACAGTGGAGGTGGCATGTATTCCATAAGTATCCTTTACGCTCTATTTTCAGTAATATGAGCACCTGCATGTTATCAATGTATTTGCTAGTTGATGTGCTATTGGCAGATGCTTTCTCTGGTGTGTGTATCTCAGCATATGTATTCTCTGGTGTTTAACCCTGAAGTGGGCACACACAAATATCTGCAACAAGGATCCATTACAGAGCAATATGGTGATCGGTACACTGTTGATGGGTGGGTGTAACAAGTAGGCGCCTCGGTGGGTGAGCACAGAGCATCCTGCTGAGTCCTGTTCTGGCTGTACCAAATGTACCTGTCGACGGCCAGCGTACCAACTTCATATTACCTGTTATATACGCAAGTGTGTGAGGTAGTAAGTTATATGGTATTTGTCAGTGAAACAATTGACAAAAACTCATCAATCATCATTGTTATAGAGCAGATTCGGTCATATTCTCCGACATTGCGGGTGTTATAAGTCTACGTAGTATTATTGTTAACCCTTTAGAGTCCAGAGGCAATTATAATGCCACATCAAATAATGTGAAGTTGGTACAATGGCCATTGATGGGTGGGCTGTTACATTTGGTACAGCTAGGAGGGGACTGGGCATGGCCCCAGCCCACCCAGGCCCCTCTTCACTGTACCAAATGTAACAGCCCACCCATCAACGACCAGCGTACCAATCACCATATTCCTGTATAATGGTCCGTTACTCTGCAGTTTTAATGTGCCCATAAAGGGTTAAAGGATGAAAACTGTAATTTCACTGTTAAGAGTTAAATTGGAATCTTAGAAAATGTGTGCATATGATAGGTAATTGTCACTGCTGCCCGGGGCTGCAAGAAATGTTTAACAGAACTTCATAAATGGAGCAACAATATCTGTAACTTGGAAGTAGTACTTAACTGCAGTGTACAGACTTCAGATCTGGCTTCACAGAACTTGCAGTGGCGCACATCGAGTCGGTTGTTAATGAAAGGTAGCTGTTGCCTCCATTACAACAGTGTTGTGTTATCATGCGAAGGATTGCTTTACTTACTGTTAATGTTTAGTACAGTTAGGTCGAGCTTTTGAGCATTGCCTTCAATGCTTGGACCCTTTAGGTTGTGCGTCGTGTAGGCCACTAGTGTCTAAAATGTTTGCCACAGTCTCCACAGGATTTCACTTTGCGTTCCATATCATACGCTCGTGACAAGAGCATGTCTATCAACTCGGTTCATTTTGTGTCGTGCAAACAGTAATAAACTGTGTTACATTGTCTTAACTTTCACTTTACCATGATGCTTAATGTATGACTGTTTTGATGCACTTCTGATTGTTCAGTGCCTATCTTCTAGCTTCCAAAATGCAGCCTACAGTTTTGAATACTACATTTTGCAATATTAGTTAGATATTTTACAGTGGAATACTGTTATGACTAGGGATGTGCTGTGTTCTGTTTTGTGTGTTACTTACTTATTATTTACTGCTAACATGAATTTTCCCGTCACAGTCATAGGTAACTGCTTCTTGAAAAGGTTTTTTATGATGCCTAGCAGCCTAGTACACATTTTCACCAGGATATTGGAAAATCAGACATGTTTATGCCTCTGGCAGTCTAGACTGGCCGGAGGTGTAATGTTTTCTACTTGTACATTTGTCTGCTGTCTGTCCAATCAAACTTGTGAACTTTGAAAACGAAGGAACCTATTTTGATGCAAATTCGCACATATGATCTGTGGGACAAAGGCACAAAATGGTCAGTTTTGGGGGTCAGAAGATTAAAGTTCAAGGTCAGAGGAGACCAAAGTTAGATTTGGAGGCCTGACAGAGGCATCATTGTTTAGGTCTAGTCAGTTTTCTAGTGAGAACCTGGCGCCATCACACGCGTCATACCATGGTCCAGAACATGTCTGGGCGACAGGTTATTTGATGTCGCCGGACCGTGGCTTTGGAACAAGCTGCCTGCTTCACTGCACACATCTGACAGTCTCTGCCAATTCAGAAGACAGTTGAAAACGTTTTTGTTTGTCAAGGACTAGGCTGTCACGAATGCGATTAACCTTGTCAACGAAGAACTGGCCGAACATCGACACCAGGCTCGCGCATTCGGCGTCACTGTAGACGACTTTGTGATTGTGTGCAGTTGAATACCTATAATTGTCTAGTTGGATTTTGTTTTATTTCCACAGGTTTGGGTCAAAAGCTCGTCGAATATTTCGCCTTTTGTATTTAAAAAAGCGTCTGGAACAAAAGCAGGTGTGCTAGTTGTTTTTTGTGTTCTTCTGCTGATAGCTGACTGTGACTGTAAACACTACTGCAGTATTTGTTCCTCGTCATCTGTCTATGTCTAATGCATTGTCACAGAAGATTTTAACGATCATTGGTGTTGACTTACCCCTTGCCTCCACTTGCCCACATCTGAGATGTGATGTTGTTCTGGAAGGACAGAACTGTGCTATATAGCAACCTCAACATTGAATTCTGTTGACTGTAATGTTGCTATGACATTCATTCTTAATAATAATAATAAGTGTGTACCATTATAATGGTGCACAATGGTATGAGCAATTCTTACAGGCAGTCGACTGGATCAGGCTAGACTGGATCTTGCTTGGTTTTGCTACTGTCTTCCGATTGCCTCTGTATCTTCGGTCTTCGTGTTGCTATGTATATTTAATTTTTTTTGTTATATTCTGTACTTTAGTCATCTGAGCCTGGTGGAATTGGCCTTTGACCTGGTTGACTAAACATTGGTCTTATATTCAGTGCAATGATGCTGTTGGTTGGCTCATCTGTCCCATAAAATCATCCCCAAAATATGTGTCCAATGGGATGTTAAACCCTACTATACCATACCATACCGACATATGAAGCATAGAGTTATTGCGTTATAATGTTTGAAGAAAGCAACAGGTGAAATCCAGTTAGCAATACAGTATTTAAAATGAATTTCTCAGTGGCACACCTGTAAGTTACAGATAGCATTACACGACCACAGACCAGTGATACATGTCATGGGCAATATTTCTGCAAACTTTTGAAGTTGTTGTGACTTCTGTTTCTGAGTTAAAAGCCGATATGGGGGTGGAAAGGAAGCAGTGCTTCATGCTCCCAGTAGGGAACAGATGGGGTCGATGTCCATGCAAACAAGGAGTGCTTGGTTAGTCGTGCATTATTATAATCTTGTGTCTGTGAATTTAATCAATACTAACCATGTAAGAATGAAGTAATTTGGTTTAAAGAAAATATTTGCATTTGCGTTACTGTGTTGTTTATAGATACATAATTGTTGATGACTGTAGGTAGAAGTGCTAAGCATGATTCATCCGAAGGAGGCGAAGGAGTTGCTGTATCGTATGTTTGAAGACCACTATGTCTCACTAACTGTACGTTGCCTGTCACTTTGTTACTTATCTTCATAGCATCAAATTTCATATATGTTTCTGCTGTTTCTCATGCAGATAAGTTGTACATAGCTTAAGGTTATAAACATACATATGCAAAATATATGTGCTATGTTGAATTTGACAGGAAGTGCCGAGAGGGTCAGAGTACATAACGTCTAAAGTCATCTACTTGTTCTGTGTCGACCTTCCGCAAGTTGCAAGAATGCTGATAGATACGTGCTATAAAGTGAGTTGTATTTTCTATTGTCACAATGTTATTATCAGCTGTAATTTACCAATAATTGACCAAATCTAACACCTGGATTATGAATTTCGATCTCCTGATACGTTAATTTTCGACTCCGGCACCAGTGAAACTTGGGAGTATATTGGGCCAGGCAGTGAAATCAGTGTAAGCTTTGATAACATGGTATAATAAAATGCCTCTAATGCGCATATTATGCGCATTAGAGGCATTTTTGCGATGATGCACTATAAATTGTAACGTGCCCTTGTAGTTTTATTTACTAAACGCCACGTTAAATCTTTCTTTTATAAAATAATAATAATAAATTGAAATTTA
>Ga0209149_1002445_pt1 | contig 10422 bp, 8 predicted proteins | sample WorMetTyACAVOLI2_FD_187423 | JGI IMG/M metagenome (GOLD analysis project Ga0209149, IMG submission 187423) | Marine gutless worms symbiont microbial communities from Max Planck institute for Marine Microbiology, Germany - Olavius algarvensis... ...
GGGGCCCCAGCCCGCCCAGGCCCCTCCTCGCTGTACCAAATGTAACAGCCCATCCATCAACGGCCAGTGTACCAACTTCATATTATTCGATGTGCACTATAATTCCCTGTGCCCATTAAAGGGTTAAACTTTTCTTCGCTGTTATTTGACGAATAAAGCTGACTATGTTACTCATTGTATGCCGTCTGTCCGTCTGTCTCATGCGCGCATCCAACGTCGCAGAAAGATTAAACATTTGGTACACGACTACACGGGGTATCGATGATATAACCGTAACTGGCTATTTCATTGTTAGTTTATAATGTCACTATGATTGACACTGTTGATGCACGAAATCTGCCGTAACTGACCAATCAGCGACACAAGATTTTGAAACTTGGTAGCAGCATTATGCCGGAGCCCCCACAACCACCAAGCACTAAACTAAAGGTCAAAGGTCAACGTCAGCACGCTGCCACGCTTCACAAAGATCAGACACGAAATGCACCATAGAGCTGACTGACGACTTGGTAGATATGTTGGACCCACTACGTGCCACATGTACACAACGAAGTCAGCGTATTTCTCCCCGTCTCGATGTGGCCTCGCGGCTTATATCGCTAGAACAAAACGCATGTAAAGTTCAAATTTGTCCATAGTTTGTCCATAGCAAACGTAGCTCGCGATACCATTTCAAGGTCAAGGATCAAACGTCAAGGTCACCAGGCGTCATGAAGCTCATGCACAAAATGTTTCGTAACTGATGAACAAAAAGAACGTATGGTCATACCGTCTTCACACTTGTTGTACCCACGAACTACGACGTATCGAAAACTTGCACAACTGAAAGGTCAAAGGTCAATGCTGCACGAGGCGTATCAATCAATCAATCAAACACGACAATTTCTAACGCGCCGTAACACGGCAAAGCCGTTACAAGGGCGCGATGCATGTGCACTAGAGTAGCTAACAGACAGCGAGATGAACTTATCTTGGAGCGCGTAGTAATCTCACGCGCAGTGCTAAGCTTAACAAACTCAGCTGTTGCAGAGAGACCGCGCGTGCTTCATGTCACTGAATATTTCGCTAAGTCACTCGAGGTCATTTGAAATGACACCTTGAGTAGAGCGTGTGTAATTCCCTATTAGTAGTTCATTGTCACTGTGTCTGTATCTCGTACCGTTTCTGAGACATTCAGCGTCAAATAATGGCGTGACCTTGAAATCTGGTTAGTGATCACTCAAGATCATTGAAAATGGTACCATTCGATAGCTTGGATACGGTTTCCTATTCGCATTCCGTAGTAACTCTGGTTGTATCTTGTATCATTTCCGAGATAAAGCGAGATATTGGCCGAAAATCGAGATTTTTTTCATACCCCCTGGATTCAACCCTCCCGTTAGGGGGTCACCGTCGGATTACTGCCATACCGTTTGGTACCGAAAACTAGCATAGTGTGGCTATCCGACGGTAAAAAAAGTTTGATTATATGTTCAGCCGTTTCGACAGAATGCCGGCATGTGACGGACGGACAGACAGACGTCTTGCGATAGCATAGTCCGCGCTATGCGTAGCACCGCGCGGTAAAAAGTCAAACGGTCAGATATCAAGGTTAATGGGGTTTTTATAGCGACACAACTCAACTCAACTCAACTGACCCAGTTGAAAAGAGTACAGCCAAGTCAGTCGTATTTTTGTTTATGACGCCATGACCTACAAACTGAGTCAACTGGGCCACTACGTTCATTGATAGGTGACAGTTGTTCACGCTGTGAACGCGTCGACAACTCGACGTCGAGTTGAGTTGAGTTTTTGTTGAGTTGAGTTGTGTCGCTATAAACACCCATTAAGAGATCCTGGCGGATAATCGCATTATTTAACTTGCATTGAGGGCCGCGTATCTTGCTAAAACCGTGACGACGAGCAGGTGACTAGTCAGCACCGACGTCACTCATGCAGTCACTGCCGAACTTCTCACGTGGTCGACAAGAACTCTTTGAAACAGAAAGATTGATCGTTCGACTCGACTCCAATAAACTCCGGCGAGATACTTCAATCGCGGCGTATGGCGCCGGCTGCTGCAGTCGCTAATGGAGAACGTTAAATACGTGTGGCCGTCGAGCGATAAATTTCAATTTCGTTTCGGGTCGACGACGGGCGGGATTTGTGTTTGCTAGGAACGTAATCACAGTCCGTGGCAAAACTGAGCCTTTGACCAATCGTTCGCCAACGAAAACCGGCCATTATCCATCACCCTGTCTCTGTTGCAGGCTCTACTCCACGTGTTGTTCGTCTGGTCCTTGTCAATCATCTAATTAGCTCCCGATCGAATACTAGTGACGTGGACGGTGCAACTAAATACCGTTACTACAAACGAACTTTGATGTTGTCATCGCAACCAAATATCCGGTGTATATAAGCTATTACAACATGAAGATAATATATTTTGTTGTTATACGTGCTGTGCATAATGTACTACATGTAGACTATGTCCGTATTACCAGTGGATATACATGGTTTTTTTCAAAACAATAAGCATACAGCATATTTTTTAGTAATCATAGTACGTATAATTAAGTTAAGTCAACGCTGTACCTAGGCGAAATGCATCTGCAACCAATCACGGGGCTGCCACACGCGCATGCATTATGCATTACACAGGACGTGGTACGGATTGTATAGGCCTATATGCACCCCGGACCCCGCTAGGGAGTTTACGACGCTCCCCCCAGATCGACCTCATAGTGGGCTGGGAGGGGGACACCCTCTTCCCATTCCCCTCCAATTCCCCATTCCTTTGACGCCTTTGACGTCTCGAAGGCGTCTCGATCTCGCCGCCTGGCTTCTGATCCCCTAGTTCTCTTCCGCTAATTCCCACACTGGAAGAAAATCATCGTTACTGGAAATTTCTGACATTTCTTATAATAAAAACGTTAAAAAGATAAAAAAAACCTTAAAACATAACCACAAGTGACACGAATAAACACACACACACACACAAGTTTATTTCGTACAAATGCAGAAATTAAAAGAAATAAAAGGAAAGAAGCACACATACAATACAGTGAGTAAATAGACATGTTAGGGCCTACGTGTCATAAAAAAGTGCCTTTGCATCTGTGCTCTGTGCGCCTGCTGCAGCACTGACGGTGTCGCTGGCGAGTCTGTCGTCGGCAGGGGATGTAGTGCCGTGCAACCACGTGATGAAGTTCAGCGATGTACAAGATGCACAGTCCATCTTTGTGTGACTGACAAGGCAAAGATCTGTCAGCTTTTGTGGCTTGCAGTTGTGTATAGCTTTCGAACGAATTGCATAGTCACAAAAGTTGGCCGGACCTTCTGTCGCTGACCGTCATTGCGTCCAGCCACTGCGGCGTCATCAGCGACTTGATGATCACAGACGACATCGCTGCCAACATGATTGATACGTCTTTCGCTGTCCACGAAGACCGCATACTTCCGTCCTGTATGTAACATTATTAAGCAATTGCTGGCACTTAGCGTACAGTTTCGTTACGATTGTTTTTAGCAAATGACTGAAAATGTGATAGCTGTAGCGATGTTTACCGAACCGTATACTTGCCATGCTCATCGGTTTATTTTTTAGTCCATTTTTGTGCCTCCGCCAGTCCAGAGTAACATAATGCCTCCAACGAGTCTGGACTCCAGACTCGCCGGAGGCATTATGTTTTCTACCTGTCCGTCCGTTCGTTCGTCCGTTCTTTCGTTTGTCTGTTACCAAACTTGTGAAAACGATATTTTGAAAAACGACTGAACCGATTTGATGCCAACAGTGCCACAAGTGGTCCACGGGACAAGGGCATGAAACGATCAAATTTGGAGGTCAGGAAGTCAAAGGTCAAGCTCATATATAAGGCCAAAGATAAATTTAGAGACCTGGCGGAGGCATAATTCTCAACTTCCTTCAGTCGAGTAGATTTTCTAGTTTCCTTAATTTTCTGTTTGGTTCCGTGACTGTTCCGTCAGTTTTTAGCGCACGTTAACTCTTTAACCGCCACAGTAAAACCGCAGAGCAACGGACCATCATATAGCAATACAGTGATTGGTACACTGGCCGTTGATGGGTGGGCTGTTACATTTGGTACAGCGAGGAGAGGACTGGGCGGGGCGTAGCCAGCCCAGGCCCCTATCCGCTGTACCAAATGTATAACAGCTTACCCATCACCGGCCAGTACCAACTTCGTATTATTCGATGTGGCACTATAATTTTCAGCGCATTTGCAGCTTCTTCCCGATCTTGTGCTATATGAATGTATTTAATAATAATAATAATAATAATTGCCTGTAGTCTAAAGGATTAAATTTATAGTGTCGTATAGTAGCTTCTGCATTTTATCTACGGCCTGCTAATTGAATAACTTCTTTATATTAGTACGCAAAATACAGTATGCTAGTGTTTTTTTACAAAATGTAGGCTAACACTCTACATTGTTTTCGCTGCTGATTGAGGCGCGCGGCACGGATTACTAATTGCATTACTGCTTTGAGTTTATATTTCAGCTGGCAGATGAGATAGTGGAGACCGTAAATGAATTATCGCCACTATACATTAGCAGGCGACAGTTGCGATGCACGACACGAAGTATCATCATCAGCGTCTGTTGTGCAGCAGCAGCAGCCGCAGCAGCAGCACACGTGAGCGCTGCATCGACGAATAGTTTTGCCGGATGCTCAACGGATCATCTCGGTTTAACGAGTGATGCAGATTTAACAGCGGCTGCCGCCGTAGCCAATGTTTTTATTCAGGTTGTCGCAGAAAGACGACAAATGTTTGTTCACAACTGTTTTCTGTATATAGACATACTGTATTCTTCAAAAAATAATTGTCATAACATACGCGAAAATTGTATAGCCCCCCCCCCAAAAAAAAACAAACAATATGTTATTACTGCGAGGATCTGCCAATCTCAGTAAGTGTTGACACCGAAAATCGACACTGTCAGACGTCGTCTTTGATCTCGCTTGTCATCTGGACAGCGAGATATTCACATGAAAAATAATGACACTCGACCATATTGCTAGTCTCGTTACTGCAACTGAATACTATCCGGCGTTCTGCTGTCGATTCGATCACTGCGCCTACAATGTCTACAAAACATCTAGTCTGCGATCTGGGTCCGAGTCCGAACTTGTTAGCCTACTCCTAGTTTAGGTCTTCTTCAGATACACTGGCCACCAGTCCGCCTGTGCATACAGTTACAATCTATCCTGTATCACGCGCCCGATGTAAAAAAAAACGAAATTAACCAACCTATATTGTGCGTTTTATGATTGCCAGTTGGTCCTATCCTGGTCTTCGGTCATCACCAACCTTACTGCAGTTACGAAGCATACGCTTTCGCATGTTGCTCGTTCAGTGTGTTAGACCCGGGGCCTCTATGTACTGCCTGAAAACATCTGTACCAAGTTTGACTCTGACTTCAGATGAAGTGACGGGTGTAGACGAACCAATGTTTAAGTCCGGTGTAGGCCTACTCATAATCTTGCAGCAAATCGGCCGACAAAAAACGACGACGCAACAGCCCACACTGCTGTCTTCCGCTGTCTCACAAGACACACCTTTTTACCACGCGACGCGTATGCATAGCGCGGACTATGCCGTGACAAAATGTCTGTCTGTCTGTCTGTACGTCTGCCACACGCCGGTATTCTGTCAAAACGGTTAAACATATCGTCAAACTTTATTTTCACCATCGGGCAGCCAGATCATCCTAGTTTTTCAACACCAAACGGCATGGCAAATACTCCGAGGGGTACCCCTCTAACGGGGGCATTGAATGCAAGGGGTATGAAAAAATCACGATTTTCGACCAATATCTCGCTTTATCTCGAAAACGATGCAAGATAGAGCGAAAGTTATACTATAGAAGGCGAATAGGAAACTGCACCCAAGCTTTGGAATGGCACAAGTTTGAATGACCTTGAGTGACCTCTAACCCAGGTTTCAATAGACCACATACGACTTTCTGTTCGTCCGTTATTGTAAATATAGCTCTATCTTGTACCGTTTTTGAGTTATTTGACATTAAATAGTATTATTCAGCGTCAAATAAATCAAAAACGGTACAAAATAGAGCTATATTTACAATGGCGGACGAACAGAAAGTCGTATATAGTCTATCGCGCGGCGCCATTTTCAATGACCTTGAACTACCCCTAACCTAGTTTTCTTTGACGCTGAGTATCTCATAAACGGTTAAAGATAATGACCATAGCCTATCGTCATTATGGAAGGCAAATAGAAAACCGCACCCAAGCATTCGAATGGTACGTACGGTTTGAATGAGCCTTGAGTGACCTCTAACCCAGATTTCAAGGTCACGATTATTCAACATCAAATAACTCGAAAATGGCACAACATAGAGCTACATACATACAATGGCCTACCAATACAAAGTCTCTGCAGTGACCTTGAACAACCCCTACACCCGGTTTCAAGGTCGCGCCATTCTTTGGCGCAGATCGAATATCTCAGAAACGGTACTAGATACAGACATAGTTTCAATGAAATACTAATAGGGACTTACACACGCCCTCTACTCAACAGTGTCATTTCGAATGACCTTGAGTGACCTCGAGTGACTTGGCAAAATATTCAATGACGTCGTAGCTATTGGCTATTGATCTCCTGAGGCTGAGCCAGTCTCCCCTTTGGTGAGGCCTCGACCTGGTGAGTTACCTGGTGAGTAGCGTCGTGCGGTCTCTCTGCGACAGCTGAGCTTCTTGTTGTCACGCGATATTTTTATAGCCTAAATGTTATAGCAATTCTGTACGTCTATCTGCCGCGTTTTGGTATTCTGTCGGAACGGCTTAACATAGAACGGCTTCTTCAGCACAAATATGGTAGCCCAATCATTTTAGTTTTTTGCCGCGCGATGCTATGCATAAGCGCGGCTATTGCCGGCACGAGGTGTCTGTCCGTCTGTCTGTCACGTTCGTGAGTTGCGCCAAAACGAATAAAGATATCTTAGAAATTTTTTTTCACCATGTGGTAGCTAAGCGTTTCTAGTTTTTCCATACGAAAGGGGGTGGCGCTATTCCAACGGGAACCCCCGCTAACGGGGGCGTCGAATGCAAGGGGTATGAAAAAATGGCGTTTCGTGACCAATATCTCGCTCTATCTAAGAAACGGTTATAGTTAGATGAGCACATGCAGCGAGACAATTTGTAAGAATCGAATTCTCTTTCCATCCATATAACACTTAGCGTGATTTCCCCAGGGGCGTGCCCAGGAGAAACAAAAATGTGGTAAAATAGCGATTTTTGGACTTACGCAGTGACTTAAGCATCGTATAACTCGGAAACTATTGAAGATAGATAGGTACATGCTACGAGGGGTTTGGCAAGCATCGAATTGTCTTTCCATCCATGGAACATATTGGGTGATAGTCGCAGGGGCGTCTCCAGGGGAAACAAAAATGTGGGCTGTGGTACGTGAAAACGGCATTTTTTCACTTGCGGTTCGAATAACTTGGAAACTGTTGAAGATAGATGGGTAAATGCTGCGAGGGGTTTGGCAAGCACTGAATAGTCTTTTCATTCATGCAACGTTTTGCGTGATTGCCAAAGGGTGTCCCCAGGGCAAACAAAAAATGAAGGCCGGGGTACGTAAAATGACGATTTTTTGCAATTGTGTTTTCTTTGCAGTGTTGTGACCAAGGCACTTAGTCTAGTCCCCGAAACCGAGGCCAAGATCAAGGCACCAGGACTCGAGGCCAAGAACGAGGCAGCTGCCTCCGAGACCGAGGCAGTAGACCCCGAGATCGAGGCAGTAGACCCCGAGACCGAGGCCAAGGCAGCAAGGCAGTTAATTGTTATCCCAATAAACATAAAATAATTATTTAACGGCAAAGCGGCAAAAGTATAATGTACCAAAATGTTCACGGTATAGAGTAAGTGAGGTAAAACTAATAGTTTCGATTTTTTGACGACTTCATATTGATGGCAGTTGGCAGATGGCTTTATGATAATCCACATACACAATACACATTACACGTTGTCATTGACAAACGCCGCCGCCGCTGCGTATATGACTGGCGGCGGCGGCGCCGTCCACTACTAGTCTACCAATATGATTCAGTCTATGTAAATGGCTATAAAATACCACAAGAGTAATGCACCAAAAATTTAGCACCAAAGTTCACATAGATCAGTAATCAACGTCCTCAGTTCAGTTGTCCTGTGAATAGTGCAAAACAGAAACAGTAACACCAGAAGTTCACAATCATAATCAACAGTCCTTACGGTATCTACCAATTACACTCAGTTAGTCTTGAGTCTTGACTTCGGGGTGAGCATCCACTCAGTGCTGAGGCCGTTAGAAAGTTCCGCCCAATGCACGTCCCATTGCAACCAAAGGTTACGAGAACCTCTTTGTGGCTCTTGCGATTGCGAACTGCAAAAGAGTAGATGGCTCCACCTTATGCAGTTCTGATGGTTGCATTAGGTGTGCTCCAAAAATGGAATATCTAATTTGCATATTAGCACAGCATTCCCCCAAAAAGTGGAGTGAAGTCTCTTCTTGTTCTCCACTTGCTGGGCATAATTATTGATCTTCTTGAATCTTCATATTAGTTAAGTGTCTGTTAAGTGTTATATGACCTGCAAGTAGGCCAACTAGAATTTTTAGCTCTCGTCTCGGTAGACTCAGATCATAGCGGGAAAGTTTTTGTCTGGTCTATGTAAGAACATTTTTGCCTGCCGACAGCCACTAGTGGTTTGCCAGAGCTTACGTTGTTGTGCATTGGCCCACAATCGAGCTGCACTGCGAATCTTCGTTGTAGGTATACCCAATACAGGCTCTGGTCCAACGAAATCTTGTGACTCTCTGCCTGTTTAGCAAACTGGTCAGCTGTCTCTCATTACCTGGTATGTCAGAATAACCGGGAATCCAAAGTAGACGTACACTGTTGAACATAGACAATTCTTTCAGTGCTTTTATTGTCTCAACCACAAGGCTAGATGAGGTTACCTTTGAAGATCTCAACGCCGCCTGACTGTCAGAGCATATGGCAATGCTTCACTTTCCATCAGTAGGGTTAAGCGCAGGCACAGATAGCATATACTTCTGCCTGAAATACTGTTGTATACATACCTGGCGGAAATATATACACTTGATTTGTTGTTTGGTTGTAAATACTAGCTCCCGTCTGGCCTAGACCAGGGTGCTTTGACCCATCTGTGAAACAAATCATATCATCCGTTAATCTTACGTTTTGAGTTAACCAGTTATCCCTACTCGGTAGGAATACAGTGTAGTTTTTATCAAAGACGTATTTAGATCAGGGCTGTTTGACATGGCTTTAAAAAAAACCTAGGTTTTTTAGGTTTTTTAAAAAAACCTTAAAAAACCTAAAAAGTCCGAATTTAGGTTTTTTAGGTTTAAAAAAAATAAAAACCTAATGTCCGATTAGTTTTTAAGCTTTTTTTCACTTATTTTGCAACTAATTTAATAGAAATGTTATCCAACTTTCCAATTAATATGAATTGCATTTTTTGCGTTCACGTGGCCGAATCTTTGCAGTCAGCTCTTCTATAGTCATACATATATATTTCTCTGTGGCACAGTGTAAATAATAGACCAGTGAAATGACTCCCGTAATTGTCTCTGCAGTTTAGTGTCTAATCCGGATCACACTTCTTATTATCGTTGCTGGGCCGGTTGTTGCGAGTGTGCCACTGCTGTCCAATTCTTCAAGGTCACGGAGTTGCTGTGTTTGGTAGGCAATAAAAGTGATTTATTTGGAAAGTACTTATATTCTTCACCTGTATCACGGTGGGTTTTTTCCACCGTGCCTGTACCGCCATCATGCACTGCAGTTAACAATATGCCATGCACATTTATAGGCTTATACTCATCCATCTATCACTTTCAAATTGGGCAATGTGGCATACTGTAATATATAATGAATTAGCAGACAGATATTTTCATGTAGATTGTAGGCTACTTGTCGTGGGTCATATATCTGTCTTCGGCATTGTGTGCATTAAAACCTAAAAAACCTTAAAAACCTAAAAAACCTAAAAACCTATAAAAAAAATTCCAAAAAACCTAGGTTTTTTCCAGCCCTGCAATGAGGTGTTTCACCTGCGTCCGTAAATTCACGTTGAGTTGAGTTGAGTTAACAAATTTCGAAATTTGCACATCCCTTTTCTGTGTCATGCCATTTTGTTTGTTTACATTATGATTTAATTATTCTATGTAGCGGCAATGTTTGGATGTGTTCAGTTAAAAAACATATTTCGCACTCGTGTTACACGAGATTTTAGTGGTAGATTTCTAAACATTACGTGTCATGCATCTAAGAATGTTGTTGTCAGCGGTCGTTTCATTTATCTTCTTCAGGATAGCACCCTCGAGGTCGATAGGCTCTCTTCTACTAGTTTCACTCTTTTTAGTTTGGTGACAATAAGATATCTTCT
>Ga0209149_1002446_pt1 | contig 10421 bp, 8 predicted proteins | sample WorMetTyACAVOLI2_FD_187423 | JGI IMG/M metagenome (GOLD analysis project Ga0209149, IMG submission 187423) | Marine gutless worms symbiont microbial communities from Max Planck institute for Marine Microbiology, Germany - Olavius algarvensis... ...
CAACTTGAAGACGTTCCTGTTTCGACAATACTTGGCACACTGAGCGCATTAGAGGCGCTGTGCGATTATGCGCTATATAAATCTACATTTACATTACATTACATTAGTAGATTTAAATGTTACGGCGATTTTGATTACAGTCCGTGGCAGTGTTGGAGTGAAGATGTGTTGATCCGGCAATGCTGTTGGCTCTGCCATCAATGTGGTACATCCTGGAGAGTGTTCAGCAATCTTACGATCTGTCCGATCGACTGATTCGTGCGATCAGCCACTGGCAGCTTGCAGACCATGGAGATGATGATGTATCGCGTCTGCTTGAACAAGGTGCCGATGTAAACAAACTACACGGCACGCTGTTACCTCTACACTGTGCATGCATGACCGGTGATGCAGTTATTGTCGATATGCTGCTGCAGCACGGTGCACAGGTTTCTCATTTATTATTATTATTTGTTTATTCTGCCTTATTGTTTTATGCATTTATGAAAATATAAAGTTGAAATGTGATTAAAAATTACCAAAATGAGGTGCAAATTAACATTAGCAGTCTAGCAGTGTGGCTGATAAACTTAAAGCAGGGATAACATAAGCCAGTAAGAATATTTCTAAGCTATGTGAAAGCAACCTGTCAAATAAGCCGTGGTAACTATTGCACAAATGTTTTCAGTAGTCGCCTGAATTGTCGGCAGCTGATATCTTGTAGCAAGTACAATGGTAATCCATAACATGGACCTGCTGCTGCAAAGCTTCCGTCGCCAAAAATTTTGTGTGTATGGACTATGAAAAATGTTCTTCCATCAGCCGATTAAAGCAGATGGACTTTTATTCTCAGTATAAATATGAATTGTTTCAACGTACTGCAAACATATCTCACAGTTCATTTCTTGTATCAGTCTCGGCGTCGTCTTGTGCAGCATGCAGCTGTGTCAGCTGCTGCATCTGAACATACAGATGTGTCGTGTCCACATAGACATGCACTGCAATAGCAGCTATTTGTCATTTAGTGTAGATTAATCCCGACTGCTTACTTTAGAAGTAAAGGTAACAGGATTTATACAGCACCTTCATTGTACCGTACTTTGTACTCCTATAGTTACAGACTTATAGTTATCTACTCGAGACAGTCAAGTATGGATCACACAGTTTTACCTGCAAATTACACCATACCTGCCTTTATCTTGTAAGCGTTCACCAGATGGCGCCACCACTGATTGTGGTGGCGGAATGGTGGCAGACATCTAACTGCAGCTTACTATTCATTTATCAACCTTGAAAGGATGAAAGGCTGAGTCGACCTAGTTGGCTGACCTGTAGCAGGTAAAGGTGCTGTGGTCCTGGTGATGCTTATCTCCCTATCTAAGGCCTTAACTGTGCAAACTTTCAAACACTGGCTCAAAACCCACCTGTTTAGTCTTATGAACCATCCTTCAACATTACCCAACATCTCTTCTGGCAACTGCCCACGCCTCAGATTCAGTCATATACTCCGACATTGCATGTGTTATAAGTCTATGTATTATTATTATTATTCTTATTAAGCCCAAAGCTGCTATACTGATGACTGTGAAACATGGATGACGTGATGCCAGACATATAGATACCTTCTCAGATGTAGAGCATTACTGCTGTTTCACCGGTGTCAATTATCCTGCTTGCTGACAGAGACAGCTATTTGACACATGTCCACAAGTGTTTTGAAGATTTGCAAGCAGACATGGACACAATTTTGAAATTCTTGGCAGACATGGTTGTGGATGCTGATTCGCTGACCTATATGTTCCGGGGTATCCATGTTTCCTGTATGATGGAGTGCATTTAATGATAACAGCTAAAAAAGGAACAGTATAATTTAAAATAGGGTGTGACGATCAGAGGTGCATATGTAACATGAGCAGATGATATTGTGCCTGTTTTACCGGCGGACTTGGATACAGCTGCAGATGCCTAGCAGCATAGTTTGCCATAGACACAGATGCAAAACTGCAGATGCTGCAGGGTCTTTTTTCTTTTTCTTTCCAGGTGGCACACACTCCCTTCGCATGCCAGCGCTGAGGCCAGCCTCACAGGCTGGCCCAGTGTGCAACCCTAGGGAAGGGACTAGTATAGTGTTGCACGACACCATCAGGCTAACCTGATGGTGTGTGTAGTGTGTAGTTGTTGCGCGACCTTTCGTTTATAAAGAGGTGTGTAGGACTAAGGGGGGATCAGGAGTGGAGACCTTGTGCCATGATATTTACCTTGCTCGGCCTATAACCACTGTTTCTCTGGCAGCTAATACCTACTGCATGATGGACGGCCATAGCTCATGCGCACCTCGCACTGTGGGCCCCAGGGTTTAATTTAGCAGTGCGTGTGGACAGAGCCATTGATGACCGGCCAGTGCATACAGCAGGAGGCCATTTGTTATCAGTGGTTCAAGCAGCGACTAATACTGAGCGTCTCTAGACCCAGTATTAGCTAACGGTCACAGATTTAAGAGGACACCATCAAACCCTCTGTGCCTGCCCGAGAATTTAATCTCAAAACATACGCCGATATAACCTGACACAATGATCGGGCAACCCCGACTCGCCGATCACCGTAGCCAGGCAGCGCATACTGCGACACTACCGATAGCGCCACTGAGGCAGGCTATGCGGCAGGGTCACTGACCCAAAATAACAAGAATTGAGAACCACATGTCTGTGATGGCAACCACTGTAGCAGTTTTGATGACCGCATGCATGTAGTTCACTGCACAATAAGTTCAAGACAGAACTCTGTAACTTGAAATCATGTGGGGAAATCATGTGGGCCTAAAATGCAGTCAGAATGTGCGCAGTACAAACACTGAAATTCTATTCTATATGTGTCTGTGTTTGGTCATTTTAAATTATACACTTAAATTGAGTTGTACATCTGTTGCAGGTTAATGGAGTGGATGGTTACAGTCGGACAGCTCTTCACTATGCAGCAGAGTGTGAAGATGCTGATTGTCTGGAGCTGCTGCTTGTGGCCGGTGCTGACATCAATGCTCGAGATGGAAATGGTGACACTGCACTGCACTGGGCATCATACCGTGGTTCTGTTGACTGTGTTCAAGCATTAGTCAACAATGCCGATGTATCAGTAAACACTGTCGACATGCATCATTCTACGCCGCTGTCATGGGCATCGAAACGACCGAGTGCCGCTTGCATCGACGTACTTCTACGCCACAATGCGCTGCCGAACGTCGCAGATGCGGACGGCCGAACCGCGCTAATTCATGCCGCTCTTGCACCAGCTGGAGCCGAACGTGATGCCTCGATACTTCTGCTTGTGCGAGCGACTGGCCTTCTTGACCTGTACATCAGGCAGGCGAGATTGCCGCCGGGTTGTGCTCTTGATACGCTGCTGCCGTATCTCGGAGATTGCCGTTCTCTGCGGCAGCTGTGTCGTTACATGATCCGGTCGTGTCTTGGGTCGCAGTATCTGCCCAGTGTCATGCCATTGCTTCCACTACCACAACAACTTCAGGAGTTTGTTCTTCTGCAGAGATAATCAGTGACAACTATTGTGGTTATTGTCGATCCTGTTTGCATTCCTTTGTGTTATTTACTGAATGCTGAATTAAAGTGTTGTATGCTGTGTTCCAAAAAACGTGAATAGGTCTTTGACGATAAGTTGAACTATAACAGTCCGTTTACAATTTTTGGCAAACTTATTATAGACCATTAACAGATGTTTTATATTCCCATCTTAGCTATTTAATGCACCTACTTTACCTTGGGAAACTGTTGAGACCTAAATATCAGTAACAATTGAACAAAATCATGAAAATTTCACAGGAAGTTGTGATTCTGATTAAAAATATCTATCTGTCAAAAGTTGATGAGTGAATTTCCCGACAATGGTTGCAGATTTGGAAGCATCGACAGTCTGCTTTAGAGAATCTGCAAGACGGGTAAAATTGTGCAGCAACCAGTCAGCGGCAGACCACGTTCGGTGCTTAGCAGTGGAGGACCTCGTGCTCAGTCAAGATGACAAGCCAAAAAGGCATCGAGCAGCTCCCGAGATTTTGCGTGAAACTGCCATTCCCCATTAAAGTGTGCACAGGATAATTCACCGCGATCTCCAGCTCAACTGCTTGAAACGACGTCGTGCTCAGCTGTTGTCTGACGCCAATCGCGTCGCCCATCTCGCTGATAATCAACCTTATCGTCTGCAATAAATCTTGTTGTTGTTCTTTTATCAAACATAAGTTCAATAATAGATAAGTAAAATAATACACACTGTGTCTCAAGAAAATGTGCCAACTTTGGCAAGCTGTGGTTTCGACGACAACGACTAATTTTGATAGTTTTTGGTAAACAGCATCAGCACACTTTAAAAAATGATACGCATATTGAACTTTTTTATCCCTTGACTTTTACTTATTTTATTTGCTTTTAAATAGTAGACTGTTGGTGGCTCTGAAAAGAGCCGGTTGTATAGTGTGTCGGTTCTGAAAAGTGATGGTTTTAGTTTAGCAGATGTTCCAAGTGATGTTCTTTTTGCCTTCTTGCATGCACACAACCGCTTTCTCCATTGACCAACAGCTTCGACGTTTTGTGATATGCTTGGCCATGCATCAAGTCGCTGGTGTCGCATTCAGGTGTCTTGTATGATGTACACACATTCCTGCATCAGTCACCAAATTCAGTAGTCGACTGGGTTTCCGGGTCAACCAGACTGTTTGGTGGACACAGATCTGGAGAAATAAGATCCGGTGTTTCCTGCTGAAGGATTTGGACTGTCTCTCGAGCATAAACTGATGCCAGAATGCATCATTTTGGTCGCAGCTATTTAAAAGCAAATGAAGTAAGTAAAAATGAATAGACAAGGAGAGTTGAACATGCATATCATTTTTGAAAGTGTGCTGATGCGGCTTACCAAAAATTATCAAAATCAGTCTATGCTTGTTGAAATTACAAAGTTGGCATATTTTTAAAGACACAGTGTAGTGAACAGTTTTGCGTTTGACATTCTATTATTGTAGCATTTGGAAAATCTGCAGTTTAAGGCCAAATTCATTGTATTTAGGTCTCTACAGTTCCAAAGGTGTAGTAGCTACACTGAACGGGTGGGGTGGGAAAATAAAAACACCAATCGATGGTTTATAGTACCACTAATATGTCTGCCAAAAATACTTGCAAACCGATAGTTATAGTTTAACTTGTCATCCAAGACGTTGTCATGTTTTTTGGAAACAGTGTATTTAGCTATTTGTTAATTCTTAATTGTATTATGTTTTGTAATTCGAATATGTTTATAAATGTAGGGTTATGTGTAGATATGATTCATAGCTCGAATTAGACTTCAAAGCACAGTATCTGCCACAAGTACTTTTTTTATTAAACATGAACTGTTTTAACCTGGCAAATTGTTAGTATTTATAGCATATACTAATGAACTGTTTCAATGATGGCACCAAACTTTATAGATAGTATTTTTTTACTTTAGCATGAGTGGAGTTGTGTAGTTTCCTGGCTTGGTGTCATCGAAGGTAAAAACAGTTTTTTTTTAAATTGTGTAATGTTTTGTTTGACTGCCTGTAATGCTTTGAGACTCAATTGATCATCATCATTGAGAAATATGGACGTAGGCATCACCTCTAAGTCCACATCTTTAACAAACACTCATTAATTATCACATACTCAAACATATAATTCTAATCTCTGGTTCCGGTGTAGGTTGCACGATAATGAGATAGAAAATCTCTGTGTTTCCAATGTGCATCAAGTCTGTTTTTGAAAGTATTAATAGTATCAGACATAACGACATAGTCAGGAAGGCTATTCCACATGTTTACGATACGATTACTGGAAAAATTCTTCCGCAGTTCGTATCTACATCTCTTTACGAGTAACTTACTACTATTGCCTCTTGTGAAATAGTCACCTGTCACATTCTTTGGTAACGTTAGAGCCACCTGTTGATCACATTTCCCTGTTAAGAGCTTGTACGTTTCTATCATATCGCCTCTACTCCTCCTATTAGTCAGAGTGGGCCAACTGCTTTAATCTGTCAGGATAGTGCGTTTTTCTTAATTCAGGAATCATCTTAGTAGCTCGTTTTTCCACCTTCTCGAGTTTATCAATGTAATATTTTTTGTATGGTGCCCAAACAGAGTTATAATATTCCAAATGCGACCTTACCAAATGGTAAGGTCACAAACAGCATCCAGCATGTAACAGTAGCACTCAAGCAATCTTTTTAAACCATTGGCATTGAGACCATTGTGGACCACGTGAAATGTGTGGCAAGTAAAACAGTTGCACGTATGAGTGTGCAAAGTTTAGTTTAGTTTCGTCGTTTTGTCTGTTCTGTTTTCTTTGTTGTTGGTGGTTATGTGGTGGCTGCAAAATATCCTGTGTTGTCAGTTAGAGTTTAATTTATGTTACTGCTGTTTCTACAGGTTTATGATGTTCGGTGTGTATGTAATTGCAGTGCTAAAGTGTGTTTATTTACTGCATTATATATAACTGAATGTTTCACTGTCACTTTAGATATTTTATATAACAGACAAGTTTTGCATACATTGGTGAAAATAGTATTGATATATCTACGTATGTTTATATATATTGTGGGGCTACTTTATGATATCGATTTTGATTAGTGGCTGTTTATACTTTACTTTTATTTTAATCACTACACCTTGGAATGGAATGAAATACACTGTGTCTCAATAAAAATGGACCCTTATGATTAATATAACATTGCTTCACCAATTCATGACATTTAGTCGTCATTTTTGGTAGAGAGAGACCTTTCTCAATTGACTGCAGTAAACGTTCTTAAATTGGCTTATAACCAGCTGCACGGTTTCCATGACAACACCTGAAACAGCATAGGTCTGTGTCTTAAAAAAACCAGTCCCCTGTGATATTTTGACATATTAACGTGATCAAAAGTTGTAATTTAAATAAAATTTCCGAGATAATCTGTGTTCAGTATCGACCTCAACGTTAGAAGACAGCTGTGTTTACAGCAGTGTACCAGCTGAAACAGTTGCAATAGCAGTCCTTAATTATGTGTCATTCCACACTTTATGCTGCCTTATGAACAGAAAATTTTAATCTGTTAAACAAACAGTGTTTCTGTGTCAAAAGTTACAAGTGTTCAGAGTGCAGTCTATCGGCCGGCCCTGACACAGGCCTATCGGCCGGCCCTGACACAGGCCTATCGGCCGGCCCTGACACAGGTCTATCGGCCGGCCCTGACACAGGCCTATCGGCCGGCCCTGACACAGGTCTATCGGCCGGCCCTGACACAGGCCTATCGGCCGGCCCTGACACAGGTCTATCGGCCGGCCCTGACACAGGTCTATCGGCCGGCCCTGACACAGGTCTATCGGCCGGCCCTGACACAGGCCTATCGGCCGGCCCTGACACAGGCCTATCGGCCGGCCCTGACACAGGCCTATCGGCCGGCCCTGACACAGGTCTATCGGCCGGCCCTGACACAGGTCTATCGGCCGGCCCTGACACAGGTCTATCGGCCGGCCCTGACACAGGTCTATCGGCCGGCCCTGACACAGGCCTATCGGCCGGCCCTGACACAGGCCCAAAGTCGTTCTGCCACTCGTTTATTGACCTTTTGTTCAAAGTCAGCACAGGACCTCCTCTGTTTCACGGGTGTCAAGTCGCTACTGTTGTTATGGAAACTGCGCAGCTGGTTCTAAGCCAATTTAAAAACTACTGTAGTCAACAATAAGTATTAATAAGGTTTCTCTCTACCAAAATACAGTAGGTAGTATCTATTGATAATAGGTCGTATTAATCACTGGGGTCCAGTTTTTTGAGACACTGTAAAAATAATAAAAGAAGTGAAAGAATAAATGTTGTCATTGAAATGTGTGCATTTTGATTGCATACTTGTTATGTAAACACAAGATAGTCAGTTTTTCTTACTATGAAATATGAAGTCGGCTTGGCTTGCTGGTAAGGTCTGGAAAATATGTTTTTGTTGAACTCGGTTAGTACTGAGGTGGCTGGTCATGTGTGTCCGGTGAACTGCCTCAGTAAACCGTCTTATCTCAAACAGGTTTTAAATCTCAGTTCAAAACTGTTCTGTTTAATGCAGGCTTTTCGTCCTGACTTGACCACTTCCAGTGCCTCTGAAGTCCTGAGCTTACAACGCTGTAGAAATATGACTATTAGAGTTGTTATTTATTATGTTGTAACCAGCTTGATCAACTTCGCCAAGCCATTGCTCAGTGGGTAGGTGCAGTAAGTACCAGCAAAGCTTGATGATACCGTGCTATACACTTCCATATTTTTTTGTTGTTTATTCTGTCTTATTGCTTTATGTGTTTATGAAAATATGCATATAAAGTTGAAATGCGATTTAAAATTACCAAAATGAGGTGAAAATTAACACTAGTAGTGTTTCTCATAAACTTGAAGCGGGGATAACGTAAGTAAGTAAGAATATTGCTAAGGTATGTGAAAGCAACCAGTCACAATCAGACGTATTGCAGTACAGGCTGATGTCTGAGATGTGCCGCCCTCCGAGCCTGTTTGGGTTGGGAAGGAGTTCGGCTTTTGCCTACTGTGACATATAGAAATATTCTACACTGTTATGCTGTCGTGATCGTCAATGTTGTATACCGTACTAGAAATCAATGTGCATCACCTCCGAGGCAACGCAATACCAGCAGGCCATTTGCAGAGGCCCTTGGGCGATTCTTACAAAATTAAACGATGGGAGGAAGTCTCGGGTCCGCACCCTCGAGCAAATTTTACCGTCGTGGCTTTAGAAACGGCTGAAGTCCACCAAAATGGTCAGAGTTTGCATTTTTGTTGTTACAAATCTGCCGCTAAGGGGCGAATCCCTTAGGCAATTTTTACAAAGTTTAGCGTGGTGTGAGTACCAGATACGCACCTTCATGCCAAAATTCACCGTCGTGGCTTTGAAATTAATCGTCAGCGTCATCGACGTGTTCAGCGTGACCTGAATAATGTCAGTTATTGCAAGATCCACGGGAAATGCCAGAAAAAAAGAGAAAAAAACAACGGTAATAATTAATAATGATAAGTAAGTCATATCAGGATGTCTGGGTAGGAACGAGAGAAGAGGAAAGTCTTGAGACGCTGTCTGAAGACCGCGAGTGACTGTGCAGATGTGATGTGGAATGGAAGGTCGTTCCACATGTTGGCGCCGACAACTGGGAACGCCCGTTTGCCGACTGTAGAGAGTCGAACGAGCGGTGCTTCTAGACGATGCTGCTAGAGCATCTAGCGGTGCTTCTAGAGACAGAAGACCGCAGCCGTCGTCTTGATGTCATGTCGACAACACGGGTGAAACACGACTAGGTGTGCCGTGGATTGATCGGTACGTCAGGACAGCCAAAATCTTGGCGTATACAGCCTCCAAAATCGCCACAACTGGGAATTTTTGGTACAAATTTGGAGTGGGGGACGGATTCCCAGGTCCGCACCCTCACGCCAAATTCATGGTTATGACTTGAAAAATGTGGGCTATAACTGCTAACAGCCCCCTAAAATCGCCAAAAATGGTAATTTTTGGTAAAATTTCCCCTCAGGGAAAATCCTGGGGTCCATAGATAAACTTGAATATAGGTGCACAACTACAAATCTTCCTGTATGCAATGGCACCATAGTTGTTTTAAAAATTACATTGCTTCATAACGTTTCCGTTGATCACAAACTTCGTAATTCCACAGCGTAACAAACATAAAAACATCACACTTTTTCGTCATACAGCCCACGCGCGACACACGGTCCTCACCATACTTGGCATGGCGATAGAGGAGGTCTGTCCCATTTTTACACCCCGTTAACTTTTTTTGGTCCGCCGCTAGGGGCTATTGAAAATTTGTGAGAAAATGTCTCCACCGAGGGAAAATGGTTATGTTTGTCCCCCAAAAGCGACCAAATAATATAGTTAAAAGACGCGTACAAACGCTGCATGAGGCAAATTTATGGCCAAAATTCCAAATTTTGACAGTTTTGGGGATGTATTCCCACATTTTGCCCCGATAAACGTGATATTTGGCACGAGGGGGAGCGGACCTGCAGCGTAAACGTTTACGTAAAAGGTAACGTTGTTCCTGTTGGGGTGGAAGATGAGGGTGCAACAGATGTCGGCGGTTGCTGGTGATGCGAGCGAACAGCCGCGTCTGTAGCCATCAGCGTCTGTAGCCTACAGATGCTGTTGAACGTCCGAGCAATAGGCCATACCAGCACCGTATCCGAGTCGTTGGCAACGTCGAAGGAACGCCTTCAGGCGTCCTCGGTCGTCCGCTGAGGTGAACCCCAGGGTCATCGGGAATCCCCGTTCTGAAACTTAAAAATTCACCCCGCCCCCGCTCAGTGCAAAAACTCTCGTTACAAAAAAATAAGCCATAGATGCACTTTTAGAAGCATAAATTTCACCGATAATGCACCCCCCCCCCC
>Ga0209149_1002447_pt1 | contig 10420 bp, 10 predicted proteins | sample WorMetTyACAVOLI2_FD_187423 | JGI IMG/M metagenome (GOLD analysis project Ga0209149, IMG submission 187423) | Marine gutless worms symbiont microbial communities from Max Planck institute for Marine Microbiology, Germany - Olavius algarvensis... ...
CATCCTCCTCAGCTACCCGACAGCATCCTCCTTTGCTACCAGGCAGCATCCTCATTTGCTACTGGATAGCATCCTCCTCGGCTACCCGACAGCATCCTCCTCGGCTACCTGACAGCATTCTCCTCAGCTACCTGACAGCATCCTCCTTTGCTACCAGGCAGCATCCTCCTCGGCTACCTGACAGCATCCTCCTCGGCTACTTTCCAAATGCACATCACTGTTTGCTATTGTTATCAGTGCCGTTAGATCGGCTGTATCTGTATCCGAACCTTGCGGGGAGACACATGCCCCCTTCGAGTAGCCAGTGCTGAGGCTGCCTCACGGGCTAGCCCAATGCACGACCCCAGGAGTGAGACAAGTGTATAGTGCTGCGTGCCGCCGTCACGCTGGCCTGATGGTGTGTGTGAAGTGTATAGTGCTGTGCTACCTCTGTTCTCGTAATGGACTCCTCCAGCTTACTTGCTTATAGCCTGATCAGAGCCCACTTGAGAGAGAGGTGTGTATAAGGTCTAAGGGAAAGATCAGGAGAGGGAAGTGGAGAGAATTTGTGCCTAGTGTTTACACTGTGTTATGTCTTGGATTACATTTACAAACATTACGATTCCTAGAAACTATTGATGTCACGTAAAAATAGTTTTAAAGACTAAGTCACTACATACACTGTGCACAGCAACATCACAAAGAAACCGAATGACGAACAAAATTCCCCGTGATGATGGTACTCACAGCTTGAGAGAAGACGACGTCTCGTCGATAGCTGACAGTGTGTAGTTCGGGCAGACAAACACCGGTGTCCTGCACAGAAACCACATCATAATCATAATCATAACTAGACAAGGCAGCTTCGTCGAGTTCGCCGTACGCTTGATGATGCCTCAGTAGCGACATCAGTGCATGCCTTCATTACCAGTAGGGTTGACTATTGCAACTGTCTGCTCGTCGGGGCAACAAAGGCATCGACGGACAAGTTACAGTGCGTAATGAATGCGGCGGCGCGAGTTGTATCGGACACTCACAAGTTCAACCGTAGGCTGACAAACATTCGTCGTAACGACCTTCATTGGCTCGACGTCCCCAAGCGTGTCACGTTCATGGTCTACAAATGTCTGCACGACATGGCACCACCATACCTGTCTGAACTGTGCCGGCAGACCTGCAGCTGCAACATCGAAGGACGCCGTCAACTGTGCTCTACGACTCAAGGCGACCTCGATGTTCCAAGATATCGACTATCAACATACGGCAGACGGGCCTTTACCTGCGCCGGTCCGGCAGCATGGAACTCTTTACCATTTGAAAAACAGTACAATAACTATCAATCAATTTAGGCGTATGTTAAAATCTTTTCTCTTTTCTAGCTACTAGTGCATGCAGCGCATTAGAGATTTTCATAATTATGCGCTATATAAATCCACATTTACATTTACATTACATAAGCCAACCAGCTTTTCTTTCTTTCATAGCGTACTCCATTGGAGCGTTGCTGTGTCAACAATATGTCGCCATTCATCTTGAGAAGTGGCCTTTCTCTGCTGAGTCCAACAGTGAAAACATTTTTAAAATCGGCCAACATTTCTCAAAGTTATGAATGAATAACGAGCGGCACGTTTTTTATGGCTCACCGTGTAGAACTAAATGAAAATTAAAAATGATTGCTTTCATGATTAATATGAACTAAAGAAAAACAAAAACGAATAAATCGAAACTAAATAGTAACAAGATGATAAACAAAAATAATTCAGTATTGCAAAATTTAGCGCATAATGCTTACAGGACGCTTCTTCAAAAGTGACAACACAAAAACCTAAACAACAATTAATGAATTTGCCACAGCCCGCTTAGGGCACCGGTAATGTAATAAAGGTAGTTGGTAAGGCAATAAAGGTGAGAGTTGTCACCTGCAGAGCAAAAAAAGTAAGGCCAACGGTGGCCCGGGAGGACATCACTTCGATACAACGTTTGAGCTTGATAACGAGAGGATGAAGAGCATCGAGCCAGAGAACAACAGAGTCGCTAGACTGTGTCGTCAACTCGTCCACCTTGCTGACAACACACATCAGTGATGCCTGTGTGTTCAGCTTCGTCAGGTCCTACAAACATTGCACCACTTTCATCGTCATCATCATCATCATCATCATCATCGTCATCAATTCTGCTACTCAGGCTGTGCTAGGTTGGTTGGTTGGTGTTTACCGGCACTTTCAGCACTACAAGGCTATATCGTGCCATAAATAAATTTCTTTCCGATAAGAATTTGCAATATTGTTCAGAGGTACCATATTAGTTATAACACCTATATATTGTGCCATAAATAAATTTATTTCCGATAAGAAGTTGCAAATATATTGTCTAGAGGTATTAGTTATAATGCGAGAGAGCTGGGAAGTTGTGACTAGATGATCATGATGAACATGAACAAGAAGCTCAGCTGTCGCAGAGAGACCGCGCGACGCATCGTGTCATTGTAGGGTGTGTGTAAGTCCTTATTAATATTGGATTGAAACTGTCTTTATCTCGTACCATTTATGAGATATTCAGTGTCAAAGAATGGAGTAACCTTGAAACCAGGGATATGGGTTGTTCAAGGTCACTGAAAATGGCGCCGTTCGATAGATCATATAGGCCTACAACTTCTATTGGTTGGCCGTGGTAAGTATAGGCCTAGCTCTATGTTGTACCATTTCCGAGTTATTTGAGGTTGAATAATTGTGACCTTGAAATCTGGATTATAGGTCACTGAAGGTCATTCAAACTGGTACCATTTGAAAGCTTGGGTGCAGTTTCCTATTCGCCTTCCATAGTAACTATGGCCGTATCTTTAACCGTTTATGATATATTCAGCATCAAGAAAATACCGTGACCTTGACAACTGAGTTAGTGGTTGTTCAAGGTCATTGAAACTGGCGCCGTTCGATAGACCATATACGACTTTCTATTGGTACGACATTGTAAATATAGCTCTATCTTGTACCATTTTTTAGTTATTTGACTTTGAACAATATCGTGACATTGAAATTTGGGTTAGAGGTCAGTCAAGGTCATTCAAACTGGTACAATTCGAAAGCTTGGGTGCAGTTTCCTATTCGCCTTCCATAGTAACTATGGCCGTATCTTTAACCGTTTATGAGATATTCATCGTCAATGTATAGCGTGACCTTGAAAACTGGGTTTGAGGTTGTTCAAGCTCATTGAAACTGGTGCCATTCGATAGACCATATATGACTTTCTATTGGTCCACTATTGTAATATAGCTCTATCTTGTACCGTTTTTGAGTTATTTGACATTGAATAATATCGTGACCTTGAAATGTGGGTTAGAGCTCACTCAATGTCATTTTTCATACTCCCCTTGCATTCGATGCCCCCATTAGGGGGTCCCCATCTAAATATTTCCATCCTGTTTGGTGTGGAAAAACTAGAATGGTGGGGCTACCCGATGGTAAAAATAATTTGAGGATATGCATAACCGTTTAGACACAATACCAGCGTGTGACAGACAGACAGACGGACAGACATCTTGCCACGGCATAGTCCGCACCATGCATACGCGTCGCACGGTAAAAGCTAAAAACAAACAATAAACTTAAACTATAACGATAACATAAAAAAAACATCAAAACAGTCCATACAAAATGTTTTGTTTACAGCTTAACATATCCTCGTGCAACTCGTCTTTGTGGAGACTTACTCCTCGACATAAACATCAGTGGACACGGCATGTCATATCATATGGTCAAGCTTTCTCCGTTTGTCTAACAGTCTCTGTTTCAGTTCTGCAAGATGTCACTAAATTAAAAAATCTCAGGTAAGGGTGTTACATAGTCTTCGTTGGAAATGCAACTGCAGTTGTGTTCTGAGTAGACTAAGGAATAAGTCCTCAAAATTTTATTTTAAAATTTCATCTGTCCTAAATAAAATTATGCTATAATTTCTCTGGCTTTGTTTTTTGTGGACACAGTGTAGAATGTGTTTTTTGTGGACCCAGTGTAGAATGGAGTTCATCTATTCTGTATAATACACAAACAAATATGGTTAAGAAAACAAAGTTATAAACAAACATTACTACAAACACGGGGAACCAAAAACAATACCCCATCAGTCTGTCACCAATCCAACTATATTTATTAATTAAATACGTATCATAACTTTATGTTACTACTGCACTCTAGACACTACATACACCGTGAGTCAAAAAAACAGCTCTATTCTTAGACGTAACTTTGACCATTATTGACGGATTTTCAAAATTCTTTCAGCAATGGATTCTGCATTGAATATGCAACAAGATCGTCAAGTTTTTAGGTAATAATTTTGGTTGTGTTTGAGTAATTTAACTAATAGTTAACTTCCAACCAGATGAATCTATTCAGCAAGATCTTTGTTCTGTTTCCTATCGCACCTTCAGCATGTCACTACACTACACAAGGTCTGCTGAGATCCAATTACCCACGGTTCTTCAGTCGGGCTCTTGACGAAGTCCGTACCAGACCACTTCCACGACACATCGGCCTGATGACTGCTGCTACAGTCACTGCCTCGCTGCGACGATGACGCCGCCTCCGCAGCAGGTCGGCCGTACGAATACTGAGCAATGCTGTCATCAACGAGCTCTTCTTCACTGGCTTCAATCAGCCGCCGAGTCTGTCAAATACAAACACAATACTCAAATATAAACACTGCAGTTGTTTGTACTACATCCCATAGACAATAAAGTACTTAAATCTAGACCAGCTACTGCCCGCCTTTTGCACATGCAAAATGTCGTCAATTTTGTGGATGGGAACAATAGCAGACACTCACAGTTGGGCTGCTACTGGGAGGAGCACTACATTACGTTGGGCTGTTTGGCATGCCACGTCACAGTTACAGTATGGTAAAGGTAAAGTGGATTTTATTGTCTTTTTTTCATTTTCTTTTTATTGTGTACCTTGTGTACGATTTCATAATAAATATATAGCGCCTAGTCATGAAACCTCCAAGGCGCTCAGGCATGGATCAAACAGTGTTACATGCAACTGCACCAATGCCTCCCTTTACCTCGTAAGCGTTCACCAGATGTCGCCTCCCCAGACTAAGGTTGCGAACATATAATTGCAGCCTACTCCTCATTTATCTACCCCGAAAGGATGAAAGGCTGAGTCGGCCTGGTTGGCCGGTATAGTAGGGTTTAACGTCCTACTCGACACATTGTAGGTCATTTCGAAGATGACGATTTTACGGGTCAGATGTCCCAACCAACAGTGTCACAGCACTGAAGGACGACGGTTAGTCGACCACGTCAAGGGCCAATCCCACCAGGCTCACCTCACTAAAAGGCACGACATAAGTAAGCTGCTCATTTTGACATTGTTAGGCGCCCTTGTTGTGCTCCTGCACTTATGTCGCCGCAATCTTGACTTTTTAGAATAGAATGAAATAGAATACTGTTTAAATCTGTTTATTTTCGGCAACATTTCGTCCGTTTGGGCAAAACATTTTTTTAATTGCTGAAACGTATTACTGTGAAGTTGGAGTTCGTGGTCAAATAGCAGCAGTTATCTCGGAGATTACAGGCCGTAGACGGATGCCACTTTTCCTACAATAACCTGGCACTGAAGCGACTGCTGTAGGCCAGGACCCCATACAAGTATGATCAACAACACACGAGTGAGTAGCATTAAGCATTTCACTCAACACATACCTGTGATGAGTGAAATTTTAGAGACGAGTCTTTCCAGGCAATTAATAGCACTGGTAATTACAACCAAGAGAACATACAGAAGCATAGTTCAGTACAGTAGGGTTCGACTTCCCACGTGACATATTACAGGACACTTCGGCGACAACTTTACAAGTCAGATGACCCAACCAACAACGTCGTGACGTCGTAGCACTAAAGGTCAGTCAACCAGGTCAAGGGCCAATCTCACCAGGCTCAGCTCACTAAAAGATAAAGTAAAGAACGTAACAAAAAAAATTTAATATATACACAGCATCATGAAGAGTGAAGACACACAGGCGCTCGGAAGATAGAGCTAAACCAAGCAAGATCAAAGCCCGATGCAGTCGATCAACCTGCATCATTAGAGGATTAGCGCATTAGACGTTTCACGACGATGCGCTATATAAATCGGCTTTTTACTTACTTACATTAATATGGTACACTATACTGCAACATAGAGAGACAGTTCTGTTAATGTTTGTATTCGTCCAGACAAACATCATTGTCTTCATCGAGACAAACATCACATCTCAGATGTGGCCAAGTGGAGGTAAGGCGTTGTTCAATGTTCACAGGTGTGTGCATATTACAGGACACATCTGCACTACAGCAGAGAACAATTCTGACAATCTTCTTTCTTATCCTCCAGAAAGTCATCACTGCTCAGGTGTTGTCTATTGACACTTATGGGCTGAAAATGTGCAGAAGTCTAAAGCTGTGAAGCTACCTGTTCAGTTAGCAGAGTGGCAGCACTCTGCAATGTGTCACGATCACCGGCAGCCGCCACAGCACAAAGGCTGTCGCAGGCTTCAAGAGTTTCAGACTCCAGTTTTTCCAGCCTCCGCAGTATCTGTGTGACGGCTGCTAGGCGACTCCATGGCGACGACGGACCAGCGACAGCCAATAGCGGTGCAGCGTTGTCGGTCGCCGTTAACAACTGTCGCTGGTGCAGCTGCTGCTTTAACCGGCGAAGACCACCATGCTTGTATTTGAATGCAGAGGCAGTGAATACGCCCACTGTGATGATATCATAGCAAGCACCTGTTATAAAGACATTACATTACATCAGTAAAACAAGCAGTGTGGCCGCCATGTACGGCCGACACGGTATGCCCGTGACTGCCTCCAACCCTGACCTTTGACCTTGAAACTGGTATGCGAGTTGCATCTAAGGTGGGGAACCTTCCTTCCAAATTTGGGCATGCTAGGCCTTTGCATTCTGGAATTATTTGCTATGTATGCGACAGACGGACAAACAGACGGACAAAAGCAACGCTTATTTCCCATTCCCTACACTTGGGGGTGTCTTTTCCAACGAAAGCGAAGACAGACACATTTTAGAAAAGATATACCAAAAATCATATAAAATTGTGTACAGTGGCAACAGCAATTTGGCTAAGCTAAAAATGCAAAAAAAAAGGAACTAAATATAAAATGATGGCTGCGCAAAGTGCTCCAGCTGTTATAACCACAAGCACATCAACTGGAAAATCTTATCTGCTGTCCGCTAGCCTGCAAGTCAGTTTCATGACTGTTAATGCCGATCAAACACAACTCGTAATGCTTTCCTTTTTTGTAATAACTCCTAACTGTACATCTAGTGCAGCAAAGGTGAAACGAGAGTAGGAATAACACTTACTAGTCTGTAGTGTAGTGTCAAACACGGACATTCGCTGCAGGTGGAGATTCGTTGGAGCAAAAGTCACTTCTTTGTTGTTTTTAGTCGTACTTGCTTTAAAATATACATCTACATCACATCCCCGACATCACGGTCGTCGTAATCAAATGCAGCAAAAGTAAGGAATAAAATACAACGTAAATATTGTCAGCAGAGCAGCCAAGGTATAGATATTGCATGGTTTAACATCCCACTTGACACAGTATAGGCCGTTTTGGAGACGATCATCCCAGCCAATCACATGACTGGTTCAAAAACCAGTTTTTCTGATCAATCACTTGGCTGATATTAGTAAAACCACAGCCTCCTCACGTATGACAAAAAGTGTCACCACCGCAATCATCCCAAAAATGGCGTCCGTAGACAAGTAGTACATCAGAGATAACGCTTGCTATTTGATCGCAAACTTCAAGTTTAACTTGACATTAATATATCGCAGCAATTAAATATTATTTCGCATATGAAAATTATCGCGTTTAAACAATATTACTTATGCCAGCAGGAACTTATTTACTGTGCGCGTTATACAGCAACGTACTGTGACGTGGCATATTCCTCTGCGTAATAGCAGCCCTTCTTTCGAAGTGTCTGCCATTTTTTGAGATGGTAATTTTGATGACATTCGTGTCTGCTCTCTAGGAATTTTATTAGTATCTCTGTGAGTAAAACAACTATAACTACAACCAAATGACAACACAAAAACTTAAACAATTACTAAAAGCTACTAACAGAAGCGAAACTAAACCCAACGAAACTAAAGCCTGCCAGGAAATGGATCAGGTTTATTCTACAGCAACTGGAGCACGCATGGGGCTGCTGCAACAGAAAAGGCAGTGTGTGATGTCACATAGCGTGCTCTATCAATGTGTGATGTAACTAAGCAAAAAGGCAAAATGTTAAGTGTCGACAGCAACAGACAAGACATTGATGCAAGCAGTGTCAGTGATAAGGTACCATATCATCAATAAATCAGTCAAAATCTCAATTTATATAGCGCCGATTCCATATGGCTGGTCATGTACTACGCTTACCAGATCATCGAGCGGTGAAAGTGGCAATATCCTGGACTCAGAGGATGGCAGGCGTAAAACAGGACGCCACAAGAAGACGTGGCGCAGAACTTTCCAGCAGGATTTGCAGATGGTCGACTTCAAGTGGGAGGAGGTTGAATATGTCGCAACTGACCGTTCAAAATGGCGCCAAGCTGCCGCCCGATGTGCCCAAAGGCACGGGAGGAACTAAGTCTAAGTCGTTAAAAAAGTTCTCAGAGGCGCCTGTGAAGAGTACACAACCTCCGAAAGCCATGTCTTGAGACCAGCCTTGAACTGCGACCTACTAACTTCAGCATCTATGGTTTAATTCAGTGTATACTGTTTATATTCAGCCAGTCAAGCCCCAATCAGCCATCCAAGTTGACTTGCAATAAAACATGTGTAATTTTGTGTATTATTTTCCATGGTGAAATTGACAGCTGTTCGACTGCACTAAGCATAACAGACCCGAGGGTCCACCCAGTCGACCTACTGAAATTAACTCAAGACGTTTAATTGTTATTCCAATCAGGCCAACGGGCAAACATGTGCTGTCAGAACTGCAGGGGCAGCAATACAGACACACTGAGACAATCATCGTCATCGTCGTTTCTGGCATGCAACTCTAAGACTGCGTAGCGCCATACGTCGACATCATCCTCCACAGAGGGTGGTTCTGAGCCAAATCTACTGATTCGGGGAGCTTAAAGTGGTGTTGTTTCAGATCCTGTTGGACGGTGCTGAGCCACGTGATGCGGGAACGACCTGGTTGTCTCTCCAGTCCACCGGAGGGAGGCTAGCAGGATCCTCTTGGCATCTGCGTTGTCGTCCATGCGCACAATATGTCCAAGGAGGGTATAAGTCGGCGTGACTGGATTATAGCAGTGAATTTGGGTTGCTTCATTAGCCTCCGTACATCATCGTTCCGAACAAATTGGTACCATTTGATGCCAAGCAGCATACACAGACAGCACCGGTCGAGTGCATCGTTCGTACGTGCATCCGTCTTAGATATCGCCCAACAGTCCGAACCATACAGGAATATTGGTAAGATTCACATGTTGTACAGCTTCAACTTCGTTGAGGTAGCGAGCCGTGACCTCCAAATCTGATTTTCTAAGCTCTGCATGGCAGCACAAGTGATGGCACTTCGGCGGCTGATGTCATCAGTGCTTCCGGATGTTGAGTGGATAAGCGAGCCAAGGTAGAAAAACTCTTCAACTACCATGATGTCGTGGCCATGAACCTTAATGGTTAATGGCATATTCTCCCTGCAGCCCAAAGCTTGTACCTTTGTCTTCTGCCAATTCACCTTCAAGCCCTAGGGATGCTGCCTCACTTGCCATTGCCTCCAATATGGGAACAAGAAGCTCTAGCAGTTCAGCAAGAAGAGAGACACCGTCAGCAAGATCAGTGAAGGAGCTCTGGCCGAAGGCCACCCCAATCGAGCAAGATTCAACAGTCCTTTCTAGCAACCAATCCATGCCTGTGGATGACTGAGACAATGAGTAAGAAAATTAAACAGAGTACAGACCCTTCAGTCATTCCACAATTTTCACTTCTGCATATTTTCCACCCCATCTTACTATCACTGTCACACATTCTGAAATAATCACTGGATTGAACAAAACTCAATGCAATAGTAGTAGTAGTAGTAATACATAATAGTATTTGCCATACGTACATGTAGCTAAACATTTTGATATGCATCACTTCATTACAACACACAAACTGGCAGTATTGTGTGTATGTCTGTGTATGAAAATTGAAAACAATGCAGTAAAATATCACATCACCACTTTTTCTCTTTAATTAAAAAAACAGGCAAAATATCTATTTTACATTTCTCACACTAACGGCACGTTGCAGGAACGCTTGGTTTACCACGCGGTTAGCTGACCAACGGTGCAGTTAACTCAGACGCTCAGCCAACTGACCATTTTGTTAACTGTCTGCCATATGGTGACCGACCTATTAACCTAGAAACAGAGCACGTGATTGGTTGCCGAG
>Ga0209149_1002449_pt1 | contig 10416 bp, 4 predicted proteins | sample WorMetTyACAVOLI2_FD_187423 | JGI IMG/M metagenome (GOLD analysis project Ga0209149, IMG submission 187423) | Marine gutless worms symbiont microbial communities from Max Planck institute for Marine Microbiology, Germany - Olavius algarvensis... ...
GCGTGCCAACTGGCCGCGTGCCAAAACAACACGCCGGCCGCCGCTACGCCTAGGCGACCACACGCAGCAAGACTACTCAACACAGTATACATGACAATAGGTCATTTCAGAGACGAATAACGGACGTACGACCGACGACGAACGGACGGACGTAAGCGATGGCAAGCATCGCATATCTGTTCCTTAACGGGGGGCCAGCCGGCCAGCTAAAATAAAACGACGCATCAGACATAATGCAAAGGCACTATTGTGCGTGTTATACCTTTGTGAACGTTCAGCTGATTTTAGGTGCGAGTTGTTGGTTTTAGGGTCCACAAGGAAAGAGAGGAGAACCAGGATTAATGGTACGACAAAGACACTTCTGCTTTCTTGTTATAACATAGCAATGTGTTGGGTTTATTGCAGATTAGTGTTTGAAAATCAAAGAAAATTTTGACGGGGTCACCCCCTGCGGGGGCGCTAAATACCGGTGGGGTATAAAAATTTCGCGATTTTCTACCAATAAGTCGCTATATCTCGAAAACGATACAAAATATCGCCATAGTTACTATGGAAGGCGAATAGGAAACCGCACCCAAGCTTTCGAATGGCACCAATTTCAATGACCTTGAGTTACCTCTAACCCCGATTTCAAGGTCACGATATTATTCAACGTCAAATAACTCGAAAATGGTACCAGATAGAGCTATGGCGGACCAATAGAAAGTCGCATATGGTCTATCGAACGGCGCCATTTGCAATGACCTTGAACGACACCTAATCTGGTTTTCAAGGTCACGCCATTCTTTGACACTGAGTCTCACAAACGGCTACAGATACGGCCATAGTTACTATAGAAGGCTAATAGGAAACCGCACCCAAGCTTTCGAGTGGCACTAATTCCAATAACTAGTCTAATAGTAAGTCGTGTATGATCTGTCCAATGGTTCCGTTTCCAGTGACCTTGAGTGACCCTTAACGTAGATTTCAAGGTCACGGAGATGCCCTCGACGTATTGTGTGCGCAGCTGACGCGCGATCTGTTTGCGATAGCTAAGTTCTTGTTACAATAGATAACGTCTACTCAGTAGGCGAAAATCTTTAGTTCAACAAGTTCAAACTAGCTACTTCGTGCTCTTTAACGAAGCATTTAACCAGGCAGCAAAATATGACTTACATTAATTTTGTGGAATGTGCATTTTATATTTAAGGGACCCAAAGGAGAAGAAGGAAGACTTGGTATGAAAGGAGACAGAGGAGAACAGGTAGAGTTATATTTATGTCCACTGCTCTTCACTTACGAAGGTCGTTTCATAAATAAGTTACAAAACATCATTCTGTTAATTTTCAAAATATGAATTATGAAAATTCGGAAATATACACATTTTGTAGGGAATTTAATTGGGGACGTATACCGTAAATTTTATGACGATGACGTCACTTGTACTTAGAACACAGTTAGTCAGTGCAGTATTTTGTCCAGCAGTTTTGTTTTACAACTCGCCAGTGTTGAACAGCAATGCGAGTTACGAGAAAAGTGAACAAGTGCAACAAGCAAACGTAGGCCCCCTACGTATTTAAATGTCAAAGATTAACGTTTTGTTTTTCAACAAATAGTCCAAATTCATTTTAACATTTATCCCATCACAACCCGGTCAAACCGCATGACAAAATCGACTGCTGTGATCGTTGCATCAGTTGTCGAAACAACACGGGACTAGGTCGTTCCTCGTCAACAATACGTTCTCGACCTTGAGCAAACTTTATTTTTTACACCAAAAGTATTGCCGGTCTCGTAAAACACTTGTCACTATACGTTGCACGCAGCTCAGACTGAATGGCAGTTGCGCTAATTTTTTTTGCCCACCGAAAACGAATAACAGAATGCTGTTCCTTATGGGATACTTTCAGCGGCAACGCTGCCGTATCTAATGAGTATAAAATTTAATGACGTCACAGTGACGTCATCGTAATAAAACTCACAGCTGGTACCCAGAATTAAATCCCCTACAAAATTTCGGAATTTTCAAAAATAACAGAATGACGCCATTTTGTAACTTATTTATGGGACGACTCTCGTATGAATTTCGATGACATTATCAGGCAATGCATATTCAGATAGGTAGGCCATAGTAGGCCTAGGAAAATCGCGCTACAGTGTAGGCCTAATATATCATGTAATATATAGCAGAGCAAGCACCTTCATTTGCCAAGAATACTTAAAAAATGAAAAATAGAAAAATATGCATGTCATTGTTAAGTATTACAACGAAGGCTGCCAGAAGAGCCCCATGCAGTTCAACAACGCTGACCGCCTTACGTTTCATAAGTATTATAAATTATAATATTTAATGCAAAGCAACAAACGAAAGAAGAAAACAGTTTTTTTTTCTCCACATAATCCATCCAAAGATGATCCGTTTTCTTTCTTTTTTGCTTTCCTTTTTTGTTTATTATGTACGATAATATTAATTAATGTTAATTAGAAATGTATACACTGATTTTGTTCACTTTACATTGAACTTTTCCTTATTTTCTTACCTTCAGCTCGAATGATGTTCAAGATGACAAAGAAAGTAGGCCTAACTGAATGTCGGTGAATTAGGAAAGTAGGCCTAACTGATGAATAGTAACGTTGGTATGTGCTTCAAGCTGTCTGTATGCACGTGTCTACAGGGAATTCCTGGTTTGGACGCTCCTTGTCCAGTCGGTCGTGACGGTCTACCGCTGCCAGGGTGTCAGACGAAGAGAACGCGGCATTATGTAGGCCTAAATATGCTATATAACACGTAGGCTAGCCTAACCTCGAGTAGCATAGGTATAGTCTATGTAGGCCTATAGTGTGCAGCATTTAAGCTTTTAGGCCTACCTTTGGGTGCAGTGGTCCAGTCGGTAGAGTATCGGACTCGTAACCAAGAGGTTGCGGGTTCAACTCACACCCGGTCCACTGCAAGCAACCTTGAGCAAGTTGCTAACCCACTGTGTGCTCAGGCCAACTCAGCCTCCTACCCTCAGCGGGACGGGAAATGAGTAGTAGCTACGGATACGGGGTGAAGGCCTGGTGTGTCTGCTAGCTGCACCGTGGATGCAATTGTCCGTTAGCGCGGGCAATGGATGGCCACATAATGCGCTGCGGCACCATTAGCTCATTGGCATGAGCTAATGGTGCCGCAGCGCATTATGTGCTGCCACTTCCGAGATTGTAAAGCGCTGCTGGTCACGAGTCTGACTCATGTAAGTGGCGCTATAGCAAATGTCCAGACCTTTACCTTTTACCTTTCAGTTTTCCTAGCTTCAAGTATATTTTAATAATAACTTACTGTCACCGTGTAAAAATCCGACTGTACAAAATTTTTATATCTTATAAATACACTATAGCCTATCGTATTTTTGTTTACAGAGATCATCGCGTCTTAATGTATAAAAAATCGTGAAAATGTCGAGAAGAGATCTGCTGTTACCACAGAGGTTTTTCGACGAAACGGCGCGGTTACTACGGCTTCAACCCCCTCGCTCGTGTTGCGTCTGCTAAGGTCTGAGTAAAAAACAGGAAAAAAACTATGGGCAATATTCCGTTCCGAGTGGTGCCAAGTGTTGCGCGTCCAGTTGTCACGAGTGTACGCACGCGGGAGAAGTCGAAAGGACGACAAAGACAACGCTTCGATGATGTTGTGATGATGTTGTGATTGTTTCTGGGTATCGTTACTTGTTTCCAACTGCACTGACGGTAGATTTTCACCGACTAGCTAAAGAATACGGGTATAGGCCTAGTATAGCGACTCGACGTCGACGATTTGTATACACAATGTACATTCAGAACTGTACTGCAGTTTCTGCACCGCCTTATATTTTTACCGCATTTCGAGTTTCAACTTGAAGCTGTTACTGTTAGTATATTAATTAATTTATTAATTAGTCAGCCGTAATGGTTGACTTGGGTTAGGACAATTTATCACTACGTACGAAGCAACCTTATTTACGCCGTTATTATTTTAGGTCTATTTCAGTCTTGCATGCACACTAGGCCTATTTCTTTTACGAGTATGCAAAATTTGCATAAACCGTTCAACTGAAGCCAACACGCAGATTGAGATTATGCCAACCGAAGAACGCAGCACCAGCTTCCAACTGCATGTTATCTATATCCCAATCCAAACACCGAATCCTCAGGTTCATTGCGAAATCAGTTAATTTCTAAAAAGTAGTGAATTCGTGTAGCGTGCTAAACAGTAAAGTTAGGCCTATATTATAGCCTACAGAGTACAAAAGCCACTCATATATTAAACAAAATGTTAATCTACCGTGCATGTCAAAAAAGCACTGCCTAACGTAAGAAACTATACACTATCGTGTGTATAAATCACGCCTTGGTATAAATGAACTTTTACAGACACAGACATACACACGTGACACGCTTTAGTTTTCCTCCTACTTCTGTGTCCAGTTTGCCACACAAAAGCTGTTAGTGCTACGGTAAGTTCATTTGTGCGTGCACGTCCATATCTCCACATCCCACTGACCCCAGTCAGACCGTTCTTGCAAAACGATTTGAACGTGTGCTACAATCAGAGGTGCAGATCTCAGTTTCACTGTGTTCCGGCTTCTTTCCACCAGTCAGTGGTCAGTGACCCACAGCTAACAACTTGCTATCGTAGGCTACAGCTAAAAGTTGTCAACTGATTTCGGACTGCATTAATGCTACTATAATAAATGAATTTAAAATGTGAGGTTTTTTGTGAGTTTGTGGACACTTAACACTTCAGCAGAGCAAAGACTGGCTTTAATTTACAAGTCATTTACAACCCAGTCCCCAGTTCATTCAATGACACAACTATCTTAGCCAAAGTGCAGTATCTTAAAAGCTAAGAGTAGGGCCTACAATATACACTGTGTCTCAAAAAGAGCCCCTTTCAGTTTCATTTTTGAATAACAATATCAAAATGAAACAATTTCCATAATTTTTGGCACATAACACAGGCTACTCGTGAAATTAGATACCAGAAGATTATAAATTTGCCAACTGAAGATGTAAAAATGTAAACTGTAGCCACATTGAAAAGTGCAAGTCATTTTCAGCATAACATGTGCTTCCGATTATTTAGCTTATCATTGAGTAAAACGGATTTCAACTGTGACAACGAACTTGAACGAAGCTGATGACATAACTAATTAGATAACAGATGAACACTGCAAAGAAAATACACTGTGTCCACAAAAAAGTAAGCCACTTGATGTTTGATAATAAAATTGGCAAATGTGAACCGATTTTCAAAATTCTTTCACCAGATGATTCGTGCAAAAATTCTCTATGTACACATCACATAGATTTCCATCTCACCTGCAATATGTTGCTACACCACCATGTGAAAATTGAAAATCCAAAAATTTTACCAAATTTTCACGTTGAACATGACAATTAATATGTTTAACTAAAATTTAATGAGATCTTGTGTAACCGGCCACAAAATATCGCACTAATGATTTTACTTAAAATTAAATATGTGTACAACATACGAAGTAGCCTATAGCCTAGAAAGAATGAAGATGGTGCACCAGGATAATCATGGTGAAAAAATCGCCATGACGCAACAACGTTCAACTCAATAAAGTTCAGCTGTTGAGTCGAGATGTCGTACGACAAACTTCAAAATGTTACTCAGTCACTCAGTGTCAACAGTCTTGAGACAGTCTGTCTAACTAATACTGTTCAATGTTAAATCAAGTCTTCAAAGTGTGGTTAGGAACATGTCAACAGTCTGTTCAGGTGCTGTCAAAGTCAGTAACATTTTTGGATTTTTGACTTTCACAAGGTAGTGTAGCAACATATTGCAGGTCAGGTGGAAACCTTTGTGTTGTGTGCATGCAGAATTTTCTTGCGAATCACCTGGTGAAATGATTTCGAAAATCAGTCCACATTAAGCCAAAGTTATTATCAAACATTAAGTGGCTTAGTTTTTTTGGGACACAGTGTAGAGCGGATCTGTAAAATGCACAATCTTTACTAAAATGGTTTATTACTCTGTTAATCAATGCTTGACTAAAACATTTTGTTATAATATTCGTGTTGAAACTGTAAACAAAAATGCTTCTGCATTTCACAAGGTAGAGTGGCGACATTTCTGATTATCTAACTTACTATCTTGCCCAGTAAAAGCTGGCAAGGTATCGTTCTCCGTATCCAGGGTTTGTTAACTGTGTAATGTTTGTAGTCTTTGTAACCACATTACAAAACTAGATTGCTAAAAATTATCTGCGGTCATTTGATGCCCCAGCAGCCGCATCTGTCTCAGTGGACTTTCCCGCCCTGTTGAGTGTGGACTATTCCATTTTTGCACGGGAATGGATTCAACCACCTGCAGGCAAGTCCATGCCGGCACACGAATGGACTTGCCCGCATCGTGACTGGCTTATGGCCGTGGGCGAGCCGATGTTGGCATGAGACAACCAGCAGGACGGACAACAGGACAAGGCGAAGACATAATGCTGCTATGCGTCATACAGCATGCGGCGGCATAAAGAGGTTATAGCTGTCGTCGTGAAACTTTCAGAACATACGGCCCTGGGATCATGCCATTAAATTCGCCAGGTGGCAGCATCCTGCAATAGGGTGTGAGGCAAGATTTTTGCAAGACGTGTTTGTAAACATCTGCACACACAGCTTAGCACATACTACACAGTCTCATCAAACGCTTTCAACACTATCGAGATGTTAATTTCTCTAACGACAAATCAGTCAAAGTGACTACCAATGAGTAACAATCAAAATCAAATTGAACACAAGTGCACACATAGCCTTTGGGGGGGGGGAGGGGGCAGGCCCAGTAAAAACATTACGGCAAGCTTGGCTGCTACGAGCTAAAGTGCTATGCGGGAGCAGATATTCCTCTCCTGTGGCAGGGTCTGTGGTCTATCTGAGAATTTTTTAACTTAAAGGCCTGTTTATAGCGACACAACTCCACTCGACGTCGAGTTGAGTTGCGTCGGCGAAGTGTCTATAGCGACGCCGACGCAACTCAACTAAACTCAGGTCTCAAGGCCCGACGACGCAACTCAACTCAACTGAACTCAACTCGCCGTCGAGTTGAGTTGCGTCGCTATAAACGGCCTTAAGGGTGACATGGTGCAACATGAGGCCATATAAGGAACAGTCTCAGGCCAACCATTTGAGTCTTCAAAACCTGGTCACTTCTGCCAACTTTGGGCAGGCCCTCCCAGCACTCTCTGTGCAGTGTGCATCTACCTGAAAATATCACCAGCCTCTATAATAATAATATAATAATACGACAACTTATTGGCGCCGTAACGTGTCCATAAAGTCACTACAAGGGCGCCAAAATGCTATGATCACTCCTGTAAACTCAAGCTGTTGACATATAGCAAGTTTTAGTTTAGCAACTACAGTTATTTTTGACTTTTTGTCCACACTTAAACTAGAAAGTACCAGTTTTTACAGAGTAAACTGTGTCACATGTTACCTTACTTACATAAGTAATCTACCATAACCGGACTAAAAACTGACGAGACGTCAATGGATTATAATTTTCAACATATGATATATTCTCATTTTATACAATAAACTAACAGACAGAAATTAATAACTTGTAACTGACATCATTTCCTTTCCGTCATAATCATGAGAAGTCAAACACCTGTCTGAGAAATTTAACTGCACAGAGGTTGGCATTTCGTAGTACCCAGTAACACACTGTTTCACGAGTACATGCATAAAATCCAGTCAAATATGGAACACAGCATATATGAAATCATGATCACAACATCAGTAAATCTGAGAATCACACAGCAATTTTGCAAAAGCATTAAGCCTACATATTATAAGGCCTAACACTCAAGTTTTATTCCAGATCATCACTGTGACTAACTACTTGTGTTTCTTGTGTAATTCTTCCAATTCTTTTTCCGCTGCACTAGTGTCAGTTCCAGTCGCTATGCCTTCTCTGATTTTGCCTGCCAAAGTTTGTTCTTTAAGCGGTGGTATCTTCTCCCAAAGTGACTTGCCCATCTGTTCATCAACATCATTCTCTTCGCGCAGCATGCAAAAATACACTAAAAATACAGCGACACTGATTGAAACAGAAAGCGCTTGGTACCATGGTGCATTACTTTCATGAAAGAAGGTATCATAGGCACGATGTTTGTTTGCTTCACTAGTTGAAAACTTTATGGGCTTGTTATCTTCATCTATGAAATCGTCTTTTGGGGATGACGAAGACGATGGAACTTCCAGATTAATGTCCTTATTAACAGATGATAGACGATAAAAGCTAGCAGAACACAACCTGAAAACAATACACAGTTATCCATTTAGAAACACGTTCATCTTCACACAACACCCATTACTGCCACCACGACATCATGATGCAGATATTCACATCAGCTTATTCAGTAAAAGACAGTATGGGTATTGGTACTGGGGTGCCCCATATGTATTCTGTATCAATAAACAGTCTGATACAGTAATACCTGGCATCGTCCTGACCATACATGACAGCTTTCTGCAATTCTAACGTTTTTTAATGGAATTCATAAGGTTGTGCAAAATCATATGGAGTCTGCTGAAAATCTGCCTTCTACATCTTTCTAATTAAACTGCACATTTAAGTCTAACAGAGCTCCAGTTGCTGACAAACATACAAAGAGTACATTAAAGTATTAAACTTTACTTACTTTAACAGCAAGAATGCAATTAATGATAACTGAAGTTGGAAACTTAACTGAAAATCCAAGGTGACTTAACTAAGTAGTAACCAAGAACTTAGCTATCGCAAACAGATCGCGCATCGGCTGGGCACACAATACGTCGAGCGCATCAATAGTAACACCATGACCGTGAAATCTAGGTTAAGGGTCACTCAAGGTCATTGAAACTGGTGCCATTCGAACGCTTGGATACGGGTTCCTATTCGCATTTTATAGTAACTAATTACTAACTACGGCTGTATCTTTAGCCGTTTGTGAGATATCCAGCCTCAAAGAATGGCCTGATCTTGAAAACTTGGTTAGGGGTCCTTCAAGGTCATTGAAAATGGCGCCGTTCGATAGAACATATATGAATTTCTATTGGTCGGCCATTGTAACTACAGCTCTATTTTGTACCATTTTCGAGTTATTTGGCGTTGAATAATTTGTGACCTTGAAATCTGGGTTAAAAGGTGACTCTAGGTCATTGAAACTGGTACCATATGAAAGCTTGGGTGTGGTTTCCTATAGGCCTTCCATAGTAACTATGGCGGTATCTTGTATCGTTTGCTAGATATAGTGACTTATTGGTGGAAAATCGCAAAATTTTAATACACACTTGAGCGCAATAGAGGCGTTTTTTGCAACGATGCACTATATAAATTGACATGTACATTACATTTACATTTACATATCACTTCTTCGACAGATATCTTTAGCGCTCAAAACGTATTGATAATGGCTCTTGTCTTTGCAATAGAAGTGTGGGTGGCCAGAATATTTTCACACTTTGCCTGATCAGTGGTCCATGTCAGTCATCAGCCAGTTTGTTTTGCCTACCTTTCCATTTTAACTGTTTTTCTTTACAAGCATCACGCAGTAGCGACAGTAATGTCGCTACTGCGTGATGCTTCGTGTCTGTCAGTAGCTTTAATAAAGGTAAAGGTAAAGGTAAAGGCAGTGTATAGCAGTTAGTCCCAAAGCACCTCACCGCTACGGGAGCGGTGAGGTGCTTTACATTCTACATTGTAATAGTACAATACGTCGAGAGCAAGAAGTTCCACTTAAGATTTACCACTGCATACAACTAAATTCTGTTTTGTTCTCTTCTCTTAATCATTGTTGACCATGCTGGTTGTGATAAAAAGATTCACTGACGCGTGGCGGTGTGTGCGGTAAACTGCACCGTCCACCGTTGCAGTTGTTGTCCACACTCCACCAGTCATCGATCGATAGCCAGCTATTTGTCAGAATTGCGTTTTGTGCCTACCCCACCTGCATTTGATGCCCCCATTAGGGGGCTCCCCATCGGAATATTGCCATGACATTTGGTATGGAAAACTAAATGGTTTGGCTACTGTATGGTGAAAAAAATTTGAAGATACGGTTACTTGTTTTGACAGAATTACGAACATGACAGCCAGACGAACACCGCATGACAGCATAGGCCGCACTTGCATAGCATCGCACGGCAAAAATGTTAGTGTAATAGTGTTGTGTAATGTGGCCCCGCGACAGCCGGTGAGGTGTTAGTTTGTTTTTGGTTGCATGTGTTTGTTTGTAATTCTACATTTATTAGCTCTGACATAGGAGGTATATGTTTTCGCCTGCGATCGTTTGTCTGACTGTCTGTTAGCAAAATTACTCAAAAATGCGTGCATGGATTTGGACGAAATGTTGCGTGCCGACAGATGTCGGGACATGGACGAACTGATTAACTTTTGAGCCCGATCCGGATCAT
>Ga0209149_1002450_pt1 | contig 10415 bp, 7 predicted proteins | sample WorMetTyACAVOLI2_FD_187423 | JGI IMG/M metagenome (GOLD analysis project Ga0209149, IMG submission 187423) | Marine gutless worms symbiont microbial communities from Max Planck institute for Marine Microbiology, Germany - Olavius algarvensis... ...
CTTCGGCATTATGAACACGTTTCTAGCAGCTACTAAGTAAAGTACTCGGTACTTTGCAATTAATCAAAAAGAAAGTGCGTATCATATACACTGGGATACGCTATTTGTGTCCTTTTAAAGCGTATTATATGAAAAACGATGTTTACACTACGACCTGTCTGTCTGTCTATCTATCTGCCTGCCTGTCTGTCTGTCTGTCTGTCTGTCTGTCTGTGTCTATCTATCTATCTATCTATCTATCTATCTATCTATCTATCTCGCATAATGCAAAAGCAAAAATTCGTATTTTCAGACACGAAAACTATGCGCCTTCCGCATACTGTAAACCATGAAATTTTCGCGCGCGTTTTATTTTCGCGAATTGGCTGTAATGCAAAATTCAATACCTGCAAATGTGGGCTATTCGACTAAGCTCCAGTTTGCTCAGCACTGCAGGTACCTGATTGGTAGTTCTTTTGTGTTATGACATCACATCAGTGTTAAGTTGTTTTTTTTACATTAATTAAAACATAATTATTCAGCACCGAAATTATATATTAGTATCTCTATGTTCAGCACGCACTCAGGTGCATGACGTCACCTTTGCATACGTAGAACCAAAGATATTAATAGACCGTAGGGTCTATTAATATCTTTGCGTAGAACGGTAGAAGTCAGATAGACGGAATAGAAGTACGTCGCTTAGAGTAAGTCAGTAAGTAAAAGTTTCTTACAAGTTACAGTTACACTCACTCACCATGGTTGGTTACTCGTTAGTCATTACATAATGACCCTAACGATCACAATGATGAGAAAGAGAACTTGTGAAGCAATATAGTTTGATTATTTAACAAAAAAAACTATAGTGAAAACTAGGCTTAGGTGCCGGAGCTAAACGAACCTCATTTGCGAGGTGGCTGAGCTCCGCCTTACTTTCACCCCTGCATTGTCTTTAAAAACCGGACCCCTGTTACATTTTCAAATAACTCTGATCTCCAAACGTTTAAAACAGAGAACCACCTCAGGTTATTCCCGTGGCAGCCGTAAAAAAACGTTAGTACACAGTAAGTGAAGGGGAAATGTTTTCAGCTTAGAAAAAATAACGACATTTAGCGTCAGCAGTGCAGAGTTTTGGTCATTTTACTTCAGAGGACATTAACGGTAAATAGAACATCGTAAGTCACAGAAAACTTAAGACATTAAAATGTTTAGTCAAAGCGTGATCTTATGCACTTACATGTATGATGTATCTCTTCAGTAACGCCGTGTTAGTGCATGTTATAACTGCTATTCTTATAGTTGTAACTGGTTTCCTGTTTTTTTTGTCACGTTTCGTGAAAAGTATGTGTAATTAAGTGAAGATTAAGTTGGTTATTGTTTTTACCAAAATTGTTGGTAAGGGGTCAGACTCGTTGGAGATTAAAATGTAACAGGAATCCGGTTTTAATCGTCTCTCCCGTATATACGAAGCAGAGACAAGTATTGGCAGATGACTTATAAAACCGGTTAAATGCCCGTCGTGCGTCTGTCCGTCCGTGCGTCTGTCCGTCCATCCCTGCGGTGTTGACATTTTCAAAACCATAGAGCTCAGAGACCACTGGACCGAGGTCGATGAAACCTGACCTGTATAATCTGTTGGTCGTGGGCAAAACTTCTGGATAGCAGAATTTTGAATTTCGGCCCGTGCACCGCGCGGATCCACCTCGAACGTAGCCCGGTCGGGAGAGATAACCCATCCCACGCGGGATGCTTATTGCGTGACCCATCCCGCGCGGGGTGTATATTGCGACACAGTGCAGCTGCACGTGCGTGTGTGCCATGACAGAAGTGCACGTGATATCAGCGGAGACGGTACCGGTCCGGATGTTCTCCGGCAACCAGTACGGCAACCACGAGGTGACGTACACGTGGAACCGCGGCGAACAGAAGGAGTTCTGGCTGTTGGTGCTGCGACTGTACCTCAGCGGCCACTTCGACGACACGCCGCCGCCCGACGTCATCTTACCGCCGTTCCTCGCCAAGAAGGGCGCGCAGACTTGCTGCTCGCTAATGTGAACACTGCAGTCTCGTGTTCGACTTTCCACCACGTGCTTGACTTTAAACTCACCTTATGCCCATGACACACATACCAGAAATCAGACCCATACCAGAAAACTGGTACCATAAACTGGCACCTAAATAGAGCATGTCCTATTCGTTACTAGAAACTGGTACCGGAAAAATTTGGTACCCAAATTGCATGTCATAGTGTCATCATAAACCGATACCGGTTTTATGGTATACTGGTTGTTGGCGCCTATTTCTGGTAGGGCCTAAGTGTGTTATGGGCATTAAACTTGACCGTACTTTCTGGCAGAGGCGGATCTAGAAGAGGGCAACTAGGCGGAGTTTTTACGACAAGTAAAGCTTTAGATATAAGTACGAGGCCTTCTAGCTCAGCAATTACGAAATTGACTAACGGGCCTTACACAATGATTCATTTGCTGTGAAAATCCACAAAGTAGTGGATAAAATCGGACTTCAAATGATCTGAAATACACGGGAAACAATTTGCTGGACGGGTTCCGAGGCTAGACGACGGAACGTGGATGGGAGGAGAGTAAGGGAATGGAATCAGTGCCTCCGCTCCCCAATTCTAATTTCAGGACCCGCCACTCCTGTCTGGGGATCCAGAGGGAGGGGTCGATTGTTATGCTGCTGCAAACAGTAATGTTAATCTTGACAGTTTCATTTGTGCAGAGTCGAGTCTAGTCAACAATGTATACTTTTCGTGATCACTATTTTTGTTCTTTCTTTATCATTATTTTTTGGCTACGTACGGCAGACTAAGCTGGCTTCTCGTCCGTTTTTGAGCGTACGTTATACATTGTCGTATCGTATTATATCCTATTTTACAGTTTAGATTGTAAGGACAATCGACCATAAACGGTCTCGTCGCAGAGAGACCGCGCGATGCTTCATGCCATTGAATATTTCGATATGTCACTCAAGATCACTTAAGGTTATTCAAAATGACACCCTTGAGTAGGGCGTATGTAAGTACCTATTAGTATTTTATTGTAACTATATCTGTATCTCGTACCCTTTATGAGATAAGCTTATTCAGCGTCAAATAATGGCGTGACCTTGAAATCTGGGTTAGTGGTCGTTCAAGGTCATTGAAAATTGTACCATTCGAAAGCTTTGGTATGGTATCCCATTCGCATGCTATAGTAATTCTGGCCCTATCGCGTATCATTTCCGAGATAAAGCGAAATATTGGTCAAAAATTGTGATTTTTCATACCTCCCGCGTTCCACATCTCCGTTATGGGGTATCTGTCGGAATACTGCCATAACGTTTGGTACGGAAAACCTAGAATGGTGTGGACGGTGAAACAGGAAGTTTGATCATATATTTAGCCGTTTCGGCACAATACCGGCGTGTGACAGACGGACAGACAGACAGACAGCTTGCGACAGCATAGTCCGCGCTATGCATAGCACCGCGCGGTAAAAATCAAAAGGTGAAACGTTTATTTTTATTTTGCCGTTATAAGCTGACTGTATGTATTTCACTTTCATGTAATAAATAACGTGTATTCTCAAACTTTATTATACATACGGTTTTTATCGCGCGTCAGCATACTGACGCGCGATATTGATATAGTAAATCTGTCCGTCCGTCCGTCTGTCTGTCCGTCTGTCCGTTACTTTCCGGTATCAGATGAAAACGGCTTAACATATCGTCACAGTTTTTTTACCGTACAATAGCGCAATCATTCTAGTTTTACCGGCATCATAAATCTTCACGAAATTCCGACGGGGTCCCCCTACGTGGGTACTAAATACGGATTGGGTATGTAAATTTCGGGATTTTCGACCAATAAGTCGCTATATCTCACAGACGATACAATCATACAAGATATCGCCATAGTAACTATGAATAGCGAATAAGAACTCGTATGCGATCTATCAAATGATGCCATTTCCAATGACCTTGAACGAACCCTAACCCTGTTTTCAAGGTCACACCACTCTTTGACGCTAAACATATCACAAATGGCTACATATACGGCCATATAGTTGCTATAGAAAACGAATAGAAAATCGTACCTAAGCTTTTGAATGGCACCGATTTCAATCACCTTGAGTGACTTCTAACCCAGATCAGGGGCGTATTTAGAGGGCGGCCGAACCCCCCCCCCCCTAAACTCAGCAAACATTAGGCCTAGTGCAGATTGCCTGGCATTAAAGTTTGAAATTTGGTCAGTTGACTCTTGGGAAAATCATTGAAATTGTTGCCACCAAATGTCAGATTTTAAGGCTAAAATGCACCAAATTCAACTTTGGCTGGGGCTCTGCCCCAGACCCCGCTGGGGGAGCTTACAGCGCTCCCCAAGACCCCCTAGCTGGATTTAAGGGGCCTACTTCTAAGGGAAGGGGAGGGGACGGGATGGACAGGGAACGGGATGGGGTGGGGGAGACGACGGGAAGAGGAGGGGGAAGGGAGGGGGAAAGGAGGGGGAAGGGAGGAAGGGGACGGAAAGGGGAGGCCACCCCTTCACGCCCCCCTAATCCATATTTCTGGATACGCCCCTGTCACGATATTATTCAACGTCAAATAACTCGAAAATGGTACAACATTGAGCTATATTTACAATGGCAGATCAATAGAAAGTCGCATATGGTCTATCGAGCTGCGCCATTTTCGATGACCTTGAACGACCCCTAACCTGGCTTTTAAGGTCACGCCATTCTTTGACACTGAATATCTCACAAACGGCTACAGATACGGCCATAGTTACTATAGATGGCGAATATGAAACCGCACCCAAGCTTTCGAATGGCACTAATTTCAATGACCTTGAGTGACCTCTGACCCACATTTCAAGGTCATGATATTGATAATATTCAACGTCCAATAACTCGACTAATAGTAAGTCGTGTATGATCTACTTAACGGTTCCGTTTCCAGTGACCTTGAGTGATTGGTAACCTAGATTTCAAGGTCACGGGATTATCATAGATGCCCTCGACATATTGTGTGCACAGCTGACGCGCGATCTGTTTGCGATAGCTAGGTTCTTGTTTATTTCGCCACATTGTGTAACAACAGCTCAAGTAGGCCTACATTGAGCAATTAACTGTTTAATCGATTTAGTTCGGTGGATTTTCTTGAACGCAGTTGGCTCTTAGAACATTCAGGTCCGTTGGTTGCGTAGCTTAATGTGCGACGTCTACAAAAAGAAAATTCGAATTTTATGAATTTGCAAAATGAATCCACAAATTTTACGAATTGTAAAATGTCCGCGAGTTTTAAAAAATCCAGTTATTAGCGACGCCGCTTAGTTAAAAATATCTTGAAAGGAAATGCAGCAAAATAATACTGTTTTAATGGCATCAGTTACTAGTTTAACGTGATCACAAACTGTAAAATAGGCGCAGGCACGAATGACATTTTTAAAACGGTGTTGCATCGGGATTCCGGAGGCTTTTAATAATGTCTAAAGAATTACTGCCGCACACAGTTATTGATACACTTATAAACAGATATTGCAGTGCTATGAGGAATGCAGAAACCGAATTACAACAGGTTTCCAATTATTGTTCTACGGTGACGTTAGTGGACGTTAGGCAGTCGTGGGTAAATGCAATATTTTATCACCACTAATTCGTTGGTGGTTTGCCTTAGTGGTAAGTTGGTATGTAGGTAACGCGCTGGTCTGGATCAATGAAGTCGGGCCCGGTTTGTACCAGAATGGGTAACTGTTTTAGGGTGGGTAAACCACCTCGGTGCAAACAAGCCACCCAGGTCAACTCAGCCTGGCCATCCCCCATGGGTAAGCGCAATGAGTCCCGGCGAAAGCTGGGGAGTAAACAGGCACACCACGATGCACAAGCCCGTATCCGTGGTCTTGCACTTGCAGTGTTAGCTGGTGTCTGGCTGAGGACTAGATAAATGGAGATGAGCGCCGAAGTACGGGAGGCGGAAGCGATGTTACGCTATACAAATGCACGTTGACATTGAAGTTGACTTCTAACAGATAGTAGAGTGGAAGAAAAACAATGCATGGTGTTCCGGAAATAAACAAACGTGTTTTTATTACATAACTCTAACAGAACTTAACCAACAAGAACGATTTTAGAAGTTTTAAATATTTTAAAGACTCCTTGAAACTTGCAATTTTAATTCAGTTTTGTAAAGTTGGATTTCACTAGTATCCATTTTGTTGCTGGCTGTGTGTTGTATAAATATTTTGTGTTATTTTGTTTTTATTTTTGTGTTATCTTTTATTGTATTTTTATCATTGCAGTGTCAGTGGCCTTCGGGTCCTTTTGTTTTTAATAAATTGGTTGATCTTACGAAAATTTCAGGCAATTTAGCTAAGAAAATGCCGATTGTAATCGTCTGAAATAATTTATAATTTTTATTAAATATTCCTTGCTAACAGCAATGTAAAGAGGACATTAGTAAAAGTGCATTACAACAGTGGGATTAACCATTGCAGATAAAGTGTCACTAAACGGTTGTGAGCAAAAAGCATGGACCAAAGTGCCGATGAAAAAATGTTTTAACAGAAGATGAAGACTTGGTGGGCTAAAGACGTTGATCAATAAAGTCAGTGGCAGGTTTTTAACTTTGTTGATCTTTGCAGTTGTGTGAGCAGTGTGTTGTGTGTGTGTGTAGTCGACCAGAACTCGGAAATGAGTAAATGATGTCACTGTTCTTATTTTCTCCTGCCAGTGTTTTAGGCCCCAAAATTCCATCCTCTGTCGGGAAACGTCTTAGAAAGTGTTCTGCTCCATACTTTTGACTCATTCACGAGTATTTAATTAAACATTTATCTTTAGCTGTAAATCCAACCGCACTTTCACTGACGTCCTGTTTGCATTGGTTCTAGAAAAAATATTTAGCAAAAATACAAATTATTTTCACATAATACACTCAGCATGCTTTCAGTTATGCTGTACGAAATTTTCAGTCAACTTCGAAATTGGTTCATATTTTATCAGTTACGCAATAAGCGGGTTATTCGGAACGTAGTGTACTATATATTATCTGACGTGAAATAAAAATCAGTCGAATATTGTTTATCGGTAAATTATTACACGAATCCTGCTATCTTTTTCAGATTACTTCGATGGGTTCAGGAAAGCGCGGTTTTTATTGGCAGATCCAATCAAGCTGCAGCTCGTACAACGTTTTTTGGCGGTAGGCCTATGCATTACGACTACGCTAGCGAACTGTGCTTCTTAAGTAAGTAAGCTAATAAGTAAGCAATCTCTTCCAGCATAAATTATGCAAGCTTCGTTTTTTTTCGGGCGCCGTAGCTTTCCGCTTGTTCACTCGGTAGGTTCCGCGAAGTCATTGCGAGTTCGAAAATCGCCGCCGACGACGCGATTACTTATTGAAGACGCTGAGGTGGGTCTGTCTGCGCCGGGGACGACGACGCCACCCACACGGCGGCTTGTCTCCAGCAGAGTGGCTGTCAACGGCGACGTCGTGGACCATCGGCGACGGCGAGTCGTAAGTGGCGATAAAGGCCGGATTTATAGCAGCAGCTTGCATGTCACCGGCTTGACGACGAATTCCTAACGACGTATCATCACCAGTCATGAAACTTGTATTGCACCAGTTATACAAAAAGTGTACAATGAAAAATGTAACCATACAACGGCCTAAAAATTCTATCAGATTTTGAGTCGTTAAGGTGTTCACAAAACATCCACGTTTGTTTTCTTGCATAACTCCTAAAAATTAACGAATATGAAAAAAAATTCAGAAAAAAACAACCTTTTTATTTTCTTACGTATCACTTAGAAATATCAACCGATTTGAATGAAAATGTGTTATGCAAGAAAAAGTGTTATGCAAGAAGATTAAAAAGAGGTTGGTTTTTATGAAAATGTGTGTATCTGAGAAAATGCTTATACAAGTTAAATAATTTGCGTATTTGTTACATATCATGTGCCAACAGCAATGTAAAGCGGACGTCAGTAAAAAGTGCTGTTATAACGACGGGTTTACGGTTGAAGACGAGCATTTCATTAAATGGTTGTAAGTGAAAAAGTATGGATCAAAGTACTTCCATGAGATGTTTGTCGATAGACGACGAAGTCTTAATAGGCTAAAGACACTTTCAATAAAATTAGCGCGAGATTCTTAAATGTGTCGATTTGCAGTTGTGCGAATTCAAGCACTACGCTCACGTGGGTTAACGCTGCAACTGCTGTCATCTTCTCCAATCAGTGTTTTAGCCCACTAAAATGTCATTCGTTGTCAGGAAACACCTTAAATTAATCACGAATTTTGCTTCACACTCTCACTGACTCACAACCAGTTAATGAAATGTTTATCTTCAACGGTAAATCCTGTTGTTGCAACAGCTCTGTTACTGATGTCCAGTTTACATCGTTATTAACAAAGAATGTTGAACAAGTAGACAGGTTATTTTTAGACCTATAGAATCAGTATCGTCTCCGCCATATTTGCCGGAATTTTCGTTCAAATATGTTTGTTTTTCCAGAAGTATAATGTAAGAAAACAAAGGACAATTTTTTATGAACACAGTGTATACACAGGGTATACAGCTAAAGACAAAAGCTGCAACTTCTCATAAATGACTAGTTGCCGTTTTGCATGATTATTCGTCAGATTATTCTGCATTAACTCTAGATATCTATAACATTATGTTAGCCTGTAGACCATAAAAGCAGATCTCGAAAGACGCCAGTTTTCAAGGTCCATAATTTTTCGAGACTTGCATCTCCTGTAGACCGTATAAAATGGAAAATTGGTAAGAACTAAAATATAAACTACGATTTTTAGGCGAACGTTACTAGGTTACGTTCGCCTTATGGCATGGGCTGTCCGTTTATTTGTCTGTCTGTCTGTCTGTCTGTCGTCTGTAACATTGTTGCGCCCTACCTAGAGGGTTGAACTTTTCGGCATTACTTTGCACCATCTACTAGCCTATGGACTCGGAAAATTTGTATTGAAATTTTAGGAAGAAATCGAAAGAGTTCTAGGTGATCATACAAGTTAAATGGAAGCGGGTATGAAAAATAGGCGTTTTTCAACCAATATATCGCTTTATTTCGAAAACGGTACAAGATACGGCCATTGTTACAATGGAAGACGTATCTGATTTATCGAATGGTGCCATTTTCAATGAGTTTGAACGACCCCATAACCCACATTAAATTTTCAAGGTCATGCCAGTATGCGATCAACGCTTCCGCTTCCGCTTCTGCTTCTAACGGTACAAGATAGACATATAATTAGGCATACAGTAAATAACTAGTAAGAACTTACACACGCCCTACTCATCTGTGTAATTTCTAATGACCTTGAACGACCTTGAGCGACTTGTAAAATTTTTAGTTTATAAGCAAGCGGTGCCGGTGCTGCCTACGCCCATAAATCAAATGCGGTATTTGTCGAAGTATACACTATGACGTCAGCTGAGGCGTGTTCTGTAAGCAAGCAACTTGCAAGCGGCTTGCAAGCACATCGTTCCGCAAACAACTGATTGGCAAGCTGATTATACAACGATGGCGTGGTTCAAGCGGTAACGTTCGCCTATCTCATTTACTGATGAATTTCTTGTTGTAAGTGGCCAGCCAGCAATGCATGAGGCTGAGAGCTACAATTGCAATTTATCACAAATAATTGAACATTTTACACAGAATTTTCAGCAATATTGAATACATATTTTCTACTACATTATAACATGTTTCGAGGTCATTCAAGGTTTACAACCAATAAAGTCGTTATATCTCTGTCCTGCATTTTTGTGTTATATTCTATTTTCTATCTTGTCTGTTTGTTTTCTCTAGTTTACCTTTGTGGCGAATAATCTTCACTATAGCGTTGCACGGCAAGAATATTGATGTCATTCACACGATTTATAAATTGCAACATATTGTCAGCTTAAGTTACATCACATGACTTAGAACCACTAGACAGACGGTAATAGACAGGACGAAAAACAGAATAAGAGAGAAATAAAGGAGAATGTAAACGTACCGATACCAAGTGACATAAGCATCACTACGATTAGCAACAGAAGCATGGCGAATCCAACGAATTTTAGTCGTCTCTGGGCAGCAGCCTGCACAGTAACACTCACAAGTCAAAAAACAGAAACATTGACACAGAAATATGAGAAGTATTAAGAGAGCATACGAGCGCGTTCGTAAATATTGAGGTCTCGTTACGGACATCGTAGGCTCGCACCACACTTGTACGACTATAATACGTATGAAAATCGCACGATTCTTGTTACGAACTCGTGGCGAACTTGTACCGAAACTACTAACATCTGACAAAACGGAACATTATCAGCAATCAATTAGGCTACATTTTACACTACAAGCAGTTTTGACTATTTCAAAACGTTACTACACGAGCACCAAGGAGAAACTGGTAGTACTCACACTTCTTGGGCAGCA
>Ga0209149_1002451_pt1 | contig 10415 bp, 8 predicted proteins | sample WorMetTyACAVOLI2_FD_187423 | JGI IMG/M metagenome (GOLD analysis project Ga0209149, IMG submission 187423) | Marine gutless worms symbiont microbial communities from Max Planck institute for Marine Microbiology, Germany - Olavius algarvensis... ...
AACATACATGAAATAAGTACACATAATAGGGCATTAGAAATAATCATACAGATATGATAATATAAACATAATCACATTTAGACATATAGTAGAAAAAAGAATTAAAAATACACATCCAGTATAAAATAATAGACAGCACATACGTGCCACTAATGCATGAGCCAGATAGAAACCAAGTCCAGTGAACAAAACCTTAAATAAAATTATACACTGCACCGAACGTAACACAAACGATTTCTTATGTTTCGTGTATTAATCAGGTAGACTAAATGAATGACCACGTTCTCTAAGGTTATCTATAGAGCGAAGAGGAGGTAACAAATGGTGCAAACAGTGTTGTGAGCTACACATATTACTGAACATATCCTCATTTGCTTTGTCTAACAAAGTAGTATTAGTGGCTCTGAAACGAACCGGTTTTAGTGGGTCTGAAGTGGCTCTGAAAAGAGCCGGTTATGTGACATGATCACAGTAGGTGTTGTTTAAGAAGTGATGTCCCTTTGCCTTTACACATGCACTCAGCCGTGTTTGGTTAGTGGCTTTGTTGATGATGCCCTGAGGAATACGCTCCCAAGTGTCAATGAACCTCTGTTTCGTTTTTCCTGATACAGAATCAAAATAGAAAATTAACAAAAAATAAACTAAAAATAAAGATGTTTACTTACTGTTCAGAATTTATCTTACTGCTAATTAACGGTTTTTGTATTTGAATTATTGTTTTTTTAAACTTTTATTGTAAGCATATGTAACATTACATGGAGACTAATTAACTTACTTCCTCAACAGTAGCTAGAAGATTTTGTGTGTTTGGTAGATTTATATGAAGTACCGTACATTTGAAGAATGCCATTGCCAGCAAAGCTGCCTGCATCTAGCAGCAAAACTCTGTCATCTGTGAGTGTGGAGAAGACAGATGTATTGGCAAATAGATATTTCATTCAGACAACACTTGGGAGTGGCAACTGTGGAACTGCCCTGCTGGTATTGGATCGCAAAAATAAAGATGGTAAAGAGAAACTGTTAGTATAGCTCATGTTGTTTATTCTTGTTTATGGCTCTATAAGTTGTAAGGATCTACATCACTATTGTGTTTCTAGTCACAGATTCGATGCTAGTACAATATCTGTTATCATTCCTTGGCATGGAAGTGTATAGAGTAGTAAAATGATTGCATATTTTTGTATTGTACAGACTTTGCTGATCAGTAGTTGTTTGGTTAGGTTTAATGTGTGAGACTTCATATACTTTTATAATTAGTTATTAGTATCAAACACTGATACTGAAGCTGTTAGTGGGATTTAGTCCATCCTGTAATAAATGCACCTTAAATCTTTAAAGCCAATCAGCTAATTATTATTCTTATTATCTGAAAAGTGCGTGCTAAAATGATTGTGTGTATTTTTTCTTGCATAGCTTCTAGAAATGTTAGCCAATTTAAATGAAAATTTCAGACAGTATAGATGAGGGAATGCTGAATTTACATATCTGAAAATATAGTTGTCTTCTTATTAAATGTTCTTTATTAGCAGCAATGTAAACACTAAACAGGATCTTGGTAAAAATGCCATTACGACAACGGGATTTACTTCTGAAGAGAACGTCTCATTAAACAATTGTGAGCGAGTAAAAAGTGCAGCAAAACAATTATATAATTTTCGTGCTGAAATTTTTGGAACCGGAAGCCGGAGTGAAGTTGTATATTAACTATTAGTGTATTACGTTATTGTAAGTTGTAATTTGGATCTGGGCATAGAGGCAACAGCCTGCGCCTGTGAAATTCTCTACGTGTACGTCTTAAGATGCTTTTTGACAGAAGAAGACTTCACATGCTAAGACACTGATCAGTGAAATCAGATTTTTTTACTTTGCTGAAATTTGCCATTGGGTAGGCAGTGTGTGGTAGACGACAACCCGAACATGAGTCAATGATGCCATTATTGTCATTTTCTCTGTTAAGTTTTTAATCCGCTAAAACTTTTTGTGTGTTAGGAAACATCTTAAATTAAGAAAGCAGTTTGTTTCATACTTTTTGTTTATTTACGAGCATTTACTTAAAGATTAAACTTCAATGTTAAATGCTGTTGCTGTAATGGCACTTTTATTAACGTCCTATTCACATTGCTGCTAACAAAGAATATTTAACAAAAAGACAAATTTCAAATGTGTAGACTCAGCATTCCCTCAGCTATAGCGTCTGAAATTTTCATTTAAATTGGCTAACACTTCTAGAAGCTATGCAAGAAAATAGAATGGCTCCCTCCCTCCCTTTTATTTCCATTCACAGTGTCTATCAAATTCATGAGATAACAGTGTCAGCATCACTGTTCGTGTCTGTCTGTCAGTCTGTCCATAAGAGCAGCCACGGCCCAGTGGTCAAGGCAGTAGACTAATATTCACGCAAGCGAGGTTTAATTTTTGTTGAGACGTGTGATAATCGTTGGTAGCATTGGGGAGGACATCTGATGGAAATTGTTTCAGTGCTGTAGAAAAAAATGCTACCTTACCTATAGACACATCCAAGTCATCAAACAGGAGAACGTTTGGTGTTAAAATGGGCTTGTTCGTTTCTTTCATGTACAAACCGTGACACATTATTCGCGACGATATATATTTCAGCAAGTTGTGCATGTTGATTGCAGTATTCTATTGATGCTTTGTCTCAATTAGAAAAGTGGCAAAGAAAGTTTTCGTTGGGAACTTGCAGCCGAATGAGACGGTTGATGCATCCAATGAAGCCAATCTTCTCAGGCATCTCGATCATCCAGCCATTGTCAAGTTCTACGACAGTTTTGTTGAAGCAGATTTCTTTTACATCATCACCGAATATTGTGAGGTACTTAAAACTGTTATTTCTGTTATGTAATTCTCATCCCTATAGAGTATTTCTGTTAGGTAAAGGTAAAAGGTAAAGGTATTTATATAGCACACTTTTTGTAGTACCTCACACTCAAGGCACTCAGGCATGGATCACACAGTGTTACCTGCAATTACACCAATGCCTGCCTTTACCTCGTAAGTGTTCACCAGATGGCACCTCCCCAGACTGAGGTTGCGGACATCTGATTGCAGCCTACTACACGTATGTCTACCCCGAAAAGATGAAGGCTGAGACAGACTGGTTGGCTGACCTACAGTGGACAGTTTACCCACATAAGTGGTCACCCATCAGCTGCAGGTCGAGCGCAGGACAGGGAAAGTTTGCTGGTCAAAGACCATTGTTCTACCACTGTGCCACTCAACCAACATTGAAGTAATGTGATAAAAGTCCCTTGTGAACATCACATAGTTCTATTAATTAAGTAATTACTTGCTGTTAATATTTTGCTGTACTTACTTGTCTAGTCATTAAGGTACGTGTGGTAGACTAAGCTGGCTACCCGTCAGCTTTTTACTGCACGTTAAATACCCACTATCGTATCGTATGTGTGTATTCTGTAGTTGAATTGTAATGTTCATATGCATAGTGAGATTACGCTGCTAGTACCAATATTTTTGTTCACAGTTGGAAACAAGTTTATTAGCAGTGAGCAATTGATGAGCAACAAAGTTGTGGATGCAGATATGTATATATATATGTCTTTATTGCGCCCGTAGGCAGCACAATAATAAAAGAAAATGATGACAAACTACAAACAGCTAAATAACAAAATGAACACACTACAAAGACACAAGTTAAAAAGAACACTAAAAAAGACATAAGAGATGCGGTACGTCTAAAACCTTATTTATCTACAGACTGCGGATGGCGATGCTCAATAATCACACCAATTTACGGCAACTCACAATATTGCCGAATTGCATCAATATTATCATTATTATGAACTTTAAAAATGTTAACAACTGCCAGTTTCACACAGTGATCTAGCAATTTTACAGATTTTACAGATATTTTAATATAATGTTAGGTTGATATTTAAACTTAGCTCCCTTGTACTAATTGTTTAGGGTAGAGACCTGGACCAGCGAATTACAGAATGCCGAGAAAGTGGCAGTGTGTTCACCGAAGCCCAGATCAGCGAGTGGATTATTGAAATCCTGCTTGCTTTGCAGTACATGCATAATAGGTATGTCGGCTGTTATTTTGGTTACTCAGGCATGCCAGTTTATAGTGGAGATTTTTTCCAAAATATGCGGACCTGTCAAGCTTGAAATATGCGCGGAAAATATGCGAAATATGCTGCGATCGCGTGTTCGCTATAAACTGGCATGCCTAATTTACGGAAAATTGTGCATGTTTTGTGGTTATTAGTACTCTTCATGTGTGACAACAGTGACTTTTAAATGTATAAGAATGCCTTTGTTATTAACGGCTATTTGATTTTACAGTACTGGACTTACTTGGAAGTGTATGCTAGAACAAGACGTGTTCTAGCCCACTACTTTATCAAACAGTTGCTTAGTTACCATGTGAAATATGTGAAATAGCTTCGTTTAAATTCTGGTAAAAATTACTGTTCACCGCCATGATGATGTCGTCTACGTCCAAAGAATATAAAAATATAAAATAACAATTAAAATTTATTAATCAATATTTTTTGCTAGCTCAGGAGCACGAAATATGCGGGAAAATATGCGATATGCTCATTATTGGCAAATATGTGCTCGCATATGCGATCGTATGTTCGATATAAGCTGGCATGCCTGGTTACTGTAACTGTTATTTTCAGTGTCGTGTGAAAAGTTAACGAAATTATTTGCGAAATTCTGTTTTGCAGCAAATAATCATAGCTGTTGTGTACACTTAAAGCCACTTTCCATGTTTTTGTTTGTTTCAGGAAAATTCTTCATCGTGATCTGAAAACCAGGTTATTGTTGAAACGAGTCATTATTATACGAGTAAAGCAAGCGTTTATTGAAGTAGTAGCCAAAATGGCTGGATAGTAAAATAAAATAGATAAAATATAACATGGCATAACAAATAGTATTTATTAGTATTTAGCAGAGTTATTATCTGTATTGGATGTGTAATTGATCCTTATCTTAGCCGTTAGATATTCCTGTGATTAGCACGTCCGTCCATCTGTGCCTGCCTCTGAGACAGAATAGGCCTATGCTATAAGCTTGGTGCAGTGGTCCAGTCGATAGAGTATCGGACTCGTAACCAAGAGGTTGCAGGTTCGACTCACACCCGATCCACTGCAAGCAACCTTGAACAAGTTGCTAACCTACTGTGTGCTCAGGCCAACTCAGCCTCCTACCCTCAGCGGGACGGGAAATGAATAGTAGCTATGGCTACGGGGTAAAGGCCTAGTGTGGCTGATTGGGGCGATGATGTGTCTGCTAGCTGCACCGTGGGTCTAATTGTCTGTTAGCGCAGGCAGTGGATGGCCACATAATGCGCTGTGGCACCACTGGCTCATGGCAATCAGCTGCCACTTCCGAGATTGTAAAGCGCTGCTGGTCACGAGTCTGACTCATGTAAGTGGTGCTATAGCAAGTGTCCAGACCTTTACCATATAATGGCATATAATGTTTATACATTCAACATCCATGTAGTTGATTTAGCAGCTGACTTTGATTTTTCGTTTCATCTGGAATTTAGTGCAATGTTTATAAGTGGTATTGCATTATGCTAAAAGCATTATTGATGTAAATACTCTTAACAGTTTGATTTTGTACTGTAGTCTGCCTGTGGTCATGTTATCCGGTGCAAGCAGTTAACTCAAAAATGAAACCTTTTAGAGCTGTGTCACCAAATTCACTACGAACAACAAATCACATAGGGGATAGCTGATGTATTTATTTTGATTATCCACTTCGTGATCATAGAGGTCATTTAAAGTTAAAATACTGTATTCTCACTAGTGGAAGCCCCCGGCTTCTATTTTCACTAAGGGCTCACACCCCCAGACCCTGGCTTCTATAGGAGACCCGGGTTCTATTTATGTGGTGGCCGTTTGCCTTTATCGTAACATGATCAATGTATACTTAAAAGCTGTAAGTTACATTATGCATTTATGTCTCCGTACAACAATGTCCTTCAGTAGTACCAGGAGTTTGCCATCGGTGATGTTATATTGTCATTGTCGGGCGAAATATGCGCTCTGACTGCCCTTATAGTTTGTATATTGTTTTCAGTTATTATCAGTAACTGGCTATGGTAACAATAAATTGTTTAGTATGCAAAAAGTACATGCATAAGCTATAGGCCTGTGCATATGATTAGTCGAAGGCATGTGCTTTTATTAGCTGTGTTAGTCAGTGGATGAGTGAATACCAGTATTGTGAAATGGGTGTTAAGACAAGTGTCTTGTCTCGTCTCATTCGTCTGTCATATCTGACAGTTGGAGTTTGTCATGAGCGACGACACTAGTTTCATCCATCGGCTTCGAAACGTACTTAACAAGCATCACTTAGGCCTAACAAAGACATCAAAATAGTGGTACAAACGAGGCTGTTTGTAATGTGTATGTCATCCAAAACGTGAATATGAACCTGGTATACCTGGAACGTAATTCAACCGACTTATATTGACGGCCCGGCTTCTATTGGAGACCCGGCTTCTATTAGTACAAACCACTGTGAACCCCCAGCTTGTATTGGAGACCCGGCTTCTATTAGCAAGCCATATGAATTACTTTTTGTTTTTAGAACTAACTGGTGCATGCACAATGTTAGCACAACTGCATGATGGTCTCCATGTTACACAGAATTTCTTCCCACTGCATGAGCGCAGTGGCATATCATCTCGGCTGTTGTTGAGGGCAAGTCAATCAATCAGAAATTTTTAAAGTGGCCTAAGTAAATATTTACTGCAAGGTCCACTAACAGAAGTTAGTCAGTTACGATAGTTGTATGTTCGAATATGACACGGTGAACAGATGAGTCTTCAGACGCCTGCGAAAGGTATCCAGTGATGGCGCTGATGTGACCTCCAGTGGCAGACTGTTCCAGACCTGGGGACCAGCAATAGGAAAGGAAACAAACAAAGGAAATCTTTCCTATTTATACGTTTTAATTTACATACTTATTTTATGTAAATGACTTTCACAGTTTAAATTGCTTATGAATGTGTGAGTTTGTACAGTGTACAGATAAAAATTAAAATTAATAATTTAAAAGGAAAGGAATTAAGTATATGTGCTGTATATTAATCTGGCACAGAAACATATATTTGCGATCGGATCGTGTCAAAGTCGGAGATTTTGGCATATCTCGCATTCTGCTAGGCACTCTGGATCTGGCGGTCACATTCACTGGTACGCCGTATTATATGAGTCCAGAGGTGCTTAAGCATGAGGGATACAACTCAAAGTCTGACGTCTGGTATGTATGTAAAACTGATATTTTTGTACGAGAGTTGTGCATATTAATATTTAATAATGCATTTAATCGACTGAAATATTTTTAGTCGATTAATCGTGACATTTAGTCGACTAATCGGCGACTAATTTTGGGTTTATCACCAGTAAAGTGAACAAGGCCAAAACGAGTTTGCCAACAGGCCCTCATCATCGGCAGCGACGTTCTCTACTGTCAGTTAGTGAATAAGATGTGTGCAAAGCAACACCAAGGTCATCTGCATGTGTTCAGCGGTTCTGCCGCTACCAGGATAAGTGCACTTTCTAGGTGACGCTCAAGCTCATCGATGTCTCATGGGTAACATCATTTGCCAAGAACTACAAACGGACACCATGATCGCTTGGATGCGATAAGTAGCTCCGCTGTTGACAGAGAGCACGCCCGAAAAATTCATAAGTCCGATCGCCACCGGCATGTTAGAGTATTAGTATTATTAGTACAATAATAACAATAACTGATTTTCTGCAGCTAGAAAGGCAGTTTTTTTGTGGTAAACTTCTACATACTCAGTGGCGTTCATTCCACAGTGAATGAAAATTGTCAACTGAAGATGCAGTAACAGTGAAGTTTTCTTCTGCAAACTATTGTAAAACAAGAACGATTAATCGAGGGTTTAATCGATTAATCGTTGCGGTAAATGTAATTGATTAATCGTCGATTAATCGACTAACTGGTCAATGCCCTAATAGTTAGTCGCACAATTACTCATTAAAAATGTTAAAAATTGTAGAAATTTAGTTATTACGATTTGATGAATGATATGTCAGAAATGTCTTTAAAAAATTAGTCATTCTGGAGGTCTCATTTTTAATTGTCAAAAGTACTTCTTTGTATTAATAGAACTGTTTGTTTCTTGCTTTGTTGCATCCATTGCCTTTCTGTTGCAAATATAATATGGCTGGTTGTTGCAGCTAGTATATTTGTTTTGATCAGGTCTGCTGGATGCATATTATTTGAACTTGCGGCTCTGAAACGTCCGTTTGATGGGCTGTCATTGATGGACGTTATGTACAAGGTCACTGAAGTTGATCCACCGTCTTGGCCTGCAGCATACGCTGCAGATCTGGCTGCACTATTTACACGGTTATTTTTTGTTGAAAATGTTTTTTTGAAAGAAACTGTCACTTCACATGTCAGAGTCAACAGTTAGTAACTGCATTTACTAATGAAATTTAGCAGAAGCTTGCATAAACTGGCAGATTAACAAACAGTAATTTTTATAATGGGGACAAATTTGTTATTTGTAGGTTTTGGTGGATTAGCGAATTTTTCTGATTAACGAGTGCTGGATAAACTTGAATGGACCTGTATACCTAGTAATATTGTGGTCAATAAGTTAACAAGTTTTCATTTTATGGACACGTAAGAGTCTTCGGCAAGAATTTGATTTTTACATGAAACAGTGTACCTTTCCAACTGCAGTGTGGAAATTCTGAGTGGAAGAGTCACTATGTGCTAAAAGTTGACACAAAAATGTATGTGTAAATGTTGGTGGAAAACAGCAGCAAAGCAGTGAAGTTGTAGCAGAATGTAAAGAGTAATGCCATAATACTACTCGTAATTAGACAGAGTTAAATGTCAATATTCACTACAGCAGCACTATTTTTTTACAAGATGATACGATATGATACATATATATTTAACATGGACTCAAAAACTGATGACTACTGCACCAGATTAAAAACTACATGTAAAAATGTTAACAACTAAAAAACTATCAACCCAAGCGATCAAGCAGGCCTCCAAATCTAACTTCAGCCTCTGTGATCTTGAGCATTGACCTCCTGGCCTCCGAAGTTGATCATTTCATGCTCTTGCCCGTGTATCACTTGTGCCATTTTGCATCGAAATGAATTCATTTGTTTTCAAAGTATCATGTTGACAAGTTTGGTAACAGATGGATGGACGGACAGATGAACAGACAGATAGAAAACATTATGCCTCCCGCCGTTTAGGTTGGCAGAGCCATGAAAACGGGATGATGCACATGAAAATGAGCAAACAGTGATTAGCGATATAGGGCGTTGGTGTGGAATGGATGTTCAAACTGTACTGGTTTGTGCTGTGATATGTGTGTCTATAGTATGGTTGAGAAAGATCCAGTGAAGCGGCCTTCGGCCAATGACGCCTTGCGTTTTCCAGTTGTCTTGCGTCAGATCGAGGTTTGGTTATGCACGCTGTGTTTTATGAGTGTAAAAAAATGACAATATGCTGTTTCCAAAAAATAATTAATTCAAGAAAGAGGGGGCCCATCACAGATAGAGCAGCAGTCAGAGGTACAGCAGTGCTGCCATCATAGTAACCATTGGTTGGTGATTTGGCTTAGTGGTAATGCGTTGGCCTTGATCGATGTAGTTGTGCTATGTCAGACACGGTTAGTACCGTCTGTAGGCAGCTAGACCATCTCGGTATGTAACCAGCCAGCCAGGTTGACCCAGCCTTCTACCCTCCATGTGACAGTAAAATGAGTGTCAGCTTTCGGGCTGAGTAATAATAATAAATGGCGATGGTGGGTGTAGACTCTGGCAGTTTGTACAGGCAGACTCATAGCCTAAGTTGTCTGGCTTGGTCTTGGGTCGGCGGCCGCTTGACGCCATTCATCATTCATCAGATGAACCGAGTGAACTCTTGCAATGGCTCTAAGCCACGATGCATTTTTCTGAGATCTTAAGCATTATGAATAAGCAGCTGAACTAATGAATGTTAGACATCTGTTTATTGAGATTGTATGTCAAGAAGTTTGCACTCGGGTTGCGCATTGTTTTGCAATCCAGAGTAAACGAGTCTGTCAGAAATCTTGCAGATGGTGTTTGAGGTGACTGAGAGCACCACGAGATCAGCTGAGTCATGCCTTAAATAATGAAATGTGAAATAGGTTGATTTAATAATCTACAGAAACTGCTGTGTTTAAGTATTTTCAGCAATGATCATTGTTGTTTTTGCTTACAATGTGTTAACAGACATTGAAGTTGACAATAATGGAGAAACGTGGCTTTCAAGATCGTCAAGATGTAGTTCACAGAGATGTTGAAAAGATTACGTCGGCTGTGTATGAAGTTTTTGCTAATTTTATCGTGTGAAGATTCTTAACAGCTTTTACATTATTTTTGACA
>Ga0209149_1002452_pt1 | contig 10413 bp, 6 predicted proteins | sample WorMetTyACAVOLI2_FD_187423 | JGI IMG/M metagenome (GOLD analysis project Ga0209149, IMG submission 187423) | Marine gutless worms symbiont microbial communities from Max Planck institute for Marine Microbiology, Germany - Olavius algarvensis... ...
CAACAAAACAGAATTGAAACGAAATAACAAAACAGAAATGCGTTGAAACAAAAACGTAGTTTCCCTGTCGTCTCCAGACACGCGCGAAATCTTCCGACAGAGGTCGGCCAGGAACTATGACTATTATTTTATACTTTATTATTATTTATATTATATTATTATTATTTGGAAAGATCTTTTCACGCGCAACATTTGCCTCGCAGATAGTATGCCTCTGTCTTGTACCGTTCAGGAGCTTCAAAGTTGACAATACTCGAAAATGCAACATATTTGGCTGTCTGGGGGAAGCTACATGGTGGCTACAGTCTACTCCACAAACTAGGCTATACATTTGTAGAAAGGTCCCGTCGAGCTGATGTTAGCTCTGATTGGTGTGCAATGCTGCGACCTAGGCCCTACCGTTTTCGAGACATTGGTGGTTAAATGGCCAAAATTTAGGCCCACAATTTGGAATTTTGGGATCTCTTGGGGATACCGCCCCCAAGAGGGGAGATTGTGCCCGGGACCGATATGTACCATCATGCAAAAATTTCACGCCGATCGGTGCCACCGCCGCCGAGATATCAGTGACCGGAGACATACACAGATAGATAGATAGCCTACAATTATAGCAGATTTAATATCAGACAAAACGCATAGGCTACTAGCGTTGAATTTGTCGATAATGACACGAAGCGTCGTGCAGCCTTTCTGCGATAGCTGAGCTTGTTCGTGTACGACGTGTCGACGTTCTACCGTATGCCTGAATAGTGTAAATTGGGTGTATACGTGAAATCTATAAACTTTGAATGACACTAGGCCTAATAGCCAAGCTTCTTCTGCTGATGAGCCGTTAAGAAACTACTCATACTCAGTCACTCACGTGTGCGTGACTCTACACTAGAGTGTTGCACGGGACAAGGTATTCCATACCGCTCCCGCCCGCTCCCGTGCAACACTCTACTCTACACCTGGACACTGGCGTGGAACAGTCTGCCATCTGAGTCACTGAGTCACGGCTGCATGAGCACTCTGAGTCACTGCATGCATGTGGCGTTCATCCGTTGAGCAGTCGTCTATTCACCACATCTTTCCCGCTGTCTTAGTGTTGTATTCTCAGCTTATGTAACACTTTTTTGTTGTTCGGTCTTGTGACTGTACGCCACCCTAATCTATTCATTGCCGCGCCATGCTGTGCATAATCGCGGCCTATGCCGTCGCGGTGTCTGTCCGTCCGTCCATCATGTTCGTGTATTCCATCGAAACGAATAAACATATCTTCAAAATTATTTCACTTTTGGGTAGCCACACCATTCTAGTTTTTTCATACCAAACGTTATGGCAATATTCCGACGGGGACCCCCTAAGGGGGGATCGAATGCAGGTGGGGTGGGCAAAAATCGCGATTCTCGACGAATATTTGGCTATTTTACTTTACCACTTTAGCACTTAGCCACTTTACCCATTTAACTGCGATTATCTCCAAATCAGTAATACGTAAAAATCCTTTACAGACAAATGGTCGCGAGTCTGGCTGGCTTGTCGGGGAACCCAACATTTGTAGTGACGCAAATGGTTATCATCAAATCGTCTAGCAACAGTGAAATGAAACTAGACATCTGTAGACAGCCTGCAGTCATTTGATGCCCCTGCAGCAGCACCTGTGTAGGGCTTGCCCGCCCTGCGGATTATTCCGTTTTCTGCACGGGAAGCGGGCGAGTTCATGTTGGGACAGGAATGGACTTGCCCGTACGGACAGCGTGCTGGCATACGGTCATGTGGCGCGAATCGCCGAGCCGGTGATGGCACGAGATGAGGACGGGCATCAGCACAGTATGGGACAGACAGACATCGAGACAGACAAGATGAAAACTTGATGCCTCCCGCTGCAGGCTATGCACGTCTACCGCTATAACGCACATATAAAACAGCAAATATCAGAACTGAGATGTTAGTTGTGCCGCACATTGACATTTCGACAATGTGCACTACAACTGAAATCGCAGTTCTGATATTTGCTGTTTTAGATGTAGGCCCCTACGATGTCGCGTTCTTCGTTAACGTGCGTATAGACTGCGTTTTTATCGCCCGTCAATACACTGACGCACGATATTGATATAGCAATTCCGTCCGTCTGTCTGTCCGTCTGTCCGTGACGTTCCGATATTAGATGAAAACGGCTTAACATATTGTCATGGCTTTTTCACCATACGGTAGCCCAATCATTCTAGTTTCATCAGCATCAAACATCTTCACGAAATTACGACGCGGTCACGTACCCCCTGCGGGGGCGTTAAATACAGGTGGGGTATGGTATAGTAGAGTTTTACGTCCCACTCGACACATTATAGGTCATTTCGGAGAAGGGACAGGTGGGGTATAAACTTTCGCGATTTTCTACCAATAAGTCGCTATATCTCGCAGACGATACAAGATAGCGCCATTGTTACTATGGAAGGCGAATAGGAAACTGTATCCAAGTTTTCAAATGGTACCATATTCAATGAACTTTAGTGATTAACCTAGATAAATGTAAAAAAACCGCGGTTTAGACTCGAGTTAACGGCGAATGACACATCTAAAACTGCATAAAATTACACAAAAAGGTGATATACCATCAGCAAATCGCTTACATGTCAATGTGCTGCTGAGTAATATCATCTTTTTATCGCGCGTCAGCATACTGACGCGCGATATTGATATAGCAAATTCTGTCTGTCTGTCCGTCCGTCCGTAACGTTCCGGTATCAGATGAAAACGGCTTAACACATCGTCATAGTTTTTTCACCATACGATAGCCCAATCATTCTAGTTTTATCAGCATCAAACATTTTCACAAAATTCCGACGGGGTCACGACCTGCGGGGGCGCTAAATACAGGTGGGGTATAATAATTTCGCGATTTTCTACCAATAAGTCGCTATATCTCGCAAACGATACAAAATATCGCCATAGTTACTATGGAAGGCGAATAGGAAACCGTACCCAAGCTTTCAAATGGCACTAATTTCAATGACCTTGAGTTACCTCTGACCCACGTTTCAAGGTCGCGATAATATTCAACGTCCAGTAACTTGTCTAATAGTAAGTCGTGTATGATCTACTCAATGGTTCCGTTTCCAGTGACCTTGAGTGACCGTTAACCTAGATTTCAAGGTTACGGGGTTATCATAGATGCCCTCGGCATATTGTGTGTGCAGCCGACGCGCGATCTGTTTGCGATAGCTAAGTTCTTGTAATTTTTGCAGTTTTAGATGTGTCATTGGCCGTTAACTCTAGTCTAAACAGCGTTTTTTTACATTTACGTTTGTAGTTTTATTACATTTCTGCAGCAGTTACGTGATACATGGTACCGGTACCGGATACGTGATACCTGATTCACACAATTTTTGAGATGTTCCTGTAGATCAGCCAGCCGCTGTTATTGTAACGTACTCTCCAAACCCAGTTGTGTACCAAATTTGAAGTTGCTAGCGTCGACGGTTGCAGAAATAAGTAGGGGGTATCAAATTATTTTGGATACTCTCTTAGCCCAGCCCCCCTCCAATTTTGGTCCTAAGCGCTGTTTTCGGCAAGCAACACCCCGTACCCTAGTGGTGTAAACACTTCATCTGCATGTGTGACGACGGGAACAGTGTGTTTCAAGTAAAAAGCAATATTTGGGGACAGGGGCGCTAATGGGGACAGGGGTAAAAAATTCGTCGTCGAAAGTGCCATATTTGGAATCGCCAACCCTGATTTGCGTATTCACTATGCAACTTTTATGGGGCTACGATGATGATTAAGGATAGTTTACTCTTGAGCACCCCCATTGTTAAGCGTTTTCGAAGTCCCGTTTTGGGCCAAAATTTGACGGTTTTGGGGGTTAAATAGGGGTCTAATATTACATTTAAGTTTTATAACCCCAAAAAAGCACATCCTTGCGTAATTTCACGTTTAATGAGCTATTGCGCGTAAAAATCCATCCACGGGTCTGACCTGTACACGCGTTCGACGAGAGTCTCAGAAAAAAATCACAGTCTGAACGGTAGTTCAGTGTTAACGGCAACCTTCAATTCCTGTGGGAATAGGCAAATTTCAACCCCCTACAAAATCAATACCCCCGAATCGATCGAAAAAAAATCGGCACAGTTGATTACGTCCGCGAGGGGACCCCTATACCAAATTTGGTACATATCCCCCAATGAGGGCTTCAGGGCAAATGGGTGAATTATAACAAAAATTTATACCTATTTTTCTGAGGCAGGCACACAGGTCAGACCCGTGGGTGGATCTTTACGCGCGATAGCGCAAAAGACGTGAAATCACGCAAGGATGTGCCTGTTGGGGTTATAAAACTTAAATTTAATTTTAAACCCCTATTTATCTTCCAAAACCGTCAAATTTTGGCCCAAAACGGGAGTGCGACCGAAAATGCTTAACAATGGGGGCACTCAAGAGTAAACTAACCTTAATCATCATCCTAGCCCTATAAAAGTTGCATAGTAAATAGGCAAATCGGGGTCGGCGATTCCAAACATGGCACTTTCGATGACGAATTTTTACCCCCTGTCCCCATTAGCCTCAAAATCCCCAAATTTTACATTACAAATAATGTATTTTTTTCTCGTTCACACGCCAAGGTCGAACCGTCGCACTGATCTTTACGCTGAATGGCTCAAACGACGTGTTTCCACCCAAGCACGGTCCTTTTGAGGATCTGAACGATGAATGACGTCATATGGGAAAAATATGACCCAAAAACTCTCCAAAAAGGGGCGTGTATAGGCAGTTCCAAGCCAAAATGCCAAAATCTATACATCGCAATATTATCTCCGAGTTCAGACCACGAAAGGCACTTTATGGGTTGTCTGCCATTACCTCAAAGCAAATACAACATGGCTAACTGCCGCCATCTTGAAAATCGATATGACGTCATAATTCCGCAGTGCATGGTCCGATTTACACGAAATTCGGCACCCTCATGCCGAATAACTCGATATTTACGCCGAAATGGTCGAGATCGAAACCGGAAGTAGAATTTCAATATGGCGAACGTTTGTTTTTCCAAACCGGAAGTAGTTGTATCCCAGCCGTGAATTGAGATATGTCGACGAAATTAAGGCGAAATGAAGGCAGTGACATCAACAGATTCGAAACCGGAAGTAGTATTGAGCGGTAGCGGCCGCCTTTTTGATAAATGATATGACGTCATATTTCCGCAGTGGGTACTCTGATTTGGACAAAATTCGGTAGCCTGATGCAGAATAACACGCAGATTACGAAAAAATGGTAGAGATCGAAACCGGAAATAAAACTTCAATATGGCGGACGTTTGTTTTTCCAAACCGGAAGTAGTTATATCTCAGCTGTGAATTGAGATATGTTGAAGAAATTTGGTTTGCTGATAGACTTTGACCTTCTGAAGGCAGTGACATCAACAAATACGAAACCGGAAGTAGTATTGAGTGGCCGCGGCCGCCATCTTGAAAAATCGACATGACGTTATATTTCCGCAATGGGTGGTCCGATATAGATGATAGTTGGCAGGTTGATGCAAAATAACATGCCGATTACGGCAATATTATCGAAATCGAAACCGGAGGTAGAATTCCAATATGGCGGACGTTTCTTTTTCCGAAACGGAAGAAGTTATATCTCAGCCGTGAACTGAGCTACGCGTATGTCGACGATGTTTGGTTTGATGATACAATTTGACTTTCTGAAGAAGTGACATCAACAGTTGGGAAACCGGAAATAGTATTAAACCGCAGCGGCCGACATTTTTAAAAATCGATATATCGTCATATCTCCTCCGCGGGCGGAGCGATTTGGATGAAATTTGCGGTACTCTGATGGCGATTACTGCGATATGGTCGAAATCACAACCGGGAGAAAAATTCCAATATGGCGGACGTTTGTTTTCCAAAACCGGAAGTATCTATATCTCAGCCGTTAATTGAGATATATCGACGATATTTGGTTTGCTTATAGATTTTGGCTTTCAGAAAAGTGTAACGTCATTAGATACAAAACCGGAAGTAATACTGTGCCACCACGGCTGCCATCTTGAAAATCGACAAGACGTCATATCTTCGCCGCTGGTGGTCCGATGTGGATGAAATTTTGTCTGCCGGTATATTGAAGCACGTACCCTGTACCATGTAACAGCTACATCAATGTAATAAAACTGCAAATATTAATGTAAAAAAACTGCAGTTTAGACACGAGTTAACGGCGAATGACACATCTAAAACTGCAAAAAAATACAAAAAGGTGATATTACTCAGCAGCACATTGACATATAGGCGATATACTGGTGGGTAATAAATACAAAAGGCACAAAACGTTATATTTCACCCACTTGCCCAGAAGCCCCCAGTGGATGGATTTGTACCAAATTTGGTTTAGGCGTCCCCTTGCCGACATAATCAATTGTGCCGAATTTTGTTGCAGTCGGCTTATGGGTTTCGATTCTGTGAGGGGTCAAAATTCACCATCTCCCATTGACTTGGCTGGTCGCCGTTAACACAGTGCTGGCGCTACCGCGCAGCCTGCGATGTCATGGGCACGCGGGGTTATCAGTACGTATTGTGTGCGCAGCTGACGCGCCGGGCCTGTCCATCTGTTCGTCTGTTTGTCTGTCTGTCTGTCTGTCTGTCGCCAAAATACCAAAAAACGCGATTTTCTCAAAAACTAAGCAATTTAGAGCCATGGTCTCTATTGACGACCTATAGGAAGTCGTACATGGGCTTTTCAAAGAACTCATTATTGGACCCCTAAAATCCAAGATGGCTAAGATCCGCCATCTTGAAAATTGACATGACGTTATTTTTTTCTGCCGAGGATGGTCCGATTTGGATAAAATTTCGCAGACTGGTGCAGGATGACATGTCGACTGCGGCGATATTGTCGAAATCGAAACCAGAAGTAGAATTCCTATATGGCGGACGTTTGGGCGAATTCAGTGGCATGTTATCCCAGAGCCACCTGCCACATTGCAGGGTGCTGCCACCTGGGGAATTCAATGTCATGTCATCCCAGAGCCACGTGTCACTTTGCAGGGTAGGCCTACTGCCACTTGGTGAATTCACTGTCATGATCCCAGAGCCACGTGCCACATTACAGGGTATAAGAATTACATCCGCCATTGAAAATCGTTTTTCGGCATATTTTATTTTTTTTGTTTTCTTAATATGCAGTTTGGGCTTTGACGAGCGGCGGCTTTCGTATCGTCTCCGATACATTTGTTCAGTGAATATATCGACATGTCAAACTCAGATAAAGAAATGTGCGAACTAGGCTGCAGTGCATTACTGCGCCCTAATGAAGGCATTGATTAGACGGCTGTACCGTTACCGTACGGTGAGCATGGCATGTACGCCGGCCTGGGTCAGTGTGCGACGTAATTTCTGGTTATGGTACCAGCTGATAAAGAACTTGCAACACTGCAGAGTCACTGATTGACAGCTGAACGTGATGAGCTGCAGCAGCTGCATGTAATGAATGCTCTACGCTGCAATGTCTGCAGAGTAAGCGGCCCAGTCGACGAGGCCTTTGAGCGCTGCATGCCTGAGAGGTCTGCCTTGTTGTGTTGTGTAGAGCCGTGTATAAACAGCGCAGCGCAGCGCGCCGCTGACACTGACTGCAGCTGACTGACGGCTACAGGTGCAGGTGCCCGCCGCTAGGTCTGGCTCGCTCGTTGCTGTGTGCTGGCAGTGGTAGCCGGGCACTGTTTCACACACTGTTTCACAGTGATACAAAGAAACAGACAGACAGACAGACAGACTGCAAGACTCATAACGCCGACATTTGGGACGTTCTTATCTAGCATTCGAGCAGTAAGTGTATTCAACTTGTTCTTGTTGTTGATCATTAAGTGACAGCAATGAAGTTATGTAGTGATAGGCCTACAGTGTGACGCGGAAACTGACTGACACATTCGTCTACACAACACAGCGAACTATGTACTTTTTGGCGCACCCTGAGGTAATTTTCAGTAACGTTAAAACTGTTGGCGGGGTTGTGTATAAGTGTACCGGTAGGCCTAGGCCTATAAAGTTTTATGTGATAGCTGTTCTGTCGTTGTAGAAAAATCAGCGAAATTCCTTGGGGGGGGGGCTACTTTTTTGGCGCGTCGTGTAGTTGAACGAATTATATAGCTGCTGTGGCAGCTGTGCATTGATGTGAAGGCGACAGACAGCGTGCTTGTGCATGGCGTGCGTGAGCTGACAATGCCGTGGTGCGTTGTGTTGTAGAATGATGGCGACGCTGTGTCTTGACTGACAACATACTCAAGATGGCTACGTCAGGCGGTCGTCATTCAACGGTCGAGACGAGTAGTGTGATGAGAGTCGCTCAGACGCGACTTGTCCAGCGTAATCAGCTGCTGACGCCGGACATGATCGACACAGTCGACTGGCATTGCTACTCAGCGCCACAGAGCCGCTCTGGCTCGTTCAAGAAGTCACGTGGTCGAACTGGTCTGACAGACTGTAGTCCGAGGTCGAGTCTGCCGAGTCTCGAGGACTCCATCACGGCAAAGCTGCTCGAGCTACAGCAGCTGGAAGCTGACGACTGCCGCGTCGTCCGCGCGTTTGTCACGTCATCGCGAGGAGGAATCGTCCATCGAGCTGACTCGTTCTGCAGAAACCGAGAAGCAACGGCAGACAAGAACAAGATGACCAAGACACAGAGACAGACACAGACACAGACAGACAGGCAGCAACAGTCAGCAGCAGCAGCAGTAGCTGCAGCAGTAGAGACTAGTGACGTCGTCGGACGAGGACCGGACCAGCTGGCCTGCAAGGTCATCATCGCCGGAGATCGCGCTGTCGGTAAAACGGCCTTGCTTCAACAACTCATGACTTCGCACTACATGGCCGCCATGAACACCTGCAGTGTCGGTCAGTGACTAAATAACGCCCAACAGATAAAGATAGACATTTCAAATTTGGTATATACGTCGATCATTGCAGTTACTCGCCAAATATACACCAATTTCCACTCAAAGGGGCGTGGTCATGGTCACGTGAGCTACTTTTAAATTTATGTACACCTTTCATATCTTTGGAGCAGATAATGGACGCGAAAGACATTCCGAATTTGTTGCCAGCAAGTATGAAATAGGCACAATATCAACAAGTGTATCGGAGACGATACGAAAGCCGCCGCTTGCCGAAGCCCAAATTGCATTACGAAAACAAAAAAATACGTTCTGTGGAACATGGGTAGCCTATCTGTTTCATTGCCGACATTCTGCGAAAAACGGCTTCCTCGCGTAGAATTTCACTGAAATCGGGAATCGCTTGCTGAGTTGTGGCTAAGATTTTCCAATATGGCGTGTGTCCGCCATCTTCAATTTTCAAAAATTTCATATTTGGTCATGCGACTGTCATCGAGTTAGAAATGTGCTGTTGTGTATCATATTTTCAAGATGGCGGCCGTGCCCGCTGTGGCGCAATTTTACTTGAGATTTCGCATTGGGTGACGTCCCTCTCGTCAGAGGGTTAATGTAGCCTACACTGTGAGTCAAAAAACTGGACCCTTTCATTTCAGCATAACTTTCGCAAATACTGTCCGATTTTAATAATTCTTTCACGGTTGTAGACAAATTAATACAAAAAAAACTGTTCATTGAACAATGGGCCTTAACAGTGATAAAACTTCTATTTTTTGTATTAATATTTGCTGTTTATTTAATTTTATTTTTGTACCACAATGGCACAGTCATCCAGGTTTCATCACAATTGTGGATGTTTTTGATCTCTACACCCCATAAAACCAGAACGTTCACTGTGCAGTAACACGTAGGCCCCTACTTCTACTGCAAAACCGTTTCCTTGGTATATATTCCAAGGAAACGGTTTTGCAGCAGAAGTGTTACTTGCACGCGACCACTCAAGCGTCGTCCAATCGGTCCCATCGTAAGAGATGATGGGATGCGACCACCCAAGTTGCGACCTAGTCGGTCGGTCCATTGGCAGGCGAGTTATGGCATTTCGAATATTTTCCAACAACGACCGTCCGCCATTTTGAATTTTAAAAGTTTTAATATTTGATCACGTGACTGTCATTATTGTCAGAATTTGCTGTTGTATACCAAATTTCATCAAAATTGGTTCACGCGTTCGGCCTCCAGACGCCAATAGCTGCTGAATGTACAATGCGTCGTTGCTAGGCAACGGCCGTTGCCATGGCAACCGCAACGTGGGGTCATGTCGGGGACATGATGTGATGCGACCACCCAAGTTTCATCCAAATCGGTCCATTGATAGGCAAGTTATAGCGTTTCCAACATTTTGCAATATGGCGGCCGTCCGCCATCTTGAATATGAATTTTTTTATTCTGGAGCACCCACGAAGTCAACTATGCGGTTCGATTACCCTGTCAAAATTTGGTATCGATCCGATATTCCCCGCCGGAGATATTACAATTTTATAATTTTGCCATTT
>Ga0209149_1002453_pt1 | contig 10412 bp, 5 predicted proteins | sample WorMetTyACAVOLI2_FD_187423 | JGI IMG/M metagenome (GOLD analysis project Ga0209149, IMG submission 187423) | Marine gutless worms symbiont microbial communities from Max Planck institute for Marine Microbiology, Germany - Olavius algarvensis... ...
ATACAGTGATAAAACAATGCTAACTATAAAAACAAACCTATTGAAAATCGAACAAGCACCAGTTAACAAAGGAACGTTTATAGGTACTGGAGGTACACTGGGGTAAAACATAGGTATCACTATTTCTGAGGTTATTATGTTATGCCAAACGGCATAGCAATATTCCGACGGGAACCCCCCTAACGGGCGCGTCGAATGCAGGTGGGGTAGGCAGAGCCTATGTCTGGCTTGACTGCCTGTGTTAACGCTGCAACAGGCAGGTGTTGTAAACGCGGTCGCCGGTGGACGGCCACCGTCTCACAAGTTATGACACATCGCTGGTAGAAAGCGGCGGTGTTAATTGTGGGAGAAGACGACGAAATGTTTATGACAAGAAGCCTCGACGTTATGCCAAAAACAACAGAACAGCGCATTTAACTGCACGCAATGACAAATCTGTAGCCTACGTAACTAACAATAAAAGACTCTACTACTGACAGAGACGAATCATCGCGCGACCTATTTGCGACAGCAGAGCTACTTGTTCTATATGACTATTAGTTACCCAGTCATTTGTACTATACGGTAAAACTTAGTTTTTAGGCGAACTATACTACGTTACGTTCGCCTTATGGCATAACCGTCCGTCTGTGTCTGTCGTCTGTGACGTTGTTGCGCCCTACCCAGAGGGTTACAATATTCGACAATATTTCTTCATTATCTAATAGCTCAGCGACTTTGGCAGTTTGTTTTACATATGCATGAATTAGAAAAGTAAGTAAATAATAATAATAAATGTTGATATTTAAAAAATAAAAAATATCATGATATTTTCACTTGAAAATATCATGATAGTATCATGATATATATCGTTGGTATATATCATTGATATTTTCGTGCCAACCCTGCTTATAGAACTTTGGAGGACCACGGGCTATCCCAGCTAAATCTGGCCGTTAAATCGACTGTTTTACTGTTTGTTTTCCACATTGGCGACTACTTATACATCTAGGTCATTTAGGGCACCTGCTGATGTTTGTGTGTAGACGTGGTTTACGGCGTCAGATTTGGGCTGGGTCGTAGGTCACTCGTACATCGTGTACGCTCCACTGCTGCACTGCAATACGACAGTCCTCTATGAGGTCAGTTACCGCCACGAAGTGCTGTAGCTGTGGAACAAATGGAGCAAACCGATCTTCCGGCTTACTTCTCCTTGCCGTCATTAAAGCTTTAATTATAGCCAGTGCTGGAATAAATTGCAATTTTCAATCGTTAAAACTTCACCGTCAATAACTACTTCAGCTTTTACCGCGCGATGCTATGCATAGTGCGGACTATGCTGTCACAAGATGTCCGTCTGTCTGTCCGTCACACGCCGACATTGCGTCGAAACGGAAACGGCTAAACATCATCGTTTTTTCACCGTCGGGTAGCCACACAATTCTAGTTGATCAATACCAAACGTTAATTATGGCAATATTCCGACAGGGACCCCTCTAACGAGGGCATTGAATGCAGGGGCGGTATGAAAAAAATCGCGATTTTCGACCAATACCTCCCTTTATTTCGAAAGTGGTACAAGATAGGGCCATAGTTACTATGGAATGCGAATAGAAAACCGTACGCAAGCTTTCGAAAGGTACCATTTTCATTGATCTCAAGTGACCTTGAGTGTCTTAGCGAAATATTCAATGACACGAAGCATTGCGTAGTCTCTCTGAGTCTGCGGCAGGTGAGCTTTCTGTGAACATTTTAAATGGAATTTTCTAATATAAATTACAAGATGTTTTGCCGTAGTTTTATTCGACCGGATTTATTTTTTTGCTGTTTTTTGCACAATGGATTGGGCACATAGCTAAGTTAACAAATGTTTTTGTCAGTGATAGGTAAACCTGTTATGTATAGGGTAAGCCGGTTGGAACTCCAGACCCAAGTTCATTTTATCGCATTCTTCAGGAGCACGATGTCTGTGCCATGTTTACAGCACCGACAGCCATGAGAGCTCTTCGTCGCGAGGTTCACTTTGTTCTGATAGCGACCGACATGTCTGTTCCTTTGAGAACGACAGTCGTATGTTTTATATAGATCAGTAACAGAACTGATGTACAAGGTACAGACGTCGGCATCAGGGGAGATGGTGTAGGAGCAGTTGCGTCCACCAAGTTTCTTGGTACGGGGTCATTTAGTGTAAAATATCCCTTTTCGACTACGAACATGTCTTATGATTATGTATTGCGTATCTTTGACTTGCCAAAAGTGGCCCATTTTATATTTAAAGGCACTATTTTGCACCTAAATTTCATTTTTGTGGGAGATCTAGAGCGCACCCTAGTTTGCCACATATTTTTCACTGGGTTTCTGCCCCTGGATCCTGGTAGGGGAATTATGCCCCCCTGGCTTGTTTTTGCCCCAAACATTTAACTCTTTCCGCCGTCAATTGTACAGGATCTTATAATTACTCTGCCAGGGCTGGCGGGGTTATGTGATCGTTCGTTCTGTCATTCGTTCTGTCTGTGAGCAGGATAAGCCACGAACGCGTTAACGGACGTTGACCAAACATGGTAGGCATGGACAAGGGATGACGCTGTAGAGGTGATTAAATTTTGCTGTTGATCCGGATTCGGATGTGGATGTAGAAGCAGTTTTTGACTTTCCTTAACACTAGCAGATAGGAAATTTTTTAACGATATATTGTCACTTACCAGGGGGGAGGGCGACGCTGCAACAGCCTTATCTGATACGGGATTTTGTACGACATATTTAGATTTAGTCGTCACAGGGCGACAGTGCAGCGGCCTTGGAGGAGTTTGTGCTATCTGAGTGCTCTTGATCTATGAGCTGTTGATCAGCGCAACATGCAGTGACCTTGAGTGACCTTGGGTGACGTATGACGGCATGTGTCACATTAGATCTCATGCTGTCAGTTCTGTGTTTCGGGAAATTGTAACGCATATTGCGTTGAATGTAACTACACCGTCGGGGAAAAAAGGGACCGAAAGTATTTTGGCCGTAACTTTGACAAATTTAGACAACTTTTCATAATTTTTGACATGAATCATCCTGACATTCCGTGTGACTGAAAAATTATAAAAATGTTCCATGAATACTTGCACGACACCACGTAATGATGACGTAATTGTGACGTCAAACGCCGTTTTCGCAAGAAGAGAAACGCAAGAATTCATTCTGCCTCTACTGTAGCCTCCGGATTCGCCGGATTTAAATCCAGTTGACTACAGTGTATGGCGCATACTGCAATGGGTCCAAATCGCATGACTGGTCTCGACGACCCCAAGCACAGCATAAGAACTGAGTGGGTTAAGCTGGATCACGTCGTCATTGCAGCTGCTGTGCATCAGTGGCGTCGTCGTCTCTCAGGGTGCGTCAAGGCCGGCGACGGTCATTTCGAGCACTGTTTTTGATTTAGACGTTGTGTTTTCAGCGATTACTACGACATTTCTTACTGTCGTTGATCAGTCGAACACTTGCACGCAAATAGCTACGCCGGTTTGGTTTAATTGCAGTTGTCAGTTATGACTGTGCGCTTTGCAGTAGGCCTACATGGCGACTGTCTAATTTGCAAGGTAAAGTGGCGACACTAATTAGGTGAGGCGGTCTTTAGTTGTATTAATACGATCAGGGATATCGCGTGATACACCAATCCGTATCACGCGGTCTCGCAGTGTTCGCTGATGCCTGGCTGTGGGATTGGCTTGCGGAGATCAGCGCCGACTACTGGAAGCGGTAGCGCAATCGCATTAGAGGCGCTTCGCGGCGATGCGCTATATAAATCCACGTACTTTACTTTTTTAGTAGTTTTACATTACCATCACGATAAAATTATAACTATCTATTTGAATTTGTCAAACTGAAAGTTATGTCCAATATACTGTCGGTCCCTTTTTCTCGGACGTGATGTATGAACAGAAAGTCGCACGTGGTGATTGTGGTTTGAGTGTTCAGGTCATTTAAGCCGATGTAGATTAACATTGACAAAGTTATCATGAAGATTATCAATGCTATTGACGCTATCTTTGGTAAAATTGGTAGGAATGCATTCGAAGAAGTCATCTTGGAGTTAATTAGGTCAAAGTGTATCCCTATACTAATATATGGCCTAGAATGTTTTGCACTTACAAAAAGTGATTTGAAATTATTGGACTTTGCTGTTAACAGATTTTTGATTAAATTATTTTGATCTAATAATACTGAAATCATTGCAGAATGTCGTCGATACTTTCAATTCAACTTTCCAAGTGAAGAAGAAAACTAAATTCGAAGAAAACTATAACCGATGTGTTCTAGTAATGCGTGATATTTGCGTGCGTGTTAGTTAAGTTCTAGTTAAGTTTATTTTTTAGTATTTTTGTTGTATCATTTCGTCTTTATTTTATCACTACTGCTATCACTATTATGTGGTGAATAAAGATTTTCAATGCTACTCAAGGTCATGATGTTTCGTCACTGTGAATAGCCTTAGTAACCTGTGGCGTTTTGTTGATGAATATTTCTAAGATAGTTTGTGGCTGTTTGTTTGACTTAGAACTTGGGTTTCTTGCTTTGTTTTGTGTCTATTTTTACATTTAGGATCCACATGGACATTATGCAGCAGACTACTCTATTCCCAAGTAAGCATTTGCACTGCTTTCAGAATATTGCAAAACATTTGTGCAATTATGTATGCTTATAAAGAAAAACGAATTAGTTGATTGGTCATATTTAGGGGACATTAGTTGGCAAGTGCTCAAAGAATAAGATTGGTTATCATTAATTCAAGAATATTCGGTGCCTGGTCTGTAACTTTTTTGTTCGTATTTTACAGCCAATAGTGAATGACATTATATAATGTTAGTAAGGTTTTAATGTGATACTAGAGCATAACAGTGCAGCCGTTTTTCAACTCATATAGCTTTTGACTATATCTTCCTTCGATGCTCACATAAAAATTTAATGATGATATCTCAAACGGTTCAAGAGTCGTCGTGCTGACAAAAACACCCACCATACACCCACAAACTGACACTACTGAAAACAAACCGCCTAACTATACTCTCGCTGTGGAAGTGGCAAAAAATGGTGAATGATGAGATGATTAAGTATTAGTTAACCCTTTAGACTCCAAAGGCAATTATAGTGCCACATCGAATAATACGAAGTTGGTACACTGGCCGTTGATGGGTGGGCTGGTACATTTGGTACAGTGTGGAGGGGCCTGGGTGGGCTGCGGCCGTGCCCAGTCCCCTTCTCGCTGTACCAAATGTAGCAGCCCACCCATCAACTGCCAGTGTACCAATCACTGTATTGCTATATGATGGTCCGTTTCTCTGCGGTTTTAATGTGGCGATTAAAGGGTTAAGAGCACTAATATGCTAATATTAAAGTTGTTGATCTTTGTAATGTGGGTAACTGTGCATGTCAACTGTATCCAGTTTCCGATACATGTTCGTTGCTGGCGAGCACTGTGACCAGGAGACTCTTCATTGGGTTCGAGATCGGTTCCAGGTTCCGTGCCTTGATAACTGGTGGCAAACCGGTAAGGACGCTTACTAACTGCACCAAGGCTGTCCGTCAGTCTGTCTGTCTGTGTGCAGGATTACTGCAGACGTAATCAGCTGATTTTATTGAAACTTGGCATTATGGTTCAGCCTACTAGTCAGAAGAACTGGTTAACTTTCGGTGGTGATTCGGTCCCGAATACGGATTCCAGATCACTTTTCAACTTTCCTCACCATTTGCGGAATAGGGATTTTAGGAGATTTGTTAGCATTGCTCATACGACACTCTGCAAAATGACTGACGCTGACAAGGTAATGAATCCACAACATTTTGGGAGTGATCCGGCAGACATCTTGATCCAAATCTGGATTAATATGGAAATCTGGATTCGAATCCGGGATTACTTTGGAGAAGTAATGTAGAAACTTTTTACTTTACACAACTGAAAATATGTTACCTAATGACAACGTTTTGATCCGTCGGACATCTTGATTGTTTACAGCTCGATGGAGCACGTGACCTGGAAATCACCTGATCCCATGTGTGGCTGAGTTAGTAGGATCCTGCATCCCGATTCATGCACATCGGTGTCTTCCTGATCCAAAGTGCCTCTTTTATCCATCTGGTCTGTCGCTGTGCCTCTCTGTAGACCACTTTTGCCTTGTCCCAGTCGATGACATGGTTCTCTTCCACGGCATGGTCTGTGATGGCTAACTGCGCGACCACATCTCGCGACTGGCGCAGACGTGCTTCTTTCACTTACGCCGTCTGCGCTCAGTGCGACGTCAGCTCGGCCAAGACGTCACGAAACGATTGGTTTGCGCTCTCGTACTGTCACGCCTCGATTACTGTAACGCAATACTCGCTGGTCTGTCAGCATCGACTCTGGCACCGTTACAGCGTGTCCTGCGTGTGGCGGCACGAGTCGTGCTCGACCTCAAGCCACGTGACCACATCAGTTGTGTTCTGCGATAACTACATTGGCTGCCAATCAGTGAACGAATCGTATATAAGCTGTGTTTTCTCGTCCACAAGGCATCACTCGGACAATCGCCAGACTACATCACGGACATGTTCCAGCCAGTCGCTGCCACTTCATCCCGGTCCTCACTGGGGGACGCCGCCAGTCGCGGAGACTACATGTACGTCGTCCCACGGACGAACTAGAAAACGGCGGATCGAACATTTTCCACCGCCGCACCGAGAGCGTGGAACCAGCTGCCAACTGAACTGAAATGAACACAATCGACATCTGCCTTTCGCCGAGGACTGAAAACTTATGAGTTACACTGTTCTCCCTTGTGCTGGAGGCTCGGGTCTGTGTACCAGCTGTGAAAGAGTCCACTTCTTTTTTGTGTTCCTTGATCCTCGGACCGAACTTCTGCCTGTCTCTCCAACATATGAGCTGGAGCAGTTCTTCCAAGGGACACAATAGATCAATTCGGTCTTCTCTTCATCCTTGACCTTGTCCTTCGGATGAACCATAAAGTTCCGTAGCGTTCGGTGAGGACGGTTAGCTGTGGCGATGCTGTGAGATTTCAGAATTCTTGCAAATTCCTCGCTCAGTCCTTTCACATATGGCATGACAACCATACATTTGTGATTGCCTCTTCTGTTCTTTGCTTTTTTTGCTTTGTCCTTCAAAGATTTTTCCACGATGTCCTGTTTGACCCTATCGATTTTCCAAGGATGGCAGCCACACTTACTGAGCGCTTTAGCAAAGTGTTCTTCCTTCTTTCGGTCACCCTCTTCCGTTACAATGCTGTAGCATCTCTCCAATAGAGTTCTGATTATAGCTAGTTTATGGTTCAGAGGATGATGAGAACTAAAGTTGAGGTATTGGTCAGTGTGTGTGACTTCTTTCTATATACTGTAAACAATCAAGACGTGATCAAGATGTCCGACGGACATTGAAACGTTGTCATTAGGTAACATATTTTCAGTTGTGTAAAGTAAGAAGTTTCTACGTTATTGATTGTACCAACTGAACGAATCTCGTCAACACTACTTCGGAGAAGGCTTGAGCCGCCTGAGCACTGTCCAGTGCTGTGTGTATGTGGGAAGTACTCTGTTAAATGATTCCAGTCATTTTCAAACGTTTGAGCTTTCAGTTGCATTTCTACTCTTTGTATGTTGTTTCAGAGACCGGTTCTCCGATCACCGGAACTTGTGTAGGACTTGGAAATGAACTTTACCCTGAGGGAGGAGTTGCCGGAAAGCCAGTTCCTGGTTTCAATGGTCAGTTATCTTGTTAGTGTTATTGATGGTATTTAGTTGGATTTTGCAGTCATAACTGATGTGGATGTTTAGGAATGTAAACATGCCATAATCGTTATGTTCTGCTGTATTGTAGTGCGTGTGATTCGTAATGATATGTCGGATTGTGCGCGCGGCGAACTGGGCAACATTGTCGTCAAGTAAGTTGTTCTTTATTGTATCGCGTTTGAGTTTTTTTATCATTTAAGCTATAACTGAAGTTACTACATAGTATTTATTTCATACAATATTTAATGAAAAAAAATCAAAATGGTCGTTGAAGAAGCCAAAGGTATTTGACAAGATTGGCACATTGGGGGAGCATGCCCATCTAAAATGACGGTAAAGTGGTGCAAATGAAGTCGAATGCTCCGTGTCGACGACGACTTCGACGGTTCACTGTTGTTGATAACGCCTGCAGTTTGACAGAAAGCGAAGAATGGCAAATATTGTAGTTTGGGTGTAAGATTGCGGTAGAACTGTTCTTATTTTGGGGAATCCGACCCCTTTTACACAATATGCCCTCGGCCTAGGGTAACCTACTACTTAGTTCTAAAACTAGCCCTTTAAGTTCAGCCGTTTCAGCACAATTTATCCGAGAATCCGATAATATTCAAACTCTCAGACGTCTCCGGTCGTTTGAAGGTTAGCAAAATTTTGATATGCTGACACAGTTAAGCAAGCTCTACAAAAACGTTATCATCCGCATATCAAAATAGTTTTGGCTGTGCTCATGGAATTAAAAATTGAAAATGGGGCACACTCGATACAGAACTCCCAATGTTGGATAAACTTGACCCTCATCTATTAAAATTCGACCTTGTCCCAGATCAACCCTTTCGCATCAGACCACACCTGTTGGCAACAGAGTACGACTGTCGCAACCTGTTTATAACACTCATCGTACGTTGTGTTAACAAAATCTGTGGCATGATGCGAATGCGGGCCAGCTTTTTATCGCTTTGGCGACATTCTTGTTTTGTACAACGTTGATGTTTGCATATTTCTGAACACTTCTCATGTAATCCTTCGTTAAGAGACATACAACATGTTTCTGGATCCTTATATTTACTTTCTCCAGCGCTTTGTGTGTTCAGTCTGTGTCTCAAAAAAGTAAGCCACTTGACGTTTGTTAATAACTTTGGCAAATGTAGACCGATTTTCAAAATTCTTTCACCAACTGATTCGTAAGAATATTCTCTATATACAGTATTGCAGATATTTACGCCTCACATACAATGTTGCTACATTGCTTTATGAAATTTGTAATTCCAAAAATGTTATTAATTTTGACAGCATCCGCAACAAACTGTTGAAATGTTCCTGCGAACACTTTGAGCACTTGATTTAGCATTTTAACAATAGTTGGACCTTGACCCGTCTCTTAGAGGCACTTCTTTTTTCTCACTTCCCACTGTTCTTGACTCGACTTTCTATCGTCTCAAGACTGCTGATACTGAAACTAACATTTTAAAGTTTGTCATAGGACGCCTTGAATCAACAGTTGAACGTTGTTCAGTTGAATGCTGTTACATCACGTTGAATTTTTTACCTGATTATCTTTGCACCGGCTTCATTGTAGGCTATACTTTGTTTGTTGTACACATATTTAAGTAAAATCATTAGTGTGATATTTTTGTGGCAGCTTACATAAAATCTCACATTAAATTTTAGTTAAACGTATTAATTGTCACGTTCAACATAATAATTGGTAACATTTTTGGATTTTCGAATTTCACAAGGTAGTGTAGCAACATATTACAGGTGAGGTGGAAATTTTTGTGTTGTGTACATAGATCATTTTCTTATGAATCATTCAGTGAAAGAATTTTGAAAATTGATCCACATTTGCCAAAGTTACTATCAAACATCGAGTGGCTTACTTTTTTTGAGACAGTGTATATATGGTGTTGACTTCATAAAAGTGATAGTATTTGCGGTGATCGTTACAGGTTGCCGTTGCCACCAGCAAACTTTAGCACCCTGTATAAAGATGACAAGAGATTCTTGGAGAGTTACTTTCAGAAGTATCCGGTAATGTTCAAATTGTGAAATATGTGTTAAACACTGTTTTATAAAGTTAGTTAGTTGTTGTTAGGTGAAATTTTTAATTCTTTTAATAACAATACAACTGAACTGTTAGCTTATCGTGTTTGATCATTCGTTTGTGGCTGAATTAACTAGCATTTTATCAAGCGGCCGCTCGCGATAGCGAGAGCGGCTTAGTGCATCGATGCTGTCCATCTGTTTGTTTGTCTGTCTGTCTGTCTGTCTGTCGCCAAAATGCAAAAAAAACGCGATTTTCTCAAAAACTATAAGCAATATCCAGCTATGGTCTCTATTGACGACCTATAGTAAGTCGTACGTGGGCTTCTCAAAGAATCCATCATGCACCCCTAAAATCCAAGATGGCTGAGATCCGCCATCTTGAAAATCGACATTACATGTTATTTCCTGCTGATGGTGGTCCAATTTGGATAAAATTTCGCATACTGGTGCAGAATGACATGTCGACTGCGGTGATATGGTCGAAATCGAAACTAGATGTAGAATTTCAATACGGCGGACGTTTGGGCGAATGCAATTGCATGTCATCCCAGAGCCACTTGCCACATTGCAGGGTGCTGCCACCTGGCGAATTCAGTGTCGTGATCCCAGAGCTACGTGTCGCATTGCAGGGT
>Ga0209149_1002454_pt1 | contig 10412 bp, 2 predicted proteins | sample WorMetTyACAVOLI2_FD_187423 | JGI IMG/M metagenome (GOLD analysis project Ga0209149, IMG submission 187423) | Marine gutless worms symbiont microbial communities from Max Planck institute for Marine Microbiology, Germany - Olavius algarvensis... ...
GCAGCAGATTTGGCTCAGAACCGCCCTCTGTGGAGGATGATGTCGACGTATGGCGCTACGCAATCGTGAGTTGCATGCCAGAAACGACGACGACGATTATAACATGAACGCAGCGTATCCAGAGTACCAAGGTTATAATGTTTCCACAAACATACACAGTAATTTAGGCGTTTTAAAGTTGTAAGCAATTAAAAAATGGCCTTAAACTTTTGTGAATGCTCACATTTATAACTGAGCAATTATTTTTATTATTTCTGTTAACTAAAAGTCAGTAAAATTGGCCTTCTTCTTTATGGTTGGTTTTTGTTGCTTACATCATTGTGACGCTGTTTTGTTGCTAGGCAACAGCCCTCTGCGTCTGCTTATATTGGAATTCACAGTATATTGGAATGCGAATTTCAACGTTGTTTCGAAAGCACAGTGCAACATAATAGCAGAAACATAGAATCCATATTAATAAAATGTTAAAGTTTCGTGTTTCTGGTTTCCGTGTCATTTTGACCATCATATCTAAAGCGTTATTGTTGATTATCATAAAGAAAACTGGTTAGTTCTTGTTCGCTAAGTGGCGCCTTTTTATTTTGTGTAATTGATGAAAATAAAGTTGAACAAAGTTGTCCTGGTATGGACCAAAAATTGTATAAATCAGTTGCGATGTTTTGAAGCTACGAGCATGTGGCTGCACCACCCTGTAGTGAGGGAGGACTGACGTCACTCCTTAGTGCCCACGTGTAACTAACTGATTGAGCCACGGTCACTCGGTCAGTCGTTATAAAAATGAAAATCGACTTGTGTTTGTTTGCAGCGCGTCGTGACACTTGCAGTCGGTCTGGCGACCTTGCGTCTTGTTATTGGCTTTTTGTCTAGTAATGGTGTCGGTGCATTGTGAGGCAAACGGCTGTGTGAACGCGGCTTTAACATTTTTTGCCGAGACAGCGTGGAGCAAGCCGTGTAGTCCTGTATAATAGCAACAATAGGACTACATGAGCAAGCCCACAGAAGGCCGTGTATGACTGGATGGATGCGGGCGAGTGGTAGAAATAGCCACCGCGGTACTATTTTTGCCGGCATAGTGCTAATAATAGAAGATATTGGCGCTCGTGCTGTGATTTGCGGCTGTTGCTGCAGCTGTTTGAGATGCTAATGCTGTTAATGACGTAGGCTGAAGGTCGGAATGAACAACAAATACATTTGTTATACCGACGCCGTCCTAATCTTATATAATGTGGACTGACTGACTCCAATAGGCCGAAAAGTCCAGGACTGTTGAATAGGTGCGGCGGGGCGGGAGGCCTCTACTTGAGGCTTGGTTTAAAAGGCAGCCACAAGTTTCCGTTATTCTTCAGCTTTTGATGCGCGATGCTTGGCATAAACGCGGCTTATGCCATCGTGCGGTGACTGGCTGACTGTCACTTTGTCCGTCCGTCTGTCTGTCTGTCACGTTCGTGTATTGTATGGACTGTGATAATGGCTAAACGTCTCCTCGAACTTTTTTTTACATTTTCTGGCAGCCTCACCGTTCTAGTTTTTATGTACGAAATATGGTGAATTCCGATTGGGTCCTCCTTAACGGGGCCGTTCAGTGCAGTTGGGGTATGAAGGAATCAATATTTTCGACTAATGTCCCGCTTTATCTTGGAAACGATACAACAAGGAAGGCCCATAGTTACTTTGGAACGCCGGTAGGAACTCCTGTGCTGTTTTCAGTGACTTGAATGACCCCATAACCCGAGATTTCAAATGCGCGCCATTTTCAACCCCACGGACGGACCTGCTACTGTGTATTCATTATGCATTCACAGACTCTCATTAGTGCCTGTCGCATACGCTTGAGTTACTCAGCAAAATGTTCAACGACACAGAGTGTCGCCCTACCATTCTAGTTTTTGTATACGAAATATTATGGCGAAATTTGCGGGCGTCGAATGCAGGTGGGGATTGAAAAAAAATTTGCAGAGAAGTTCAACCAACGTTACGGACGACAGACAGACAGACAGGCGGAATTGCGACGTCAGAATGGGTGCGTTGTTTTATTCACCGGTTGATTTCACCGATGCATCAGACTTGCATCAGTGTGTTCAAGTCTGATGCATCGGTGAAATCAACCGGTGAATAAAACAACGCACCCTATCGGAACGTAATGTAGTAACATTCGGCTAAAAATTAATCGTGATCATTTAATTTTTTAACTAGAAGTTGTAGTCGTCGCTAGCGCTCTCGACGACATGTAGGCTGAAAGCCGTCTTGCAGTTGTTAGGCGTAATCTGCCTCGGAGATAGACATTTGTCGAAAATCAGTATGGCGGACGTCCTTATGTTGTGTCGTATCGAAAATGACTTTCCGGATTCCGCGACGGGGCACCGAACTACGTTTCGTGACCAAATTTGGTGAAAATCGGCCGTTGCAAAGTTGCCGAAAGATCCTCTGGATTACAACACACAAAAAAACTCCGGGCTCCGCGGGACTCGTCCAAGCCCCCATTTTGCCATTTTGTCCAAAATGGGCCGATCGCGCCCAAAATTCCCTGAACTTTGTCACCATTTGACTTGTCCACGTATACCGAATTTGCTGCGAATCGCCTGCCAGACTTATGCCGGCAAGATTGATTTTTTGGCCCCATAAGTAATTACAATATAGGCTTTCAGCCTACAAATAGTTAATTTTTAGTTAGTTAAGATTAACACACAGCACTAGTTTTATTTTATTTAGACGTACAGTACACGTCAAAGTCCTAACAACGTTGAACGTTTTGTGGTATCTGCGGTCTGTATAGGTAACAGTAGGTTGTGGCTGATATTGCCTGCAGCTGTGTGGCCTTGAGCCTGACGTGACGATCGTTACACCAACATCTATTTTGGACTCCTTAGTCCTAGACGCCTGGTGGATCTCCTTTCAGTGCGTCCATAAATTGGATCTTGCCGCATTTTGCTGTAGTTGGAGGCGCGGCTTGGATTTGTTCCGCCCGGGGTACCAGCGGGGGTGACGTTGGTGTGCCGCCCTCCACCCTGTGACCATCGCCCACGTAAATTTCTACATGGACTGTCGGATAAAAAAGTGCACTCGTAAACGCTCTGCAGACAACTAATTAATAATATCTAAACGTGATGCGCTAAAATTAGGGTGTCAAGATCCGGGATGAATTCTGAATGACACTGCCAAATTTCGCCTAAAATGTTTTAAACAACCGAGTTATTTGTCTGCAGATGCTGACGACAACAAATCCAACTTTCCAACATTGGGTCCCGTGTCCACAAAATTATCCCCTTGCATGCTTTTTTAATATAATTGTCAAGTAAACGCAGATATTCATAAAATTATAGCCGCCTAATCACAACAAAGAAATTGATCACGTGGTATTATTAAGCCGCCGCTCGCGACAGCGAGAGCGGCTTAGTGCATCGGTGCTGTCCATTTGTTCGTCTGTCTGTCTGTTGCCAAAATGCAAAAAAACGCTATTTTCTCAAAAAGTAAGCAATTTAGAGCTATGGTGTCTATTGGCGACTTATAGGAAGTCGTACATGGGGTTTTCAAAGAATCCATTATTGGACCCTTAAAATTTAAGATGGCTGAGATCCGCCATCCTGAAAATCGACATGACGTCATTTTTTCTGCTGAGGATGGTCCGATTTGGATAAAATTTCGCAGATTGGTGCAGAATGACATGTCGACTGTGGTGATATGGTCAAAATCGAAACCAGATGAAGAATTCCAATATGGCGGACGTTTGGGCGAACTCCATGGCATGTCATCCCAGAGCCACGTATCACATTGTAGGGTGCTGCCACTTGATGAATTCACTGTCATGATTCCAGTGCCACATGCCACATTGCAGGGTGTAATAATTCCATCCGACATATTGAAAATAGTTATAAGCCATATTTTATTTTTATTTTTTAATGCAGTTTAGGATTTGACGAGCGGCGGCTTTCGTATCGTCTCCGATACACTTGTTATGTGTACGACGGTTTGTAAGAATCGTCAGGAAATTAGTGCCGTGACCTTAATAAACAACACCAATAGATCATATTACATCGATCTTCCGTATCAGTTTATTCAAACCTGAAGGTGTCCACGTTTCTTTGCGTTTAAATCGTCTGTTAATTTATAAAAAATAATTAAAAAAAATTCGGTAACTTACTACCAATATTCATAAGCTCATATTGTTGTCTTTGAATTAAAAATTTGAAAATAAAAACGGAATGCAACAGAAATTAAGATGGAAACAAAAGTATCCTACTGCTTGGCCTATAGTTGATGTTAATAATAGTTAATAAATTAATGATAATATACGATACTGTTATTAGTAATGTTGAAACAGGCCCACGTCAGTTAGTGATGTGCTGGTGGAGACAGATACCGAATTTTTACGAATTTTAAAACGACGGGTCACGAACTCAGATGGTGCCAGAGCTCCATGGTGCCGCCCCAGACAGAACCCCCCTTGCTCTTCCCTTCCGCCTTCCACTAGACAGTGCTGCGGTGCTATCAGCTGTAGAGTTCAGGTCGTTTTTCCACCGTACTTCCTACTAAGCGGACCCGTGTTCGTCTGAAACATGACGTGGCCATTACAGAGAGTTCACGCTGTACGTTGTAAACATGTGCGAGCTCAGTTTGCATGCGTTTATTCAGACAAAACGGTTTTTTTTCGGTTGCGGCCCTTTCTATCGTTTTAAGATTACGCTCATTGGTTGGGATCTCGTGACTGTGATCTCTGACCGTCTTTCTTTTGAAGCTTGTTGTATTGTACTGTGTATTCACCAAAACTCGTTTGAAGAAAGACCATCTGTTCGTCGGTTGTGGCGCATTTTGCGCCTAAACGTCGTAAGGCTTCGTGACCTTTGACCTCCCGGTGACTTGCATTCTTTACATCAAATTTGAACTTTCTGTGACCTCCCCAGATGTGACGTACGGACAACCAGCAATGCGTGATGCAGCCTCCTAGTGGGAGGATCGCATAATAATCATTCTGGTGCTGTCACGCAGAACGGGACTTGTTCCTTTGCACAGAGACTGAAAAAGTATTTCATGTCCGGCTGTTCAAGTACAAAGGAGAATTATTTTATTTTGCGCTGTATAAATGGTCGCTTTATTACCGCTGGCCCGCGTTAAGGGTCGCGTATGCGTCTGTTGTCGACATCGGTCCATCCGTCGTCCGTCCGTCCGTCCGTTGTCTGTCCCATGGTCATATCTTGAAAACTAAGCGATTTAGACCCATAGTTACTATGGAACACTGTTGGGAAGTTGGCATCGGTGATTCTGTTGCCACATTCATATCCTCCCCCAGTCGCTTCCCTGGGGAGATATACTGATTTCAAATTTAAAAGAAATATGTTCAGATGGCCTACTGATCGACAGTCGACATTACGTCAGACCACAGCTGTTAAAATGTCAACTGTTGAATGGGACCGTCGAAACCTGTTGTTAACTGTGACCACCAGCTGCGTTGACAACACTCGTATGACGCCAAAGGCGAACAAGAGGCGGGATAGCTTCTTTTTGCAGTGGCAGTATTTTTGTTATTATTTTATTTTCATCTCATGCACGGCGCAACCGTTTTCAGCTGTTAGAAATTTCCTCTCCCGCAGTCGTAGTAGTTACCGTCGATAGCTTCTTTCTATTTTTATTTTAACACTGTTTTAATAATTAGGCCTACTAACCCCACAACCGTCTCGTGAACTTCCTAACTTTGTAAAGTGTCCTAGCAGTTAGTTCTTAACGATACACCATTCATTATTTTCTTGTTTAATAATAATAATAACTAGAAGTTGTAGTCATCGCTAGCGCTCTCAACAACATGTAGGCTGAAAGCCATCTTGCAGTTGTTAGATGTAGTTTGTCCCGGAGATGTAGACATTTGTCGAAAATCAATATTTGTGGCCGCCCTCATGTTGTATCGTATAAAAGGCATAGGTGATTTTGGCGCTTTCCGCCGTGATGGTTATCTGTCTGCGGAACTGTGTATCTAATGTGGTTCAAATATCTCATATAATCGCTGAGAACGATCTACATTTGTTGCATAACCTACTTTCGGTCGGTGATAGGCCCGTAAGAAAATTTCATTTGACATTGAAAAAAACCATGTCAGCAACCGATTGTGCGTTAGCTCCACCTGCGTGCACGAAGTAACAACATGATAAGTTCCCGCCGTCATTAAGATACTGATAGCATAGCAGGCATAGGTGACAAGTTCAAGGTGAAGGTCAAGTTTTAGTTCAACTTTAAACTTTCAAGTTCAACATCAAGTTGCCACTGACGTCAAAGTTATTTATAGTAGGCCTAATAATAATCGTGAAATCTATTTACGGTACCCCTGTATTCAACGCCCCCGTAAGGGTACCTGTTTAACTTTTGCAAAGCTGTTTAATACTGGAAAAAGTTAAATGACTGCGCTACCATATGAAGAAATATGATGATATGTTAAGCCTTTTTACCGCGCGATGCAAGCGCGGTCTATGCTTCATGCAGTGTCCGTCCGTCCGTCCGTCTGTTTGTCTGTCCGTCTGTCACGTTCGTGGATCACGTCAAAACGAATAAACGTATCTTCGAAATTTTTTCACCATCGGGTAGCGAGATTTTTCTAGTTTTTCGTCCCAAAGGGGGTGCCGATATTTCGACGGGAACCCCCCTAATGGGGGCGTCGAATGCAAGGGGGTATGATAAAATGACGATTTTTTCACAAATATCTCACTCTATCTCAGAAACGGTTATAGTTAGATGGGTACATGCAGCGAAACAATTTGTAAGCATCGAATTCTCTTTCCACCCATACAACATTTAGCGTGATTGCCCCAGGGGCGTCCCCAGGGGAAACAAAAATTTGGGCTGCGGTACGTGAAAACGGCGATTTTTTGCCGTAGGACATCGTAAGACAGAACCCGGCGGGTATTTTTTTCTCTCTTTTAAAATTCAACTTTTTACCTCTGCTAGTACCGAGATAACAGCGGGTGCTCCTAAAAATACATTAGAGGGTCCTGTACTCCTAGACGACCCCCAGCTGAAAAAAATTATACCCTAAACAATTACATGACCATATTTAGTTGTGTTTTTACTTTCAACATTTTAGCTGTAATAGTTTCCGAGATAATAAGGGGCAAGGCTTTTTTAAGGATCAGTTTAGAACTGCACAGGGTTCATATTTCATGGCGAGCGTGGAGCGCGACTATAATTCACGGGGCTCTGGGGGCGGAGCTTCCAGTGGGGGTCCAGGGGACAGAGCCCCCGGTGGGAGCTCAGTGGGGCAAAGCCCTGTGAAGCTGAATGCCTTTTAAAGTTAATGCGTTAAAACAATATTACGTACGCAAGCAGGAACTTCTGTACTTCCGCTTGTGTAGCTGTGATGTGGCGTATTCCTCCGCCCAATAGCAGCCCTCTTTCGAAGTGTCCGCCATTTTTCCTCTCCATGAAATTGGTGACATTTTCGTCTATGATAATCGGCCTGAGTCTTAAGTCTAGAAATTATATATTCTTCTATTGATAAGCAGGATATCAACCATATTTTTTACTCAGCCATAATTATTTCCAAAATGACAAAATTTCTATGACAAAAAAAACTAGGCCTACTACCTTTACTACACTTAATCGTTGATTAGGTCACAAATGCATCACATCCGGTATCGTAAGTAAGTAATAATCATGTGTGTAGCTCTATAGTTGTTAGGTCAAGTAATTAAGCCACAAACGGAGAATAGGGGGCCGCTAATTTGCATTAGGGGGCTTTGCTCCCACTGGACGCCCCAACGGAAATTTTTTTATATCCGAAATGAGTACCTGTCCATAGCTAATTGTGTTTCTAAGTTCAGCTTTCTATCTCTAGTTGTTTCCAAGATAACCGGGGGGTTCCAAATTTACATTAGGGACCCTGCACCCCTGGATGTCCCTAGCGAAAAATATTTTGTACCAAAAGCAAGTACTTTACCACAACCACATCTTATTGTGTTTTTAATTTCAACTTTTTAGCTGTAGTAGTTTCTGAGATATTAGGGGGGGTCCCAAATGTACAATAGGGGGCCATGCGCCCACTACGCCCCCTAGCGGAAAAATTTTGACATACGCTCAAGTACTGGCCTATATAACTGTAAAGTTTCAGCTTCGTAGCTCCATTAACGTGCGACTTACGGAGAGCTCTCTCTCTATAATAGGTTTCGCATTGAAAGGTCCCCCAAAATGGGGTTTTGGGGGCAATTTTGGGGGTAGGGGCAAAGATATTTGGTGGGAACCCCGGACCCCCTAGGAATGCAACGACCGCCGATCTACGCGTTCTCAGAAATCTTTGGTCGAGATCTGACGCGCCGTGTAGTAGCATTCTGTATGGGTATAGCCATTTGCCATAGGCGAAAATTTGGGCAAGTTAGGGTGTCCACAGCTTTCCTACCAGAAGTCGCAGGAAAACTCCGCTGCCGGAAGGCACCGCTTTGGACCTTCGACTATCACATGGAAAAATCGGAATCATTCTGCGATGTAACCCCTGGGCTGTAGGCTGGTCATCGGAAAGTACTTTTTAAGCGTTTTGTATGGGGAAAATAGGCCAAAATCCGAAAATTTGGCAACTTTGAAGCCCCGTAGCTCCGCAACCGTACGTTGTACAAAAAAGTTGACCAGACTTGGAAGCACCCTGGCCCTTGTACTACAACGCGGAGTAAACAGTGTCTCTCTGCAGTGCATTCCTTGACCTGTAGCCTGCTCTGAGTGAGGTGCCTGTTTGACCCCCTCCAAGTTTGGGTTTTGGGGACAAATGACCCCAGAATGGAAACTTTTTTCATAAATTTCTGTCCAAAATCTGCGATTCAACCACGATTCACGTATCATGGGCAAATTTGGTGAAAATCGGCCGTTGCGAAGTTTCCGAAAAGTCGTCTGGTATTGCCGACTAAAAAAACCCCGGCGTCGGGGACACGTCCGAGGCCCCCATTTCGCCCCCACTTAGCCGATCGCGCCAAAAATTTCGTGAACGTTGTCAGCACTTGAGCTGTGTATGTATACCGACTTTGGTCCGGATGGGCTACGGTTTGCCGGACTTCCGAAAAGAGTCCAAAAAAGTCAGTACAATATAGGATTTGAGCCTACAGTAATATTTGTCAGCGCTGAATGAGCGATGCTGACGACTGGCCCTTGTACTACAACGTAGTAGTGAAGCCGTTCGTTTGTAGTCAAGCCGCTTTGATGCAGTTACACTGGCTTGGCTGGTGGACGTGACCTGTTGGTCTCTGGTCTAGTGTATTGTGGACCATCTGTTGTAGTCTCGCAGGAAGTCCGCAGGCGGTGCACGGCCGTGGCCTGCTGTTACCTCGTAAAAATGTCTGATCGGACGGACGTACGTATTGTACGTACATGTATGTACTTGCGTACTGAAAGGTTACTAAGTTTGTGCAGTTTATACGACTTGGAGTGCGTGGTATGTGCTGTTTATTCTAGTGCGTTTAGGATACGAATTAACTGCAGCAGTGGCAGGTGCGTGATTTGCTGTCTGCTGTTATACGAGATGTGTGTGGCATAAAGGATGTAAATTGTCAGAAATCTGGTAAGCACAAGCTGTGAACGTAAAAAGTCCAGTTTTTAGCGTGTGGATATTGTGGCAGATTGTTACACGACACCGTTATCAGTAAAGAGGTGACATGCAGCGTATATGTGAAATTCGGTTCGGTATTTACAAGAAAGTGTTCCCCTTTGGGACCTATGGTGTGATGGCCCTGGCTACCCAGCGGTGAAAACCACGTGATCCTACGTTTATTAGTTTTGATGCGGTGTCAGCCGGCGATGGACGGTCAAATAGACAGAGACGTCGCCTATCGCGAAGTCGTGCGTTAGCATAGCTGAGCTGAGCGTGACGAAAATTCGCCCAGTTGCTGTTCCAAGACCAAGATCCGAGACGAATTCAGAGCAAATTGACTGGCGTTTGACCTGTGATTGAGCATTTTTAGTTACTGCGCGATGCCATGGCAAGATGTCCGTCTGTCCGAACGTCTGTCTGTCACACGCCGGTATTGTGTCGAAACGGCTAAACGTATCATCAGACTTTTTTCACCGTCCGGTAGCCAAACCATTCTAGTGTTTCCATAACAAACTGGATGGCAATATTCCGACGGGGATCTTCTAACGGGGGCGTCGAATGCAGGGGTATGAAAAAAATCGCGATTTTCGACAAATTTCTCGCTTTATCTCGGAAATGATACGACATAGAGCATAGTTACTGTGGAATGCGAATAGGAAACCGTACCTAAGCTTTCGAATGGTACCGTTTTCAGTGACTTAGCGAAATATTCAAGGAGACGAAGCATCGCGCAGCCGATGCAGCCTCACTGCGACAGCTGAGCTTCTTGTGAGAATATCTGATGGCGATGGCGGCATGATTGCCTGCTGTACAAACAACGCCTTGCTCGGTCAGTGTGACCAGGCGTCGCGGACCCTCGTGGATG
>Ga0209149_1002455_pt1 | contig 10409 bp, 9 predicted proteins | sample WorMetTyACAVOLI2_FD_187423 | JGI IMG/M metagenome (GOLD analysis project Ga0209149, IMG submission 187423) | Marine gutless worms symbiont microbial communities from Max Planck institute for Marine Microbiology, Germany - Olavius algarvensis... ...
AAGCATGTGAGCTGGAGATCACGGTGAATTATTTTTCTGTGTACACTTGAATAGAGAATGACAGTTTCATGCGAAATCTAACGAGTTGACCGATGCCTTTGTGGCTTGGCCTCCTGACTGAGCACAAGGTCCTCCACTGTTACGTGCCGAACAAAGACTGTCGATGCTTTCAAGTTTCCAACCCTTGTCGGACAATTCACTCAACAGCCTTCGTGCACCATACTGCTTTGACGGATAAAGATGTTTAATCAGAATCACATATTCCTGTGAAATTTTTACGATTTTGTTTAATTTTTGCTGATATCTAGGTCTTGACAATTTCCCGCGGTAAAGTAGCTGCACTAGGATAGGTGAGGTGGGAAAATAAAAACACTTGTCGACGGCCTATAGTCTTAGTAATAAGTACGCCAAAAATTTTTGTAAACGGACAGTTCTAGTTCAACTTATCACCAAAAACGTGGTCACATGTTTTTTGGAACACAGTGTAGAAGCGTTGAGTCCGGCTGTGCATAGCCACTGAGTTATATTTAGGAGAGGGTTTACTCGTTGTATTACTACGCCATCAAGCCTAAACCAGAGATTATATAGACCGTACGGCCTATATAATATCTGGCCTAAACAGCCATTGGGCGGTGATACGGCCGCGTGCGTTTTGAAAGACGGTGTATCCTGCAGCAGGTGGTCAGGGCGATTTTAATCCATTGGCGGGAAGCCTGCGATATTAACAGAAATCGATGTAATTTCTAAAAAATAGTTAAATTGTCGACAGTAGGCTACTCGATAATGTCATGAACATTAATACCACAGGTATAGAACCACTTATTATAGGCTTCAGAATTTGTCGGCACCTTCACTGAACATGGAACTGTTTAGAGTCATCCAAGGCAGCTTGAGGCGTCCCACTGGGTCGGTTTTAAGGCACGCACGCACATTTCGTGATCTACTGATTATCGTTAAGAATGATACGCTATATGAAAACTCACCGATGAAACGACACTTTATTACCGTATAGCATGCAATGTTAATGGGGTCACTCACTTACAGTAGTCGTACCACACATATCTTCGAAGTTGACCTGCATTTACGTACCAACTACACATCTGCCAAGTTTTCATGTTTGCATCTTCAACGGTTGCAATGCTATCGCAACTACTTGCATCGTGATCCATACTACAAGATTGTCTCCGGCACCAAGCACACAGATAGACAGATACGCTGAAAACAACGCCAGCTTTCGCTATCGCGGCTAATACTAATTAAGACAAAATGCGAGAAGAGAGCGACTGACCGACCGTCATTACAGGTTGGTCCAGTGAAGGAAGTCTGATCACAGTTGCAGACGAAGGAATGCCAGTGCTGGACGCAAACACCGCCGTTACTACACGTCGTCTCCGCGCACTCGTCACTCGGACCTGTCCATCGACAAACCGACAGTTGTCCACAGATGCTCGACGATAATATATCGCGATACCTGTATTTTGTCTATTCGCAACGGGCCAATTCGATGCCGTTGACAGCATTTCCGCATTATTGCTATTTGCAGTAAATGTTATCTAATGATCTGTAAACAATTTCACGTACTGCGTTGTTTACACAGCAAATTCTTATACCAACGCAATTACGGTTATCGGAAAAAAAATGCTGTGAACTGTAGATAGCGGTATTTGACACGAGCTCATTGCACATTGACACCATGAATTACAATGCCGCGGTGTCGATATCTCTAAGCACAGCCACGGTGAGACGGATTTCTAGCATCAATCATAAACTCGAGACCGGCACAAGCGACACCAGCTTCTGCAGCGACGCACGTCAGCACTCAGCCTCAGCACCTTCATCGGTCTCAACCAACAGCAGCTGCTACTGACGACCAGCGTGTCATTCGCTATCGGAGCATTGCTTATTTTCTCGATAATGTAATAAGGCGGAAAAGATACAAAAACACCGTGATAAGTTAACAACACTATCGCCACTGCGAAAAGAAGCTGGTGCGCCACTTGTTCGACTTTGGCGTCATACCAGAGGTGTTGTCAACGTAACCGACGGTGACTGTTAACAACAGGTTTCCGCCGTCGCACGCTGTTTTCAACAGTTGACATCACCCGCGGTGTGAAGACGGTCCAGCTGTTGACAACAGCTGTGGTCTGACGCCATGTTGAACAGGAGATCGTATTAGTAGTTTAACATATTTTATTTGAAACCAGAGTATCTTCCAAGGTGGTCTGGTGCATGGAGGACCTGAATGCGGCAACAGAATCAGCAGTGAAAACTTTCTATTAGTGTTCCATAGTAACTATGGGTCTATCTTACTCAGTTTTTGATATGGCGACAGAATGGACAACGGACCGATGGACGACGGACGAAGGGCGGACTGACGTTGGCAAGCATAGCATAACGCATATCAAATTTCAAGTTGATACAGTGTACACGTACGGTCATCCGTTACCGGCTTCTGACACTTTTGCTGCTAAGGAGTCGCGTGGTCTTGTGACCTTGATCTTTGACCTTTTGACCTTTAAGTCTTGTCATGTATCGCAGGTCACGTGATCAACGCCTCCACCAACTTTTTACCTTTTTACCGCGCGATGCAATGCATAAGCGCGGTCTTTGCTGTCACGCAATGTCTGTCTGTCTGTCTGTCCGTCCGTCGGTCACGTTCGTGGATCACGTCAAAACGAATAAACGTATCTTCGAAATTTTTTCACCATCGGGTAGCGACCATTCTAGTTTTTTTCGTACCAAATAGGGTGCCGATATTCCGACGGGAACCCCCTAACGGAAGCGTCGAATGCAAGAGGGTATGATAAAATGACGATTTTTTCACAAATATCTCGCTCTATCTCAGAAACGCTTATAGTCAGATGGGCACATGCAGCAAGAGAATTTGTAAGCATCGAATTCTCTTTCCATCCATACAACACTTAGCGTGATTGCCCCAGTGGCGTCCCCAGGGGAAACAGAAATGTGGTAAAAATAGCGATTTTTGGACTTACGCATTGACTTAAGCATCGTATAACTCGGAAACTATTGAAGATAGATAGTTAGATACAGCGAGGGGTTTGGCAAGCATTGAATTGTCTTTCCATCCATGCAACATATTGCATGATAGTCTCAGGGGTGTCTCCAGGAGAAACAAAAATGTGGGCTGCGGTACGTGAAAACGGCGATTTTTCACGTTCGTGGATCATGTCAAAACGAATAAACATATGTTCGAATTTTTTTCACCATCGGGTAGCCACACCATTCTAGTGTATAGAAGCTATACAGACACGAAGCATCGCGCGGCCTCTTTGCGACAGCAGAGCTTCTTGTATTTCAATGTTCAACAGACGATTATGAGTTGCGAACTTACGACGGCCACTTTCTTCGGTACCGCTGATTTAGGCCTAAGCTGCTTCGGTAGGCTATGCCTGGCGAACTGAGGGCACCTTTTCTCAAAAAATATAGTTTAATTTGATCTGGCTCCATCAATGTTGCAAATTTTTACTAAGAAACGTTTTCTAGCCTCGTACGGGCCGATAAATGCGGTTTAAGCGGGTAATAAGAGTGGTTACACGGTTAACAAAAACAGGATTACCGTTATTGGCTCACTATAATGCTAATATTTTCCAGATCTTTTCTTTTTGGAATAATGGCAGACAGGGGACAGACGCACGGACAGACAGACAGGTGCAATACGTAATGCGGTCTCCTGTATAAAATGACTACTAAGAATAAAAAATGGAAAAGAATGCCAACGCCGTGCACTTTAACCCTTAATGATTATGAGTTTTACTGTTCCCTTTTACTGGGCACATTATACATCAATATGATAGATATCAATATATACCCCGCTCAATCCCCTCCTCGCTGTACCAAATGTAGCAGCTCACCCATCAACGGCCAGTGTACCAATTTCATATTATTCGATGTGGCACTATAATTGCCTTTGCACTATAAAGGGTTAATAACAAATGACAACAAAAGAGTCTGAAATGTTTACTAAAATGGAAATAGCGATCGACCTCAACATACGTGATCGTGGTGTTTTGTCACAAATCAATGACAGGGCATCAATATTGCAAGCAATGCAGTATCATTTACAGAAGAATTTAGCTGGTCGGGGAATTTAGCCATGGTTCGGGGAAGCGGACATTGTTACTTGGGGTGACGTACGGCGTTGTAACAAATGAGTTTCTACCAGATCAGCGGCCGCAGCAGCGACGCCGACCATACGCTGCATGGCGACCACCAGCGTGTTATGATTTATGCGTCCCTTCGCTCGTTCGGCGTTCCGTAGCTCGGTCCAAGCCCGGATTGCTTCAGGGCGGTCGACGATTATCAGAGCATCCTGCAGATTATCTTCCCAGCCGTTGAGCTAAGCCAGCGAACGACTACTGGTCATCGTAGACCACACAACTCGCCGAACCTTGTAACGGGTTTCAATCGATAGCCGTCTCTCTTTTCTCTGCAGCTCTGACGCTTAGCTGGACGCCGACAAGAACCTGAATTATTCCGTACGACGCTTGTTGGGCCGTCTAAACGATCTGTCATTAGCAGACGACACACGTTGACTGATCGGCCACCCATAAGGCTTGACTGCCTGACCATCGCTGAGAATCTAAATTGCCAGAAACACAGTGACGAGCTATACAGAAAACCGGCCTGTCTACTGGCTTTCACGGATGGTGGCTGGTGCTGTGATTTTTAATAATTTTTAATAATAATAATAATAATATACATATTTCTATCCCTCCCGCCATAAGTCGTAACTTCAGAGGCAAGTGACTATACCACCATCATACTAGACTTGCCAGCGACATGATGTTTTCTACCTGGGCATTCGTCCATTCGTCTGTTACCAAACTTGTTTTACATTTACTTTTGCAGTTTCATTTCAGTTTCTGTAGCTGTTGCGTCACCATCGTCAAAGTCACAAAAGTTTTCGGGTGCTCCTACCCCAGGCCCCCGCCGATTTTTGTCATAAAAGTTGTTTTGGCAAGCTACTCCCGAACCAAAGTCGTGTACCAAATTTAAAGTTGCTAGCTTCAACGGTTGCGATAGGGGGTTCCAAAACTTGACAAAATGCTAAACATGCGAAAACAACTACGTTTTCGAAAATATTACACTGGATTTCGTGTGCGCACGTTTTCTATCTACTCTCTAGCACGTGGATCTACATGTACGAGGACGTTATCAGCGTGACTGAAGCGAAAGTAATCTTTGTAATGCAACATTTTGAATTTGGGGGATAGTGAGGGGTAAAATTTTTCGTCGAAAGTACAATATTTGGTATAGCCGACCCAAATTTTCCTATTCACTTTGAAATTCTGAAGGGCTCCGATGGAGATTAAAAGTATAGTTACTCGTAGCATTTCCACGATTAAGTGTTTTCAGTCGAGAAGTCCAGTTTTTTGGCCAAATTTTGACGGTTTTCGGGATATATCTGGGTTTAATATTAAATTTAATTTGTGTAACTCGAAAAGGCACATCCTGGCGTGATTTCACGTCTTTTGAGCTATCGCGGGTAAAAATCCGTCAAGGGGTCTGACCTGTAAAAACCCCCTGAGAAAAAAATGGTATAGATAAAACGGCACAAAACGTTATATTTCACCATTTGCTCAGAAGTCCCCAGTGGATGGCTCTGCACCAAATTTGGTGTATGGGTCATCTCGCGGGCGTAATCAATTCTGCCAAATTTTGTTGCAGTCGGCTCAGGGGTTTCGATTCTGTATGGAGTTAAAATTCGCCATCTCCCATTGAGTTGGGCTGTCGCCGTTAACATAGTGCCGGCGCTAAAGGGGGGAAGTGAATTTATATAACGCCTTTATTGTAGTACCTCACACTCAAGGCGCTCAGGTACGGATCACACAGTGTTACCTGCAATTTACACCATACCTGCCTCTACCTCGTTAGCGTTCACCAGATGGCGCCACCCCAGACTGAGTTGCGGACATCTAATTGCAGCCTACTACTTATTTATCTACCTCGAAAGGATGAAAGGCTGAGTCGGCCTGGTTGGCTTACCTGCGGACGGTTTACCCACATAAGTGGTCACCCGTCAGCTGCAGGTCGAGCACTGGACAGTTGTTGGTTGGTTGGTGTTTAACGGCACTTTTAGCACAAAAAGGCTATATCATGCTATAGGACAGTAGTGTGTTAAGACAGTTGGGGATGATCATGATGAGGATGAACAACTAAAACAGTAAAAAAGAAACTAAAAATATAATGAAAAACCAAAACAGTTCATTATGGACTGTTTTGTTTAAAGGTTAACGGGTCCTGAAGCAACTGGTCTTTGTGGAAACTAACTCCTCGACATAAGCGTCATTTGGACACGGTTCCGCTAGCCAATCACTTGGCAAAATAACCGAACAAACCAAATCTAAGACAACATAAGAAAAACCAACACAATCGAAAAAAACGAGCTACCCTGTTTGACCCGGCCAGGAAACGTGCAGGACAGTGAAAGTTCGCCGGTCGAAGACCGACGTTCTATACCACTGTCCCACGCAACCAATCTGCGACATAACATATTAGTGTTGTAGCAATAGGCCTACAATGTTGAATTTGACTACGAAACAAGCGGCGTGGCCAGACTATTACATCAGACGTCGCTCAGAGCTTGCAATGCATCATAACACAGAGATAGGATCTTATCCAGACGAAGCTGCGCGCTGTGACTAGATGTGCTGTTGCGGGATCGAAAGCCTCTTGCAGCCTGGCAGCACGGGACTTCGTTTTGATGTCATTTTCTTTTTTGTTGTCGTTTCTGCTTTCGTTAATTTTTTGCTGCGCGACGCTATGCATAGCGTGGCCTACGTTACGGCGCGATATGTTACGGCGCGATGTCTGTCCGTCCGTCTGTTACGTTTATGAATTGTTTGGAAACGGCTAAAATATCCGCAAACTTTTTTTTGTTGTAGTCCTGTTATTCTAGTTTGTCTGCACCAAACTTTATGGCGGAATTTTGACGGGGTCTCCCTTAACGGGATCGTCGAATGCGTGCGGGGTATGAAAAAATCGCGATTTTCGACCAATATCTCTATTTACCTTGGAAACGAAACACGACAGCGCCATAGTTACTGTGGAACGCCAATACGAACTCGTACAATAACCTTAAATGGCCACTAACACAGATTTAAATGGCACGTCATTATTCGATCCTGCATATCTCAGAAATGGTACAAGACAGTGTCATAGTTACAGTGGACAAAGAGATTACACACGCCCTGTTCAACGTTGTAATTTCGAATGACCTTGAGTGATCTTGAGCGACTTAGCCAAATTTTCAACGACACGGAGCATCGCACGGCCTCTCTGCGATAGCCGAGCTTCTTGTCTGCTTTGATGCTTTACTCTAATGACAGATCAAGAATTTCAGACGCAGGTGAAGCCTTATGTGTGTGCCTCTATGTCTCATGTCTTTATTTTTAATATTAAATTAAATTCATTGAACATCTTCTGATCGACTTCCTGCTCGGGTCCAGTCGATCTTCCAGAAATTCCTGGTTAGTCCAGTATATGTCCAACCGATTCGAAGGTTAAAGATTCAACATACTACGCAGTTAGACAATATTCCATAGTTCCTGGACGTATGGACTTTTCTATGTATTTAAAATGTGTGTAAAATGATATTACAGGCTTAGATGTGATTGGAAGTTAAGTACCGTAATGTATATTGGGCAGCTGTAAGTGCCGGTTTCACCGTGCCTTGCTATCCAACTCATCCACTACCATTTTAAAGTGTTTTTATTGTACTTGAATTTGAACAAATAAATGTATGTGTGTATGTGTGTCTGAAATTGTGCTTAAAACGCTGATCAGCTGGGTATTGGTCATTGTTTAAAGGCACGTTAAATAGAACTGTCGTATGAGTCTTCAGAAGACGCATGAACGCTTGAAGAGAAATCGCGAGTGGTATCTGGTGGCAGTCGATTCAATACTGCTGAAGTGGCGTATAACAAGACGCGTGATTACCGAAGAGCTGTTCCGGCGCTTCCAACACTAACAGTATTAAGGCCGGTATACACACTGGCGACAAAGTTGAAAAGACGTTCGACATTCGGGCGACAATAATCACCCACTTTCGACAAAGTCCACGCAGTTGAACATGTTCAACTTTGGCGACAATGTCGACCGCGACAAACTGTCGCCAGTGTGTACGGACGGGCGACAAAGTCGAAACTACACGAATATTAATGAAGACCGTTTAGTCGAAGTTAATATTTACTTATTGTGGTGCATGTCCTGCGCAGCATCCAATGGCGCACCCAACAGGGCCGATTGCGTTAGCGACGTTTACTTGCAGCAGCTACAGCTATAATGACACCAAAATTACATCATCGTCTGCCACTGTACCGACATGACGTCACTAGTGACTCGATCATCACGTGACTCATAAATATTCATAAATGTCGCCAGTGTGTATACCGGCCCTCCTTAGTGGACCTGCTTCTCGACTTTTCGACATATCGTAAAAGTTATGACAAATGGCATGCAGTTGGTGATGCAATCGTCTTATTCGTTATAATAGAGCAATACTATAGTCGATATGAGCTGTGATCGGTAACCAGTACAGTTACGGGAGAATGAGAAAATCATATTTCATTCGTTCACAAACAACACCAGCTGTCATGTTCTAAACGTGCTGCAGATGCTGGATGTAAGATTGGAAAATGAAATGCTGGTGTGCAATAATAACTCTCTTCCTGCTATCGCATGCCAACAGCGCCTCTCAAACAGTGATGCCATTTCGTTGCACTCCACGTGTCAAAGCCGGTCCCCACATTTTACACGCAACTAGAATACATCGACCAGTTGACTGCCATCTACTGTAGCAACGCAGCGCCGTCAAACTACTCGATCTGCCGCAGTCCGTAATAGACATCATCAACGCAGCTGCCGCAGCCGCCCTCCGCATCCGTTCACCGGTCCGGCCGAGAGCAGATTATAGCCATAAACGGGGTTACACGGTGTTCATAAACAACACCGACGATTTGGACTCACCGTGTAGCGTATGTAAGCTATAGGTGTTTTACGGCGCCGAACGTCACGCGTGCCAAGCCGATAATCAAATTAGCGAGCACGACCGGTCCATCTGTCTGTCGCAGACATAAACCGATATCAGCCGGTATTAACTCCGTCTTGTAGGCTACCCTCTTTCTTCTTCTTCTTTTCATCAGACTATTGGAATAACGAATATCCATAAACACGAATAAATAATCAAAACCAACCGTTCGGTGCTCATAGGTCGCCGACCGCAGTACCGACCCAAGCTGAAGAAAGCCGAACTGTGCCGAGCGCAAGCATCTCGACGAAGAGACGCGTACCCAGAGAATACGTCTAGTGATTTTTATACCCACGCCAGTCTCTAGACTGGCCGCAGTCATATCATAATGTTTTCTACGTGTCCGTTCGTTCGTACATTATCAATCTTGTGAATACGATAGCTTACAAGTGGATGATCCAATTTTGCTACAAATTGGCATAAGTGGTCCACTCCACGGGGCAAGGGCATCAAACGGTCAGCATCCGGGGTAAGAAGATCAAAAGTTAAGGTCACAGTAGACCAAAGTTAGATTTGCAAGCCTGGCGGAGGCATCACCGTCAACTCTGTTAGGTCGAGTAGTTTTCTAGTCATAGCTCGTAACCAAAAAAAATAAAAAAATAGGCATTCTTGGACGTTCATATAGTTCTCGGATCCTACCCCCAATATAAAAAAGTTCAGAAAAATTAAAATAAATGTTAAAAACATGGGAAAACCAAAACAGTTAAAAACGACGACAAAACGCTGTCAACATTGTGCTTACAATGTTCTACAGATCACGTAGGCCTATAAGACAATTCTCTATATTGTAACACTAGTGCGACTGTCATTGGTGACTATTAAAGGCTACTTGCTTGCTTGCTATAAGACAAGGTTACAAAACGCATGGCATCGTAACATAACAGTGACCGTGTCGTGTTGAAAGACAAAGGCCCCTAAATTCTCTCACGTGTCTTCAATCCTTAAATATCTCCACTAGCTTAAAATTAATGAACTTATTGAATATAGGCTTCTCTATCTCACCCATGAAGTTCATGCTACAACTCCATCTACCTATCTACCTGTACAACCTAATTTCTCTTTATCCCCTCGTAGTATACTATACTTGCTCCTTCTCTGTTGTAACCTTGCTCGACCACCAACCTTATTTTGAAAATCACTGATCACTCATTGCGGCAGGCATCATATCGTCTTTGGAGTCAAGTTCCTGATTCATTTCGTCACACTTATCCTTATTTTTATCGTGCGTATATATACGACAGCTGGCGAGGAATCTCGATGCATTTGACCAATGGTGCCTGCGTCGCATACTACGAATTCCTTGGCGGGCCCGCATTTCTAATGAAGAGGTTCGCCGACGCACCGACCAGCCACCACTCAC
>Ga0209149_1002457_pt1 | contig 10405 bp, 5 predicted proteins | sample WorMetTyACAVOLI2_FD_187423 | JGI IMG/M metagenome (GOLD analysis project Ga0209149, IMG submission 187423) | Marine gutless worms symbiont microbial communities from Max Planck institute for Marine Microbiology, Germany - Olavius algarvensis... ...
TTCACTAACACCAACACTGGACACCCAGCACGCCCTGTGGGTGGTAATGTCTGGTTCAAATCCAAGGCATGGCAAAGTACACAGTTGTTGTTCATTTAGTCAAGACATTTCAAGTAAAGCTGTACACGGTACTCTACAGTGTACACTGTATTTTATTAACATTGTTAATGTTACATATACTGAAGTGTTTTTTTACCAGTAAAAATAACCGGTAAATTAACCGGTAAAAAAACCGGTAAAAAATAAAGTGGTTTTTTAACCGGTAAAAAAACCTCGGGCATCACTAATCAGAGTGATCCTGTTTACTCAGTAAATGTAGCAAGCATAAGAAAAAAGTTAATCAACTTGGTTAGGCTAGCCAGTATTATAATAACTGGATGGCAGCTAAACTTTATGACTGGATGTAATTCTTGTCACTTATCGATCATCGACATATTATACAAAAAATTCCAGGAGGAGCAATTACATTCCAGTGGATTTCCAGAAGTTGTAGACACCCTGCTTCAGCATAACTTGCCCATCATACTGTCTCGTTTACCACTCATCATAACTGTAAAAGGAGTGACAAAATTAGAGAACCGTTAAAACAATTCTACAGTCACAAAACTAGACGCCAAGCAGCCTCAACTCCAAATCTTAGCCTAGAGCTATAGTAGTAGTATATTTTATTGACAGAAATGAAACACAGTATTACCAAGTACTAAACACCACTAAATTCAGTAACAAAGTAACCGAACGTGCAGATTACAGTCAGAATCAAATACTACCAATTTCCACATGCGTACTCAGCTACTTACAGTGACTCTACATATCATACTGCAATTGCATAGACATCTCTATAATAGTGACAAGTCACACTTCAGTGTAGTGGTCGATCCGAACACGGGCCCGCCCCTATTAGGTCCATAAATTTTTTTCCGACTCAATTACTAACGCAAAGCAAGGGATGCTTCAAATACAAGTTCACGGCCTTTTAGAGCAGAAATTACAAAATTGTGATCAGCATTCGTTTCGTCAAAAAAGCATTGGGGGGGGGGGCAATTGTTTCGGAATGCGAGGCTTGCAGGGCTGAGAGCTGGGGTAGGGTTCTTGGGGAGGGAGAAGCAAACCCCCTCCCTCCCCACCAGCTAAAGGAACTGTAAGCTCCCCAATGGGGTTCGGGGCAAAGTTACGACTGCCCAGAGCTTTTGGGGCACTTTATTGCTCAGGAAACACATATAAATATACAGTAGGCCTATATTACCAGTATACTACCGAAGCCCGATCGATACTTTCGGTCATCAGTGAGGGGGCCATCCTCCCCTTCCCCCCGGCAAATCGAACACTACCAGTAGTTCATTTACTGAGACTTGACAGCTGCAAAAATCCAAAAAGCAGTGGACAAAAATCAACGTGAAATGGTACGAAATGCCAAAAAACCAACTTGGCGGCAAGGCTCGGCCTTGACCACCTGAGGATCTTAGTGTTCCGCCAAATCCCTCACTGGATTTTATGGCAGGGTAAAAACAGGGATGGTTACGAAGCAGAGAAAAGGAGAGGGAAATTTGTAAATATTTCCGGATCCGCCACTGCTTCAGTAAGTCATCACGTTCTCTTTCTAGATCAGACCAGCAAAAAGCCCTGTCATTTTGGAAGTGCTAGTCAAAGTCGATAGCTGGACTCAGGGCATTATTACTAATCACGACAGAAAGCAAGACAGTCGCAAACATGTGGCCCAATAGTCTCGCAGCTGGTGATGATGGTGATAATTGCAAATATTTTTAATGACAACATAACTCATAGCATACAGTGACCATCTGTGAGCATCAGCAACAAATAAGAAGATACGAGGCCCCGATGGCTGACACAATATGTAGCTCTCGCCGAAGCTTCAAGATCTTGTTAATGTGCTGCCCAATAGCTAGTCTGGAGTATTTGCCTAACCCGAGACATATTGGGTCATTTCACTTTTTGGATTAGTCTTTTGCAGAGACCAAACGGCTCGACTTTGGTCTTAGTCCAGAGCTGAGATTAACCAATCACCGCAATGCAAACTCACTAACGTCATCGCCACATTTCTTTGTTTATTTTTTAATTAGCGAAAAGTTCAGTGATTTTCAATTATCAAAACTAACAAACTGATTAACCTATCTTGTGCATGCAAATGAACCAGTGAGTTAATTAGGGACGACAGAATTCTGTGCAACATTTCAACCCGTTTCTTCTATGGTAAAATTGTCCGTGACACCGGTTTACTATCCAGAGTATCGTTGCTTGTTGGTGCACTTAAGTTAAGAGTTACTATTCAACTTGCACTTAGTCTTAGAAGTTATCTACCAACAACCAGAAGTTCAAATGACGTCCTGTGAAGGATGTTTATTGTTTACATTTGTCAAAGAAATTAACAACGAGTGGGTATACTGTGTAATTATAATAATTGTAAGTGAAAGGGTTAACAAAAATCAACAAAATTTTCGTATCATCTGTGCCATTTGGTAAATTTTCCTCAGTTCTGCACAGGACCCCAAATTCTGTGCAGGGTGGCGGATTCTGCGCAAAATTCTCCGCGCGCAGAATCCTGACATCCCTAGAGTTAATTAGCTTTGGACTCAGCGATCGCTCAGTCCCAAGTTTGGTCTCAGCCAATTGATCTTTGGTCTCAGTCCAATTTAGGACTTGGTGAAAGACTGAGTGACAGACTAATACAAAAAATGAAATGAACCAATGACTTTATGGCCGTGACATTTTGACTGTCCCTAGCTCTTGCTAGGGACACTTTGTGTGCAGCACAATAGAGTGTCTGAAGACCATACAATCGACCATTAATAAGTTACAGCACATTTCGTGCCTGGTGAACTATGACCTCATGCAACAGAATGTTTATTGTTTAATGCATACGACACTCCACATGGTCCGTATGTCTAGCAAATGCGAAGTCTGCTCTGCTTTCAATTCAGCAGTTATGACACATTTCCTTCCACAGATAACGTCGCCTTGTGACCTTGACCTCACAACTGGCACTCCTACGTCACCCGTGTGACATATGCAACCTACGATCCAATTCAGGGCTTTATATAGCTTTTCGTTCTTAAGTTCGGTGCAGTCATGGGACAGACAGATGCGTACAGTGTATAACGCCGCCTCCTAGAGAAGGGACAATAGTGCCATATAATAAATATAAAGCGTTGTACATGCAGTGACTGCCTCAATCATATGCCTAACATCCTAACTACCTCACCAGGATGTTACGCAATTCAGCTAAACAGAAAAGCATATAATAATGGAGGTCTATACTATTAAACTCAGCACAGAAGCATCTTAATCAGCACAGTATAAACCGAGGGATTCAATACAGGCAAAAATAAATGCAATAAATGACACAAATTATACTCTCAAAATTTAATCTGGAGCACTTTCTGAGACTTATTCAACAACAAAAGGTAAACAATACAGTTCACTAGTAAACTCACTCACGTCAACTGCAGTGCACAAATTCTGGTGGTGAGGTAAACCACTTTCAACATTACTGCAGGATCATACTTTTGCAAAACATTCCTGGCTCATACGGATTCCTCTCTGAACAGAAAGGCACTATGCCAACCACACAACGTCCCTTTCGCACGAGCACGTCGAGCAGAGCTCAGCATTTACAACATATTTACATTTTTTTTAACTTAGTGCAGATAACAGCAAGTCATTTGCAGACAACAAGCTGAACAGTTTTACGTTTGGATATGGCATAATCTGGAACGGTGGGATCTACTAACATCTAGCAGAAGCACACATTTAACACAGACAGGAACCGGTCAGTTACAAGAATAAACATGATTGAATACTGAGAACAGGTAACTGCTTAAGTCACACACAGTCACCTGCTGCATCAACAGTCAGATGATATGACAATACCTGCTAAATGCAATGAACGGTAAAAGCCTTTTACAATTACATGCAACGTAATGCCATGACGACAGTGCTTGAGACAACTGCCATCGGACGACAGAAAGGCATCGGCTGTAAATATCCCGCTAAACCAAGACCTTCTGGAGGCTCTGAAGACATGACACAACCAGACAAACTGAATCACCACGGCGACGTATCGCAATAACAAAACAAAGACCACATTACTAAGTCCCAGTAAAACGGCAATCTCGTCCTATGTAGTTGTCCTTATAATCAGCCTAATGTTTGCTTGGGGTTAAGATTTTTTTCACATGAAAATTAAATTTGGCCAAGTACAATGACCTGCTATGGTTGAATAGTCAATCCAACACAATAATGCCACTTCGTTCTTTATAGTCATTCACAGATCACAGTGAGTGCTAGGGGGCAAATCCGCAACAAAGATTAATCAACCTAAATCCCGCTTACTTAACCCCTTAGCATTCAGAGGCAATTATAGTGTCACACTGAATAATAAGAAGTTGGTACAATGGCCGTTGATGGGGGGGGGGCTGTTACATTTGGTACAGCGAGGAGGGGACACAGTGGGATCACAGCCTACCCAGGCCCCTCCTCACTGTACCAAATGTAACAGCCCACCCATCAATGGCCAGTGTACCAATCACCATACTGCTGTATGATGGTCCGTTGCTCTGCGGCTTTAACGTGCCCATAAAGGGTTAAAGTTATCTCTTTACAACGGTGTGATGTGGAAATAGATCAGGTGCAGTACCTTATTAACGGACAAGTGTAACACTGTGCTGCCGTTTTAGAAACATCTTTATACCACAACACATCCTGTAGTTCTGAAATGCAACTGCTTATGGCATTCTGTTAAGTTTATAAGGCTTATCATGCTTCTCGGTATATTATTTGTTCGTTTTTTCTCTAATTTTTCTGTTTGTCCAGCGTGGTGGACTAAGCTGGCTACACGTCAGCCTTTTACTGCACGTTAAATACACAGTATTGTATCGTCTCGTGACAGATATAGCTGTCTTATATGGATGCAGCACTGTTTGTAATGTGGCCTACTGCAATGGAAGCAATTCAGAATATGCTAAGTATGTTTGAAAACTGTAATGCCATGGTCACAGAAGTGTGCTAAACATGTACCTGATCCAAATGCTTAAGACCAGTGTGCAAACTCAAGGAAAAGAACTTTCTAGCTTCGCTACCTTTGTTGTAGTCTACTAAACTGCTCAAAAGACATAAAATGGAAACAAAAGCATTATTACAGTCGACTGCAAATGCATTTTTCAGATGAAAGTGTAAAAGGATATAGATACTACATGTTGCAACTTCTGTCATCAAATTTCTGTCAGCAATCTACTATCACAATACTTGTATTACACCTTGTTTCTAACACTGCTAAATGTCTAAACAAATGGAGGAAGAATCTGGACAAAGTGACTGAAAATATAGAGCTGTTAAATTTTAAGCAGTTGCTGACGGAACACAAACTTATATACATGGTTAGAGTCTGAGAAAAACTGACGACCACGTTTCAAATGACATAGCACAAATGCAACAAAATGTGAAAATGCAACGACAGCTTCTCAAGCATGTGTTAGCAACGAAAGACGCGTGGACTAAAATGAGACGGTGACGGATCATTCAGTCATCACCAACCGCAGCTTCCGTGTAACCAGCGGCAACCGTCATTTCAACAGTGCTGTCCAGATTATACGCAAGCTGGTCCCCAACCTCTCGATACTGGCGGAGTTCACTAAGCTGCGACTGGATGCAGACCATGTGACTCACATGTTCTGGCGCATAGTCCAGCAGTGTCGTTAGAAAGTCCTGCAACCGTTCGCGCTTTTTCTCTACAAACCAGTAACGTTCTGCATAACATTAAGCACCACTGTGAGAACTACAGCAACAGGGAAAATAAAACAAAACTGCATCATCATCTTTGCTCGTTTTTCCTTTTAACAGTAAAACTACCGTATATACTCGCGTATAAGTCGATCCGCATATAAGTCGACCCCCCTTCTTAGAGGTCAAAAAAACGTCCAAAACTTAACTCTCGAGTAGAAGTCGACCCCCTTAATTTGCTCCAAGAATACATACGAATTTTAAACGACATATCGTATGACGAACGCTTTTGCTTATACGACATTTTAGCAAAACAATAACGAGAACAGACGCCAGCACGTATCAGCAACGGAGTGCAGAGTGAATGACCTGGAAAGTTCAAATCAGCTAAACCAACCATGCTATCAGACATCGCAATGTAGTAAGTTGGGCCGCGCCAATTTTACGCAGGGCCATTTGTCACATGTTGTGTATATTGTTTTTGTTGGTCAATGCAGAGGAAGAAGGTATAATGGCAACTCCATGTGATATGCAATAATGCTTACTGTGGCTTATAAGTAAGTAAGTAAGAGTATTTATAAGGTGCAATAATCAAAAAAGTCACGATGCGCCGATCAAAAACGTCATGATAAGTTAAGTTTGCGTTGTATTTTATGTCAACTTGCATAGGCAGCCTGACGAAAATTGTTGACCACAATGTTGACCTGCATATAAATCCAAAACATTGTTTTCTCTGCTAAAATTTGTCCTAAATTTTTCAACTTATATGCGAGTATATACAGTAATTCAATGACACGAAAAGACAGTAACTACACAACTAGCACAAGACAATGCAAAAGCACTCTGAGAGTGCAAACCTCAGTCATGGCTAAAAAATTCCTACATGCGAAAGAAACTTTAATCTACTTATACGCAACAGCTTCCTTACTTACAACAGACTCAACACATCTATCACTACTATCGTCCCATGTCACTTGCACTGTGGTGTTAAAATTTACCACATGGGTGGACAGCCACGCTCTACCTCTGGTGCTGGGCTATGGGCTCTAAACAAACATTTGGTATGACACCAACATTACAATGAGATCCCACGTCATGAAGACCATGCCTGCTTGTTTTGCGGTTTTATGTCAGCTTCGGGGCATCCGCCGCTCGGTACCTAGAACTGTCTTCCAGTCACTGGTGTCATGTCTGGTGCTATCGCTGTTGGACTATTTTAATGCAGAATCCAAACCGATTTTTGGTTTCCCTCAAACTCCTAATTTCTTCTTACTATTACTGACACTGTACAGAGCATTATTAATTGACCACAGGCAGTTACTGTAAATACTGAAACAAAATGGAACAGACAGCATAAGCATCGAAGATGTAAAACAAACCGGGATGGTCGATGGAAAGCACTTCACACCAGCAGCCACGGACTTGATCGACGGCGTCACGATCCTTCCCGGATGTACTGCATACGAGCCGGTAGAAGCACGGCAGAAACACCTTCTGCAGCTCCGTGAAGAGCTGATCTATGTTGTCTTCCGTCTTGAACGACTCCACAGCACTCTCATTCACATGCTGCACACAACCAGTCTACAGATGCAGGATCTGAATCTAGATTTCCAGATTAATCCACATTCGGACCCGGATATCTGCCAGATTACCAGTTTATAGATGCGGGATTTCAATCCAGATTAATCTACATTTGGACCCGGATATCTGCCGGATCACTCCCAACATGTTGTGGATTCATTATCTCGTCGGCGTCAGTCATTTCGTTGAGTGTCATGAAAATCGGTTGTTACTGTATGAGAAGTGCTAATAAATCTCCTAAAATGCCCTATTCTACAATGGTGATGGAAATGTAAAAGTGATCTGGAATCCGTATCCGGGACGATAACCACCAAAAGTTAATCAGTTCTTCACCACCAAGCTCACTGATAAGCAATACCAGTACTGACAACAAGCACCAGAGCAGTAAAGTGGCACACGCAGAATCAGCGTTATCAGTTACACCCGACATAACTAAGTAAAAGAAACAAGAGTTTTCTCATTCATACATTATATTTTATTGGCCAATAAAATTCTATAAGTTAGGCATTGCAGAAATTTAGAGGTCCACTAGTTGCTGATGTGGAAGTAGTAGAAGATGAAAACAACAGCTTCAGCATGGGACGGAAAAGGGTAACAGTTACGAGCTTGTACCAGTGCTGTGACACACATAACTTCATATTGTGCCATATACTTACAAGTATAATCAGATGATCTATTTTACAGTGCCATCGTACACTGCAATATATGTTGCCGCTATGAAGGTAAAGAAAAACGATACATCAATCTCGTACGACCGTGGTAAATCGAACTCGTGTACAGACGTAATATACGTACAAGGAGACACTGTCGCCGGAAGTAAGCAAGGACATGAGCATCAAGAGCAACAAGTGTCGAGGAAACCTTCTCGCTCTCTCTTAGATGACTGTTCATTTGATGTGCGATGTTTAACCACGGCAACGCTTCCATGTACCTAGCACACATTCCAGATTACAGTCAGTGCAACAGTCATCATCATCATCACTAGCCGTATGTGACCAGGTTGTCAGAGCTACAGTTTCCAGACAAAGTTAAATGTTCTCTGTAGGCCAGTGCACGTAAGTAAGTAAGTAAGAATATTTCTAGGAGGCGCAATTAAGCAGTTCACAATGCGCCGTGGTCTCACTGTCCGAATAAAAATGTCTTCAGAGACCGCCTGAACTGGCCGTATGACAGTTCCGGTTTTCTCATGTCAGGCGGCAAACTGTTCCATACTTTAGTCGCAGCAGCAGCGAACGTCCTGTCACCGAAACTGCTGCAGGTCCGGTTGACAGCGCGAGTGTCAGCAGAACGCAGTTTTCTGGCGCGTACATCGGTGACCAGCTGACAGTCGTCGACGAGGTAGCTCGGAGCGTGACCGCACAGCGACAGGTAGACGAGCGTCGCGACCTTGAACACGACGCGCTGCCGCACCGGAAGCCAGTGTAGCTGGTAACTTGCTTACATTTATATGGCTTTGAGTGACCCCTATCCTAGAGTTCAAGGTCACGATATTATTCAACGTTAAATAACTCGAAAATGGTACAAGCGAGCTATACTTACAGTGGCAGACCAACAGTGAGTTATATATGATCTATATCGATCGGCGCCATTTTTTTCAGTGACATTGACATAGCTGTTACTTTGAACGACCCCTAACGCATATTTCAACGTTAGGCAATATTCGACGCCAAATAAAGATCTCAGTAACGGTACACAATTAAGATAGACACATTTAGGCTTCTAACGGATAACTTTATTGTGAGAAATCACACGCACCCTTATACACATCGATACAATTTCGAATGACCTTACCTTCTACCAATACCTTGAACGACCTTGATTCATGAATCGAATGGTAACTTGCTTACGTCCAACAATTCTCTATGGTATAGATAAGTTTTACTGTATGTGGTTGGCGAGCGTTTTGTCTACTGCTGCGTACTTCTGTTCGTCGTGGTCGTCATGCTGCATAGATTGTGATAAACAAGATTCACTGATGCGTGGCGGCCAGTCACGTGACGCAACCGTAGCCCGGTACGCACTAACCGTCTTGACGTACGGACCGTCACGACGGCCCGTCTATACGGTACGGACCGTCGTGACGGTTGTCCAGTACGCACTAGCCGTCTCAACGGTCCGTCACGATCGACGGACCGTCGAGACGGTCGTCAAAAAGTAGGCCTATACGTCCGCCGTGACGGTCCGTCTCGACGGTCCGTCAATATGGCTATTGCGTACCGGTTAAACTGCACGGTCGACCGTCGCAATTGTTGCTCGCAGGTTTAACAGTCATCGATCCAATATCCAGATTTTGGCCGAAAATCGCGATTTTTGATTCGACGCACTGCCACAAGGTTTGGTACAGAAAAACTATAATATGGTGTGGTATATCCGATGGTGAAAAAAAGATTCGTACAGATCCGAAACGTTCAAGTATTCTGTCGAAACGAATGGACAGACACCGCATGATGGCATAGACCGCGGTTATACGTATAGCATTGCGTGGCAAAAACCAAACCAATATGTTGCTCTTCGCCGTACCTGCTGTGTAATACTTTTTAAAATATCATTTTAGTTGATCTTGCTATTTTTAGCCAACCGTCTAACTATATAGACGGTTGGCTATATGGCATGAGGATTCCATAACGCAGAGCCGGCCCTAGCATGTGCGGGGCCCTGGGCAACTCCCTCCCTTCCTTTCCCCTCCCTCCTCCTTCCCTTTCTTCTCCCCTCCCCTCACCTTCCTCTCCCTCTCCCCTCCCTCCCCTTAGAAGTAGGGATCCCTTAATATGCAGCTAGGGGGTCTGGGGGCGCTGTAAGCTCCCCCAGCGGGGTCTGGGGCGGAGCCCCAGCCGAAATCGAATTTGGTGCATGTTTGCCTTAAAATATGACATCTGGTGACAGCAATTTTAATGATTTTCCTAAGAATCAACAGACCAAATTTCGTGCAATTAAAACAGTAAAGGCAAATCCAGACCAAAATTTTCCACCACGTGGGTGCCTTTCCGGGCTGTCATGAATGATAGCTATGCCTAAGTGAGAAAACATTACCCCCAATACTGACTGTGGACTGCGCTTAAAAGACCAACAGTACTGTAAATGACAAATTGCG
>Ga0209149_1002458_pt1 | contig 10405 bp, 7 predicted proteins | sample WorMetTyACAVOLI2_FD_187423 | JGI IMG/M metagenome (GOLD analysis project Ga0209149, IMG submission 187423) | Marine gutless worms symbiont microbial communities from Max Planck institute for Marine Microbiology, Germany - Olavius algarvensis... ...
TCTAATTAGTATAAGTTGCGCTTTGTTGTATGTTGTGTAATAGCTAGTTAAGTTCGTTATTTTATATATTTTCTATTCTTCTTTATTTTGTTATTATGTCTACCTTTTGGTGAATAAAGCTGATCAAAACAATTTATCAAAATGTGACATTTCACCAGAGAGACTGTACCATTCAAGATCCCGTTTCTCGAAAAAGCTGATGGCGAGCGTCGGAGTTTCTTGGAATAGAAAAAAACTAATATCTTTTCAGAAAACAAAAGTTGACCAGAACTGTTACATTGATCTGCTGAAGACTTCCTTACTGCCTGAATGTTGTTGACTTTATTCGGGCAATGACTTTGAATTCTAGCAAGAGAGTGTTCTGCACCACGCAAAAGTGATGCAACAGTTTCTACGACAGAACACTGCAGACTTCATAGCTGCTGATACATGAGGATCATATTCTCCAGATCTTAATCCTTTAGATTACTGCATTTGGGATACCCTGCAAGATTTGGTATGTACGAAGGCCGACGACTTCCGTTCGCAAGACTAATGGACCTGAAAGAGGCAATCAAATCAAAAACAAATGGAAGCAGGTAACTATTGAGACAGTTCGAAAATCCATTGCATAATGGAAAAACGACTGAATGCGGTTAGAAAGCAGAATGGAGGCGCGATTCAGCACATTTTCCGCTAATAGCTGTGACCGGATATCGAACTCATGCAGTGAGACGTGTTGAAATTGTTGGTTATTTTTTACCCTTCGGTCATCCAATACTCTTTTGTGTATTTCACTGTCAAAACAAAAGCATATAACGTCATAATTTCTCGTATTGTTCAGCTATGATTGCTCTTTAAAAATATTATTTCCTTTTGTTTGAATTCTATTGCTGAGCAGTACAACATCATTGCAAAGTTTGGGACGTTTTTTAATGATCCACCCGGTATAAAACAGAACGGTAAAAACTTAGAAACAGATTTATTTTTCGTGAGCTTAGTGATTTATCTATTATGTTATATACACCGTGTCCGGAAAAAAGGACCGACAGTGTTTTGGCCGTAACTTTGACAAATTTAGACAACTTTTCGTAATATTTGGCACGAATCATCCTGATAATCCGTGTGACTGAAACATTTTAAAATGTCCTATGAATACACGACGCCAGGTGCATGACTTAACATATTTTACAAGCGACAGACAAACGAACGAGCAGACAGACGAACAAAGAAACGGAAGGACATCGCCATCGCATATGAAGCCGCCGCTTTGCGAGTGGGTGTTTAATGAGTGATTGACAGGCAGACCGGCGTGGTGTATTATCACACGGTCACACAGTATGACCAGTGTTGTAAGGGCGACACCTCAAGTCAATGGGAAAAAATCAAAGTTACCACTCTCACTACACCCACACCCTTTAACCAACAGTCACAAAATATTGCGTACGTGATTACGTACACCATATCTACCCACACGCCACGTTTGGTCAAGATCGCCCCAGGGGTTACTTCGCCCCATATAGCCAAAGTTGCCACCAATTTTTTTTAAATTTCTTTGTATGCAAAATCTTTCCACGGACCTAGAGCTTAGGCCGTTGAACCGATTTTGACACGCGATACACCAACAGACGCATATTAATGCGGGGTAGCGCCCTTTGGGGGTTAGAACACAATATTTTTTTACATCTTCACCTTCAAAACTTCGAAAAATTCCATTTTTGGGTACATATAATTGTAAGCCTATGCATGATGCGTAGAGATACGATACTGAAATTCGGCACGCTGTTTGACCTTGCCAAGTACTTGGAGCATACATCAAAGTTTCAGCGTATGTGTTACGTAGGGAGCTAGTAGCCCTACATTAAATTTTGGGACCCCCCTTTTTATCTCGGAAACTAATAGAGCTAGGAAGTTGAAATTTGGCACACTGTTAGGCATTTACGAGTACTATGATCTGTATAAAAAATATCCGCTAGTGGGGCGTCTGGGGAGATAAGCAGCCCCCAATTTTTATTTAAGACCCCCTCCATATCTCCGAAACTAATCGAGATACAAAGTTGAAATTTGGTCTGCTGGTAGGCATTTGCAGGTATTATGGCTACGTGTAAAAATTTTTCAGCTAGGCGGCGTCTAAGGAAATCAGCCGCTCCCACTTTTTATTTTGGGACCTCCTCCATGTCTGCGTAACTAATGAAGCTAGGAAGTTGAAATTTGGCACATTAGTAGGCATTTACGAGTACTAGCGCACTGTGTAAAAATTTGTCCGCTAGGGGGCGTCTGGGGAAATCAGCAGCTCCCAATTTTTATTTTGGGACACTTCCATATCTCCGTATCGGCCGACAACCGTGTTGATAGCAGCTGGCCGTCGCAGCGTTCACAGCATGCGACGAAGCCAGATATTGGGTCAGATTCCCGATTTCTGCCTACTCCACGTACATTCGACGCCCCCGTTAAAGGGTTTCCGTCAGAATATTGCTATAACGTTTGGTACGGAAAAATGAGAACGGTGTGGCTACCTGAAGGTAAAAAAAAATTGAAGATATATTTATTCGTTTTGTCAGAATGTACGAACGTGACAGACACACGGACAGACAGAGCATGACGGCTAAGGCCGCGCTTGCATAGCATCGCGCAGCAAAAGTAGTAATAAAACTGCAAATATTAATGTTAAAAACTTCCATGGAAGTTTAACTACAGTTGTAAGGGCTCAGAATGACACCTCTAAGACAGCAAATATTACTTGTACCATTTTCGATAGAACACAGGCCCAGTGGTAGCCTATAGCCCTTACAAGCGACGGCGTTTTGAAAATCGGTGAGATCAGACGTTCTGTATCTTACTAATTAAAGCTGTTCTGTTTGTCAATCTTCACTCTGTCACTAGGCCTATAACATATTATTATTATTATTATTATTATTATTATTATTATTATTATTATTATTACCTCCGCCAATAAGGCGGATGCTATATGATCGTTCTGTGTCATTCTTTCATTCGTTGTGTCATTCTGTAGACAGGATAACTGACGAACGCGGAAACGGACGTCGACTAAACTTGGCACGGGCAAGAGGTGACCCTCTAGAAGTGATTGACTTATGGTGGTGATCTGGATCTGCACGTGGATTTCATATCACTTTTTCATTTTCTTCGCCACTGAGGAATAGGCGATTTTCGGACATTTGTTATAATTTCTCTGTTTTCTCAGTTCTCATACAATCAACAGCCGATTTGTACCATACTTGGCGAAATAACTGACGCCGACGAATTTTTGGATGAATACGACGGACATCCGGATCCAGATTAATCCGCAAATCCGAATTCGAATCCCGGATCACTTTTGTTTCAAATTTTAGCGTTAGCGGAGGTTTGCACTCTCTATTACAGACAGAATATCTTTAATTAGCAACATACAGAACGTCTGATCTCACCTTGTCAGAATTAGCAAGAACTTAGCTATCGCAAACAGATGGCGCGTCAGCTGCGCACACAATTCGTCGACGGCATTTATGTGACCTTGAAATCTACGTTAAGAGTCACTCAAGGTCACTGGAAACGGAACCATTGGACAGATCATACACGACTTACTTTTAGACGAGTTATTGGACGTTGAATATTATCGTGACCTTGAAATGTGGGTCAGAGGTCACTCAAGGTCATTAAAATTAGTGCCATTCGAAAGCTTGGGTGCGGTTTCCTATTCGCCTTCCATAGTAACTATGGCCGTATCTGTAGCCGTTTGTGGGATATTTAGTGTCAAAGAATGGCGTGACGTTGAAAACCAGGTTAGGGGTCATTCAAGGTCATTGAAATTGGCGCCGTTTGATAGATCATATGCGACTTTCTGTTTTTCGGCCATTGTAAATATAGCTCTATCTGGTGCCATTTTCGTGTTATTTGCCGTTGAATAATATCGTGACCTTGAAATCGGGGTTAGAGGTCACTCAAGGTCATTGAAATTGGTGTCATTCGAAAGCTTGGGTGCGGTTTCCTATTCGCCTTCTATAGTAACTGTGGCCGTGTCTGTAGCCGTTTGTGAGATATTCAGTGTCAAAGAATGGCGTAACCTTGATAACCAGGTTAGGGGTCGTTCAAGGTCATTGAAAATGGCGCCGTTCGATAGACCATATGCGACTTTCTATTGGTCCGCCATTGTTAATATAGCTCTATCTTGTACCATTTTCGAGTTATTTGACGTTGAATAATATCGTGACCTTGCAATCGGGGTTAGAGGTCACTCGAGGTCATTGAAATTGGTGCCATTCGAAAGCTTGGGTGCGGTTTCCTATTCCCCTTCTATAGTAACTATGGCCGTATATGTAAGCAAGCAAGCGTTTATTGAAGTAGTAGCCAAAGTAGATAAAAATAACATGGCATAACAGCCGTTTGTGAGATATTTAGCGTGAAAGAGTGGTGTGACCTTAAAAACAGGGTTACGGTTCGTTCAAGGTCATTGGAAATGGCACTATTTGATAGATCGCATACGAGTTCCTATTCGTCTTCCATAGAAACTATGGCGAAATTTTTATACCCCACCTGTATTTATCGCCCCCGTAGGGGGTGACCCCGTCGGAATTTTGTGAAAATGTTTGACGCTAGTAAAACTAGAATGATTGGAGTACTGTACAGTGAAAAAAACTGTTACGATATGTTAAGCCGTTTCCATCTGATACCGGTACGTCACGGACAGACAGACGGTCAGACGGACGGACAGACAGACAGACAGATTTGCTATATCAATAGCGCGGCAGTATGCTGACGCGCGATAAAAAGGGACCGACAGTATTTTGACCATAATTTTGAAATATTTAGACAACGTTTGACAATTTTTAGCACAAAATCATACTGACATTCTGGTCCCATCAATTCTTGCACTACACTGTGTATTGATGACGGGATTGTGACGTCACTGAAAAATGCCGTTTTCGCATTCTGCCACTACTGTGGCCTCCAAATTCGCCGAATTTAAATCCAGTTGACAGTGTGTAAATGCAGTGTGTCGGGCATATTGCAAGAGAAGGTGTACAAAACATGCATGACTGATCTCGACGACCTCAAGCACTGCATAAGAACTGAGTGGACTAAGCTGGATCACGCCCTAGTCATTACAGCTGCTGTGCATCAGTGGTGCCGTCGTCTTTCAGTCAAGGCAGACGGCGGTCATTTCGAGCAGTGTTTTTGATGTCGACAGTGTGTTTGCAGCGATAACTGCGACCTTTCTTGCTGTTATTGACCAGTCGAACAGTTGCACGCTAGTAGGCCGGTTTGGTTTAATTGCAGTTCTTAGTTATGACTTTGTGCTTTGCAATACATTACGACTGTCTAGTTCGCAAGACACAGTAGCGACACTGATTAGGTGAGGCGGGGTTTCGTTGTGTTAGTACTTAAGCATTATCTTCGTGATATTCCTTGCAAAAATTGCAACTATATATTTGAATTTGTCAAAGTTATGCCCGAAGTACTGTCGGTCCCTTTTTTCTCGGACACGCTGTGCATCCATTGATAACGCGCGCAAGTTAAGTAGTGATACTGAATCAGATGCGCTGTTACGTGGTCTAAACACAGAACGGCGAGCGTGACTGCCGCGACGACAGGTGCGCTGGCAGTGAACGGCAGTCCCGGTAGTGCAGTCGTCAACAGCCGACCAATGGCTGGGCCGCCGGGACCAAGTCCACAACGATCTCCTCAGAGCTTCACCAGACCGGTCGCAGACAACGTCGACAGGTTGATTCGTTGATTGTCATTGTTGCTGCGTCACTGCCAATGTCAGACGAGTCTGCGAGATAACGCCCCATTCTCCGGGCGATTACCCCGCTAGAAACAATCGCCCCGGTAGTACCCCCCCCCCCCGCGGAGTGTAGCATAGCAACATTCGTAAAGCGAAAATTTGAAAACTGGCATTAACCCTTACTCCTGACCCTATCCGACCTACAAGGCGGGGTCTTGACTCTATTCGACCCACGGGGTGTACCTCCTGGGCATTTTCATGTCATGGACACCGGCCATTGACTGTATAAGAAATGCTATTCTCCTAAAATTCCTATTCCGAAATAGCGAGGGAAATGGAAAAGTGATCTGGAATTTGTATTCAGAACCGCGTCACCACCAAAAGTTAATCAGTGCTTCCGAGTGAAATGAATTAACTGCTAAAATTGACAGCTTCTTGCGAAAAGCAGTTCGATGGGGATACGGTAGCCGTTACAACTGTCTAACTGATTTAATGCGTGAGGCTGATCTGCATTTGTTTTGTAAAATGACATCAAACAGTGGACATTGCATCCATCAGTTACTTCCTCCCACAAAAGTTCTGCCCATGAAGCTTAGAGACTCTCGATGTGTATTTGCCTTACCCCAATGTCATTATAACCTGTACAAACATTCTTTTGTTCTTAGAAATTTGTTTGTTTCTGCTTATTGAATGGATGTTCGGTGACGTTGTATTTTTTTTGTATTTTTTAATGATTTTTTTTGGTTTTGAATCCTCTGTTCATGCTATGTTATGCCTTCCAACTTGCTGATGGCGTTTGACCGTCTTTTATTAAAAAGATTACTTACTTACTTACTTACTTATATACTTAATATTGTAACTCTGCATACGATATAACGCACAGTTTTAAAAAATCACTCGACTGATTACTTTTGCAGTAATCCTGCACACAGAATGACAGACAGACCGACGTGATCGGGATCAGTCTGCTGACCGTGCAGTCTCCTTTACATCCACCTCATTTCACCACTCATGCCACTTCATGTACACCATCATCACTTCTTCCCTCCTTAAATTCTCTTTTTATCGCGCGTCAGCACAGTGACGCGCGATATTGATATAGCAATTCTGGCCGTCTGTCCGTTCGTCCCTCTGTCCGTCCGTGACGTTCCGGTATTAGATGAAAACGGCTTAACATATTGTCATAGTTTTATTCACCGTACGGTAGCCCAATCACTCTAGTTTTACCAGTATCAAACATCTTCACGAAATTCCGACGGGGTCACCCTCTGCGGGAGCGCTAAATGCAGGTGGGGTATAAAAATTCCGCGATTTTCTACCAATAACTCGCTATATCTCGCAGACGATACACGATAGCGCCATAGTTACTAAAGAAGGCGAATAGGAAACCACACCCAAGCTTTCGAACGGCACTAATTTCAATGACCTTGAGTGACGTCTGATCCACATTTCAATGTCACGATAATATTCAACGCCAAATAACTCGGCTAATTGTAAGTCGTGTATGAACCTGACGGTTCCGTTTTCAGTGACCTTCCGTGACCGTTAACGTAGATTTCAAGGTCACGGGGTTATCATAGATGCCCTCGACGTATTCTGTGCGCAGCTGACGCGCGATCTGTTTGCGACAGCTAAGTTCTTGTTCACTCTAGGCTCAAAACCTACCTTTTACACAAGTCTTTCCCACCACAGACTGATGATACTACTTGATTTGACCTTACCCATGGACTGCCTTCTTGGACTTAAGACTGCTTTTCGGACTTATTATGCTCATCGGTTTGTTTTATTTACTTATCATTATTTCTTTTATTTTTCGATCCCGTGTGGTAGACTTAAGCTGCTTATCCGTCAGTTTTTTTGACTGCGTATAATTGCTTATCGTATCATATCGCACAACCTGTGCGTTGGCGAAGGTAATAACGCTGTTTGGTTGACCGCAGCACGACTGGGACCACCCCGACGCCGCCAGCAGCAACATCGTCAGCAACAGCATCAGCAGCAGCCGGTGTCTCTAACTCGACTCAGCCGGTCACAGCGGTCAAGGACGTGAAGGACGTCGGACGTCGTGACGCCGAGGATACTGACGACACGATGCGCAATCTCCGGAAGACATTCGCCGGTATTTTCGGTGACATGTAGACCGTCATACGTCGTAACACAAGGTTTGTACTGTAGCCGGAACTTATTTACAATACAATAACATATGTCAACTGGTATTATTCGCTACATTTTTGCCGCGCGATGCTATGCAAGCGCGGCTTATGTCGTCATGCGGTGTATGTGTGTGGGTGTGTGTGTGTGTGTGTCTGTCTGTCACGTTCGTGCATTCTGTCAAAAGGAATAAACATATCTTCGAAATTTTTTTCACCGTTTGGTAGCCAAGCCATTCTAGTATTTCCGTACCAAACGGCATGGTAATATTCCGACGAGAACTCCCCTAACGGGGGCGTCGAATGCAGGTGGGGTAGACAGAAATCGCGATTCTGAGCCTGTATCTGGCTTAACTGCCTGCTGTTAACGCTGCAACAGGCCAGGTGTTGCCAACACAGTCGCCGGTAGACCACGGCCACCGTCCCGCAAGTTGAGCGTGACACATCGCTGGTAGTAAGCGGCGGTGTTGATTGTGGGAGAAGACGACAAAATGTTTATGACAAGAAGCGTCAACATTACGCCAAAGACAACAGAACAGCGCATTTAACTGCACGCAGTGATAAATCTGTAGCCTACGTAACTAACAATAAAAGACTACTCGACGTTTTGTACTGTTGAAGCTAACTACTGACAGACACGAAGCGTCGCGCGGCCTCTTTGCGACAGCAGAGCTACTTGTTATTACAGCTGTGCATGGTCTTAATTATTGTTAACATATGTTAACCAGTAATCTAATAAATCATATTGTGATGACAGCGACAGCGTGTGTATAGGTAGGCCAATGTATGAACGAGTGTGCATCAGTGTTACTTCTTGGTTGTTTTGTTCCATTTGATGATTGTGTGTGTTAATGTTCAGCTTCATTATGCTTGTTTACAATGGATGACCAGCTCGATGAGCCAATTGGCTCCTCTAATAGCCCGCCGTTTTCAGTGTTCAATCACTTTTATCGCGCGTCAGCAGCGATATTGATATAGCAATTCTCTCTGCCGTCTGTCCGTCACACGCCGGTATTAGATGAAAACGGCTTAACATATTGCTATAATTTCTTCACCGTACGGTAGCCCAATCATTCCAGTTTTACGGGTATCAAACAGATTCGCGAAATTCAAATGGAGTAACCCCCTGCTGGGGCGCTAAATACAGGTGAGGTATAAAAATTTTGCGATTTTTGACCAATAACTCGCTATATCTTGCAAATGATACAAGATAGCGCTATGGTTACTATGGAAGACGAATAGCAACTCGTATAGGATCTATCAAATGGTGCCATTTCCAATGACCTTAAACGAACCCTAACCCTGTTTTCAAGGTCACACCATTCTTTGACGCTGCAGGAATATCTCACAAACGGCTACAGATACGGCCATTTTACTGTAAATTTGAATAGGAAACCACACTCAAGCTTTTCAGTGGCACTGGTTTCGATGATCTTGAGTGACCTCTGAGCCATATTTCAAGGTCACGGTATTATTCAACGTCAAATAAATTGCAAATGGTACAAGATAGAGCTGTAGTTACAATGGCGGACTAATAGAAAGTCATACATGGTCTATCGAACCGCGCCATTTTCAATGACATTGAACAACCCCAAACCCAGATTTCAAGGTCGCGCCATTGTTTGACGCTGAATATCTCCGAAATGGCTAAAGATACGGCCATAGTTACTATGGAAGACGAATAGGAAACCGTACCCAAGCTTTCGAATGGTACCACTTTCAATGACCATGTGTGACCTCTCACCCACATTTCAAGGTCACGATAATATTCAACGTTAAATAACTCCACTAATAGTAAGTCGTTTATGATCTATCCAATGGTTCCGTTTCCAGTGACCATGAGTGATCCTTAAACTATATTTCAAGGTCACGGTGTAATATTTAGGCCTATAGATGCCCTCAACGTAGGCCTATTGTGTGCGCAGCTGACGCGCGATCTGTTTGCAATAGCTAAGTTCTTGTTCACATTACTCATCGCAAATAAAATATGACGATGATGATGATGATGATGCTGATGATGATGATATTTAGGCTCCGCGCCGCGCTTCAGTGGCACGCGAAGTGGTAATCTATAATGCTTTATTGACGTTACGTTTTATATTTTTATTAGTCCTATTTAGAACACTTTCTGCAGAGATCGCTGAACCCGTCAATCATTGCCAAACCGGAGCGCAAGATGTATGCCTAATGTACTTAGAAAGATGCGTCGAGCTTTTCCAGTTTTGTGTCTGTCCCCTGTTAGATTTTAGGAGGCTAAACAATCCATTTAACACCTTTTCGGAAGCGACCCGTCTCTCGCCGTCCTTTATGCAGAAACGAAGCAACTTTTCTAAATTCTAAAAGAAACTTGTCCTGAAAGGATAGTTTGGCTATATTTACCTCAGTAGTGTATTAAGGGTGAATCTAACACAGATGATTGATGACCCATCAACATGTCCATTACCTTATCACAACCAGGCCACACATTATCTTATCACAGCCAGGTCATACATTCCAGCTTAGAGTGAGGCCTGCAAAATCCAGGCCAGTGACCCATCACGTCTCACATTCC
>Ga0209149_1002459_pt1 | contig 10404 bp, 8 predicted proteins | sample WorMetTyACAVOLI2_FD_187423 | JGI IMG/M metagenome (GOLD analysis project Ga0209149, IMG submission 187423) | Marine gutless worms symbiont microbial communities from Max Planck institute for Marine Microbiology, Germany - Olavius algarvensis... ...
TAAAAGTGGTCGGGTATTCCTCATTCGGTAGAACAAAATAAAATGCAGTTTTTTGGAAGAATAATGTTAAAGAAATAGGAAATGGATGGTTGTGGTGGTTTATTTTGGTGGCAGAGATACTCTGTGAACCAATTTTGATGACTACCGTATGGGTGGCCGAGAATACATGCATCAGTTTCATGGTCATTTTTTCTGCCAGGAAAACATATATATTGCACCCATTTTATGGAAACTATTTTGTCTGACATTGTGCAACATATCCTGAGGAGCAGTGTCAACTTTTTTCTACCATTTTTATTATAATATATTATTTTGCATATTTTAGCACTATTGTGGATCATTCAATGTTCAAATGTTCAATGTTCAATAGGCGCTTAGTGCCAAGTCTACAACGAGCCGGACCGGCTTGGCATTACAACAGTCAATAAAACAGTGGAAAAAAATTAAAACACAGCAGAGCCGAGGTAGACGTTAAAAAGTGCGTTTTCAGACAGCGTTTAAAAGTCTGAGTATACAGTCAATCCTTCTCAGAGACTCTGGGAGAGAGTTCCATGTGGATGGTCCGGCCACACAGAATGCTCTCTCGCCAAACTTGGTCCGTGTTCTCGGTACCGCGTTGTCGGTGGTGTCGGCGGATCGTAGGCGGCGACGAGTTGGGTCCTGACTGATTGGTGTCACAGCGTCTTTGATGTATGACGTGGTCTGGCCGGTATGCGTCATATACATCATCAGAGCTAATTTGTTCTGGATCCGATAGCAAATCGGCAACCAGTGCAGGTCAACCAGTGCCTGACTGACATGGTCCTGTGGTGACAGGCCCAGAACGAGTCGTGCAGCAGCATTCTGGACTTGCTGTAGTAGGGCGACGGTTGACCACGGAAGTCCTGCAAGTAGTGAGTTACAATAGTCCAGTCTACTGAGGATCACAACCATAACTAGATGATTCATCACGTCTGATGTGACGTGACGCTTGAAGTGCTGCATTGCCTGGGCCTTGAAGCCACACTCGTCGGTCACCGTAGCCAGATAGCGCGTACAGAGACGCTACCAATAGCGCCACTGGGGCAGCCTGGGCAGGCCTTAACTATGGCTCTATCTTGTATCGTTTCGGGGATAAAGACGTAGACGTAGAGTAGCCTACTTCACAGGCGCAGGCAATTGCCTATATGCCTGGATCCAAATTACAAATTTTGAGTTATTGGTCGACAATCGCGATTTTTTCATACCCCTTGCATTCGACGTCCCCGTTAGGGGGTTGCCGTCAGAATATTACCATACCGTTAGGTACGAAAAAAACTCTGACGATATGTTTAGCCGTGTCGACAGAATACCGGCATGTGACAGACGAACGGATGGATAGACGGACGGACAGACATCTTGCCACGGCATAGGCCGCGCTACGCATACACGTCGTGCGGTAAAAACTATACGATATTGTACTATTGTGATGTTATGGAATTGGGATATATGGAAGCACCTGTCAAAGATACTTAGGGGCCTAAGTAGATTACATATTCTCAATAATAAGATACGAAGAATTCTACAGAATCAACCTCGACACACCCATGTTATTGAACTGTATAAAAACTACAACACTACCGTATTACTATTCGTAATATTCACAAGTCCCAAATTTTGATTCTGGTACATAATTTTTTCATCATAAAAGCAACTATCCACAATTTAACTTTCAAATCCTACTTTAATATACATAACTCTATCATCACAACACACGTAAGAGGAATAGCCAACACATTATATGCTAAAATATGCAAAATAATATCCTATTATAATATAAATTGTAAAAAAGCTGACACTGTAGTTCACGACATGTTGCACAATGCCATACAAGATATTTTCCATAAAATGGGTGCAATATATATGCTTTCCTGGGCAGAAAAAAAATAACCATGAAATTGATGTATGCATTCTCTGCGGCCCATGTGGTAGTCACCAAAATTGGCCCACAAAGTACATTTGCCACCAAAATAAACCACCACAACCATCCATTTCCTACTTCTTAAACATTATTCTTTAGAAAAAAACTGCATTTCATTTTGTTCTACCGGGGGAGGAGTATCTCCTTGAATAAGCTTTTTTTCAGAATCGCCGCTACACTATAAGGCGCAATAAGCAAAAAAGTGACGATGCACCGAAAAGTCACGATTCGTCGATGCGATAGGCGAACGTTGGTGTGAAACTGAGCATAGGGGTGGCAAAGTTTTACAACCATGGCGTGGTTCAGGCGGTAATAGGGATTTCCCGGCAACGTTCGCCTATCTTATTTGCTGATGAGTTTCTTGTCAAGATAGTGGCATGTTCGCCATGTTGAATTTTCGAAATTTGGAGTTTTTGTTACGTGATCTCTATCACCGTGCTATTCTGCTTGCCCACGCAAAATTTCACTGAAATCGGACAATCGGCTGCTGTGGCCAAAAACGATTTTCAATTATGGCGGCCGTTCGTTATTTTGAATTTTAAAAATTTTCACTTTTAGTCACGGAACTGTCATTGAGTTGCAAATCTGCTGTTTTGTGCCAAATTTCATCAAAAGCGGACGATTTGTCGTTAAGGTATGGTGATGTAACAATTTTCAAGATGGCGGCTGTCCCCCATTTTGAATTTTAGGGGTCCAAGTATGGGTTCTTTGGAAAGCCTATGTACGAATTCCTATCGGTTGTCAATAGAGGCCATAGATCTAAATTGCTTAGTTTTTAGAAAATCGCGTTTTTGTATACGCGTTTTGGCTAGTGACAAACGGACTATACAGACAGACAGACAGACGGAGAAACAGACAGACAGCATCATCACGTAATGCTGCCGCTGTTGTCGCGAGCGGCGGCTTAATAAATGGCTTATTTTGAAAACAATTGCTTGTAATTCGTGACTGTGACATCACCTAGGTCACCGTAGAGCTCGTCGGCGTATTTGTTTTATTTAGAAATAAAAAACGCGTTTATAAACGTTTTTGAACATGTGGATGACGCATAAACATAAACATAACTTGAATCAGTTTTGTTATTTTTTGCACTTTTCAATTTCTTCAATTTGCCCTACAGCATGAGTTGACCAGACAGCTACTGCGTATTCCAGATGACTTCTCACTAAAGATTTATATAAGCCGACAAAATGTCTCCTTGTCCATATACTTGAAATTCCTTTTTATCACACCTATCATATACTATATCCGGGATATCACGTACACTTCCTTGGGGTATTCCACTAATTACTGAATAACATAACATAATCGATCTTTTGGTTTCTTCCAAGTAAAAAACATTCAATCCAAGCAATAATTTTACTATTTACAAATGACATGTTGAAGTCGGCGTGTCCAACATGAGTAGTTGGGTTGCTGCCATTGGACGCCCGACTCTTCTCTTCAAACCGACAATGAAACCGGCCATCACATTTTCCCGTCCCGTTGCGAACAACGTTTTGTCTCAATTTATTTGCATCTCTCGGACGTGGCAGTTACGGTTGCTGGCACTATGTATTTGCAGTATCGCAGTTGCGAGAAACATCGATTGCCGGTCGTCACAGGTTGCAGCATCACGCAACTGGCGCAACACCAGCGAGCTTGGTCGTCAAGAAACGTCGAAAGTCTCGCACGGCATTCACGAGTTACCAGCTGCAGCAGCTGGAACGATGTTTCTCGAGACAGAAGTATCTTCTACCGGCTGACCGTGACGTCACTGCACGACGCCTGGGTCTCAGCAGCGCACAGGTCATCACGTGGTTTCAGAATCGACGAGCGAAGTTGAAGCGTGACCTCGAAGAACTACGAGCGGACGTGGATGCTGCGAAAAGTCTGACGTCATAAACCGTCGCCAACAGCAATAACAACCATGACAAAAAGTGTCCTCAGTTGACAATATGATGATGTTCGAGCGAGTCAATGTGTGCAGCTTGTGTTGAATTATATCGAAATCACGTACTCTGAACCAATGCTAACAGTAGGCTTATAGTCGACTAGGCCTACGAACTGAACACATTTCTGCGATTTCTGTGTCGCACCCGTGTGCCGGGATGGCTGCACTAATCCCTTGATAGGAGTATACAATAGATGGTGTTAAGTTGCAGTACAGACTACAGACTTGTACAGTATTGAAATAGAACTAACGCGTTACGGTACTTAATTACAAGAAACATAATATCGCAAACAGGCTGCGCATCAGCATCGTATTAAAAGAGAGGAACCCAATTTTTAGGCAGGGTTACGTTCGCCTTATGACGTCTGTCTTCACTCTGTCGTCTGTAACGTTCGTGCGCCCTGCTCAGAGGGATTAACTTTTCGGCAATATTTTTACACGACCTAATAGCGCAGCCACTTGGGTAGTTTGTATTAAAATTTTGGGTAAAAAGTATAAGTGGTTCTAGGGATCATGCAAGTTAAATACAAGGCGTTTTTCGACCAATATCTTGCTTTATTTCGAAGACGGTACAAGATACGGTCTTAGTTACAATGGAAGACGAATAGGAACTTGTGTGCGATCTATCGAATGGTGCCACTTTCAATGACCTTAAGTGACCCTAACATAGATTACAAGGTCATGATATTTTGAACGTCAAATAACTCAAAAATGGCGAAAGATGGAGCTATAGTTACAATCCCTCGTTTATTACGCCAGAGTTGGCAGTAAATTACAAAAAATACACTAACACACAGACACGCATAGAAGAAAACGAGCCTAAAATAAAATGAAAGTAAAAGACAATAAAAACAATAAAACAACAAATACTACTACTAGTACTAAGACAAAGCCATAAACAGGTGACAAATCATCAATGTAAAGTGATTGACTCAGCGAAAGAATTCCAGATGGCCAATTTTATCATTATTAGGAGTTGTAGACCACGTTGTAATGGCATACAAACTTCCAATTGCAACAAACCGCGCAGTAATCAATAACAGAGTCGTATATGATCTATCGATCGGCACCATTTTCAATCACCTTGAACAACTCCTAACGGAGATTTCAAGGTCACGATAATACTTGACGTTGAATATGGCATTAACGGACCATACTTGTGAAAAGAATACGTGCTGTGTTTAAGCTTGCTTTACGCTACTGTAGGAATTATGTTGAAGAGCTAAAAGCTGATGCCTGTGCCGAGAATTTATATGATAAAGATCCTCGCAAGTTTTGGAAAAGTGTTTACAAAATGAGTACGTGTACTAGTAAAGTAGCATGTCATGTTAATAGTATTGGTGGAGCTACTACAGGCCCACAAAATGTAGTGGATATGTTGAAAAATCATTTCCAAGAACTCTATAGCTCTTCTGATGTGAATAGATAGCTAGATAGCATAATATCTTCCAGGACAAGATCACAGCATCTTCAAAATGTACTGCAAATATACCAGAACTAACTATATATGATATTGTGCTTGCTGTTCATAAACAGAAACGTGGTAAAGCGGCTGGCCCGGATGGCATACATATGGAAGCGTTTATTTATGGTGGTCAGCGGCTTAAGCTTTATTTGAGCATCTTGTTTAATTTGTTTTTACTGCATGGTTATGTACCAGATGTTTTTTGTCAGTCCATTATTATACCACTGGTTAAGTACAAATCTGGTGACTTGTCTGATGTGAATAACTATAGAGCAATTGCTTTAGTAAACTCCGTTTCTAAGATTTTAGAAACTCTGCTGCTCTGGGGTGGCGCGGTGGCTTAGTGGTAGGGCATCGGACTTGCGATCTAGTAGTCGCGGGTTCGAGGCCCGGCCGCGACGCTGCTGCGTAACAAGTTGTTCACACCCTACTGCCTCTGTCACCAAGCAGTATAATTTGGTACCAGCGAAAGCTGGGAAGTAAACAGGCATATCGCGTGGTGCACAAACCCGTATCACGTGGTTTCGCAGTGTTCGCTGATGCCTGGCTGTCTGGTTGGCTTGCGGAGATCAGCGCCGACTCACGGGAAACGGTAGCGCATTAGAGGTGGTGCTCCACGACTATGCGCTATACAAATCCACGTTTACTTTACTTTACTTACTTTACTTTAACTTCGTTGACTCAGACGATCCGGTAGGTTAGTTCCAGTTTGGTTCTCGGAAGAAACTTTCTACTTCCACATGCACACACGTGTTTAACAGACTGTTAATTATTACAGACAACATGACAGTCATGTTTTTACCTGTTTTATAGATTTTACTAAAGCCTTCGATAATGTTGATTATTGATTGGTTTTTTGTAAGTTAATTGACTCCAGTGACAGTGTATCTTGCTTCTTTGCAACACGCTTTCTTGCTTGTTGGTATAGTAGACAGCTGATGTGTGTGAGGTGGCAAAATGAATGTTCTGCATTGTTTAGTGTTGCTAAAGGTGTGCGTCAAGGGGGTATATTATCTCCGTTTTTATTTCGATTTTACATCCGCGATCTAATATTTAGCATTACTTGTACGAATGTTGGATGTAAATTACTTGGCATTAATGTTAATCTGCTTGCCTACGCTGATGACTTAGTTTTGCTTGCTAAGTCGTGGGTTGCATTGCAGAGACTGCTTGATGCAGCTAAGGCTGCGGCCAGCTAGTAAAATCAATATGACGTTTAATACTAGGAAAACTGTTTGTATGGTATTTAACTCAGCTAGCAGAAGTAAACGTGTTGCAGATTCATTTCCTGTGTTTACGTTATGTAATAGTGACTGTGTTAGATCAATGTTTCGGTTAATATTTGCTGATCAGTTCAAATATTTAGGACATATAATCGACAACTCGTTTTCCGATGATAGCGACATCAACAGGGAAGTTAAGGCTTTGTTTGCACGAACTAATTTGCTGTGTAGGCGGTTCAAACGATGTTCAAAGCCTGTGAAAGTCAGACTCTTTCGTTCTTTCTGTGTGTGCTTTTATAATACTGCCTTATGGTGTAACTATTTTGTTGGTGCTATTAGCAGGCTTGCCTCGTGTTACAATAAGTGTTTGAAATACTTTTTTGGGTATTCTAAGTACAGTAGTGTCACAGATATGTTGCTTGAGCTGGGACTTCCAAGCTTCAACACTCTGATACACAACTATAATGTCAGTTTTGCTAGGTTGTCAGCGTGCGACAGTGTTCTTGTTCAACGCGTTTTACAGTTTAACTTGTAATGTACATAGTGCACTTCATGCCATTTTACTCTCTTTTTTGTTTTCTGTAGTGTAGGTTTTTATTTTGTTTGTGTATGTGTGGTTTGTGTGCTTTTTGTGTATGGACCCTAGTGGTCTGATTCAAAATAAATATAAATGGAATAGAATGGAATAGAACTTAGGCCTACAGTGCATAACTAATAGAACTTACACACGCCCTACTCATCGGTGTAATTTTGAACGCTCTTGAACGATCTTGAGTGACTTGAAAAATGTTTAGTTCTTAAGCAAGCATTGCCGGTGCTGCCTACGCCCATAAATAAAGTGTATTACTTGTCAAAGTACTATAAATGACACTATAACGCCAGCTGCGGGGTGTTCGATAAGCAAGAAGTTTGCAAGCACATCGTTCCGCAGACAACTGCTTGTGTAATGTTGCAAACTTTCATTTGAGTGTATTTATAGCATTCTAGGCCTTTCAATAACAACTTTACCTTCTGCGCGTGTTATTTATAAAACTATCACAGATATTATCAACAAAAAACTCCCCAACAAGTAAGCAGCAGTATTCACAAGGCGCAAAATCATGATGTCATGATGTGCCAAAAAAGTCGCGATTCGCCGGGGATATTCAGTATAGGGGGTGGTAAAGTTATACAGCGATGGCGTGGTTCAAGCGGTTACATTTGCCTATTTCATCTGCTGAGGAGTTTCTTGTTACGGTGTGGGTAAACCATTTCGGTGTATATTTGTGTAGCCACCCAGGTCAACTCAGCCTGGATATCCCTCAGTGGGTATGTGAAATGAGTAACAGCGAAATTTGGGGAGCAAGTAGGCACATCATGTGATGCACTAGCCCGTATTCGTAGTCATAGTGTTATCTGGTGTGTGGCTGAGGGCTAATGAAACGGAGATGAGCGCCACCCATTGGGCCCGTGTGACTCGGGAATTGCTTTGGTAAGCTCCTGAATAGGAACAGCAGCGTTGGAACTCGGTTTAAAATCACAAGCACTGCAGATGTGCATGCGTACACGCGTTTGTTGGCACCAGCCCAGCTCGTGAATTATTGAACGATATCGGGCGTCAGTCAACGAATGAGTGGAGCGTGTGTGCACCGAATATACGTCAGTCTTGTGGCTGCTAAGGACGCACCTAGCACACACAGCACACGTACGTCGCACCGACGAGCAACAGCTAGATTCGAGACAACAGTCGCGGACTACTACAACTTGTCGAGCTTGCTATCTGTGCAGGAGTGGAGTCGACGTCGCAGCCAACAGGTGACAACAGGTGACAGGTGCGACACGAAACACTGCAGTGCACGTTTACTTTAGACCTTTCTCTGGCTTTACTGAGTGACGTCATTAATGGCTCACTTTTCCTGGCACGCTGGATTTACGTGGCTCTGATCTATTAGCCTACTGTGTTGGGCTGTCTGTGCCACTTTTAAGCTTAATTGAGCAAAAGTAGCATAAAGGATTTGTTTACAAGTATGGAGGCCGCGCGACGCTTCATGTCGTTGAAAATCTTGCTATTGCTCAAGATCACTCGAAACTACACCGTTGAGTAGGGCATGGATAAGTTCCTATTAGTATTCAATTGTAACTATGTCTCTATCTTTTACCGTTTCTGAGATACTCAACGGCGTGCTCTTGAAACAGGGGTCACACAAAATCATTGAAAATTGCACAGTTGGTAAATTGGTAGATCATAATAATTATGTGATTTCATATTGGTCTGCTACTATAAGTATATTTCACTCTTGTACCATTTTCGAGTTATTTAACGTTTAATAATATCGTAGCCGTGAAATCTAACTTAGTGAGACGTTTTGGTACTGTTGTGAGGTGCAGAATTCATTTCTGGTTAAGTGGTGAAAAATTTATAAAATCGGTCAAGATTTTTAAAGTTGTTGCAAGAAGTTTACTGTCCTCTTTTATGGACCACCGTGTATATCAAGAACAGAAGGTCGCAAACAGTTCAAATTGTCTGTACATTTTCCCTCGCAACACGCGCACCTCACGGTACGCCATACCATAGGTCAAAAATCAAGGTCATCAAGCTGCGCAAAATGTAGACTCGGGATGAATCGTAACAGTTAAAATGCGACTCGAAATTTGGTAGGAAAGTTTCCCCGTGACCGTGAAGTGCCACGTGTCACTGCTTGAGGGAGCCGCACCGTCTGGGTGATTCGACTGTCAATCATAGTTGACAGTGAGTGAACAGTAGGTAAAATGGTCAAGAAATCTGCATTGGTCACATATCAGTCACAATAGAACAAATTCTATTCAAATTCTATTATACCCAGTGACCCACAAGAGAATCTGTCAAATTCCAAGAATCATATCAATGACTTAATTATTATATCTGTATTACTATGGTATAAATTTTTTTTACATAAAACAGTTACCAGTTAGTTCATAGGCTTGTCAGCGTATTACACACATGAATTTGTTCTATTGTGACTGATACGTGACTTAGTTTTACGTTCTATGTTAAACAAGAAGTTCAGCTGTCGCAGAGACCGCGCGATACTTCATGTCATTAGATATTCTACTAAGTCACTTAAGATCACTCAAGGTCATTCGAAATGACACGCTTTAGTAGTAAGTCCCTATTAGTATTACCGTTTCTGAGATATTCAGCGTCAAATACTGGCGTGACCTTGAAATCAGGGTTACGGGTCGTTCAAGATCATTTAAAATGGTATCATTCAGAAGCTTCGGTAAGGTTTCCTATTTGTATTCCATAGTAACTATGGCCGTATCTTGTAGTATTGTTTCTAAGATATAGTGAGATACTGGTCGAAAATTGCGATTTTTTTCATACCCCTTGCATTCGACGCCCTCGGTTAGGTGGTCACCGTGGGAATATTGCCATAACGTTTGGTAATGCAAAAACTAGAGTGTTGTGGCTACTCGATGGTGAAAAACTTTGATGATATGTTGAGCCGTTTCGACAGAATACCGGCGTGTGACAGACAGACGGACGGACAGATAGACGCGGTAAAAAATGAGATAATAATTATAGGCCTACGTCTATGCCGACGACGCTATCATGGGTTGTGGGTGATGTGTCACGTGGGTCACAGACACAGAATTTGACCCATTGTCAGCTCTGCTGCGACTACTGCCCACGACCGATGGCTGTTTCTAAACTGCCGTGTCGACGATGTGCCTGTCCCATACAGCCATGCTACTCTAGTCACTCACTCACTCACTGCTGCGCTTGACCAGCTGAGGGTCGTAGCGTCCTCCACATCGAACGATCCTGGCCCGCGATCCAGGCAGCACCAACAGATAGGCCAACGTCTTCTTCCACTTGCTGCAG
>Ga0209149_1002460_pt1 | contig 10399 bp, 4 predicted proteins | sample WorMetTyACAVOLI2_FD_187423 | JGI IMG/M metagenome (GOLD analysis project Ga0209149, IMG submission 187423) | Marine gutless worms symbiont microbial communities from Max Planck institute for Marine Microbiology, Germany - Olavius algarvensis... ...
GATACCTTCACCGAGAACATAATTATACCATCTATAAAACCGTATAACTCGCAAAAAAGTGAAACCGGAAGTAGTTATATCAAACCGGAAGTAGTTTTTGTGCGTTTTAGACTATTTTAAGAATTTTATGGAAACCCGACGTGACGTCATAGTAGCCTACTTACCCCAGGGAAGTATTTAGGCTTGAATAGTCCCCTCGCTCGGTCTGGCCGTATGACATGACTGCGCGCCGATGGCCTATCTTAGAGTAGCCGGAGAGGCAATCTAATTTCTAGTTGTTATTATTATTATAGTTATAACAAATATTAACTTTTTCAATTTTTTCCTGGCTTACAGGTGTATTCAAACTTAAGAAGCCAGTTTAAAAAAATATGCCGTTGAACTGGTGTAGCCCATAAATGGCGGATGCCTATGAGCACATGCCCAAGGTGCCAGCCAAGATGCCAGTGACATTTACCGGCCCCGAGTATTTGCCATATTTGGCAGTCACGTGATCATTTTATGAAGATTTGTTTGGAGGTTAACTTAAGTTATACACTGTAAGTGTTTGAATTTTTGTTGTACACCCTTGAAAGTCCTATTTATGGGTCCAAAATTTCTTTTTGGGGGGTTAACTCTCAGAATTTAGGGAACGTCATTTACACCCCCAAATGGCACATCCTTGCACGGAATGACGCGTTTTGAGCCGTCTTTGGTCGAGATCGTATGTGGCGTGTAAGTAAGAAGGTAAGTAAGTAATGTACTGCAGTAAGGCCCCGCCGTACCTGATTGGTTGTGTTACGCCAGCCGCGGACATCGCCAGCAGACAGCGACTACACTCTGCCAGTCGTCACCAACTTCTTGTGCCGCGTTACCAACTTAGCTCACTTGGTCGTCGGTCCTTCGCTGTCGCTGGACCAACGACTTGGAATTCGCTGTCGGCTGACCTCTGTGATCCGACGTGTAGTGACGAGTCTTTCAGACGTTCACTGAAAACATTCTTGTTCGCTAAGTACTAGTGTGTTCAGCGCATTAGAGGTTTTTCTACGACGATGCGCTATATAAATCGACATTATCTATCTATCTATCTACTGATTAAGGTGATACTGTCATGTCAAGGATATTGCAGGGGAACCGTACAAAATTAAACAAAACAAAAAGGACAGAAGCGCTGACAGTCGGTAGTCGCTGGCAGGCAACAGTTATACTGTGCAGTACAATCAAGATCACTTAATTATCATCAAACGACGACAGGAAAAGTACATCCTTCAGCTCGCGACGATTCCTGACAGACGATGGCAGGCTGTTCTGCTGTATGAGTTAGCATTGTGCGTATATACAGGCGTTTCCCATAGGCGAAAATTTGGGCAAATTTGGGGTTTCTACTTTCCAGCTCTCCTATTAGAGTCGCAGGAATACCCCACTAGCAGCTGAGGCGCGTTGCATTAAGCTGCGCTCCGGTAAGAGCGCTCCTGCGCACCCACGGGCTCGAATCCACTCTCATGCAACGCTGCGCCCACCGGAGCGCCCCCGTGGGAACACTCCCGTGGGCGCAGCCCACGTTGTGCGCCCCTGATTGATTAAATTTCGCGTTAATTTGCAATATTTCCGATGGCTTACTTGACTACGCGAAGGTAATTGCGTACTTAGCAACTCATTCTCAAACTAATACCTATCAATCTCCACAAAATCGATGACATTCATTATCTCATTCAAACATCGTATCGTCTGCCATGTTGAATTGTAGCATTACGTCGTTATATCACGTGACTAAGTACACGGGTGCGACGTTTTTTGTGATCCAAGAAAACTTGGAGCGCGCCCGTTGGCGCAGGCGTTGCATTAAGGAGTGCGCCACAGCTGTGGCGCAAGTCACTGGAGCGCTCCTTAATGCAACGCGCCTCAGAAGGCAGCCCTTTGGACTTTCCACTAATAGATGGAATAACCGGAAGCATTCTGCGCTGTACCTCTGACTCTGCGCTGTAGGCTGGTCACGGAATGTACTTTTTAGGCGTTTTGTGTAAGAAAAAAAATCAAAAATGCAAAGATTGGGCAAATTTGGCGGCCTGTAGTTGTGAATCCGTACCACGTACGAAAAGGTTGAGCAGACTTCGACAACTAGAGATGTGCGGGAATGACTTATGTGTACCCATTCCCTCCTATTCCCATGACTTCGTTCCCATTCCCATTCCCGGCCTTGGAAAATCTCATGCTTTACTCTAATTCCCATTTATTCCCAAAACGCAATTCTAATTCCCTTCCATTTCCATTCCCATTCAAACCCGAAGAGTTTCAGTAGTGAACGCAAAACTAATAAACATCAAAAAAACCTTCCCTATTATAGCATACTAGTCAATAGTGAAGTGAAAACCAGAATGTTGTCCATCAATTAAGAAACACAGTTTATCTGTCAATAACATTCGCACATCTCTACTACGGATTACAGACTGTATAGACCAGTTCACTTATTAGCCTACTGAACATTCTCATATGATATGGCGGAAAGCTGCAATGAGATTTCATTCCCATTCCCATGATATAGTGATTGTCACTCTCATTCTCATGGGAATAAACAATTGTTCCTATTCCCATGCACATCTTTATTCCGCAACTTCCTGGCCAATTGTACTACAATGCGGAGTGAACCGAGCCAAACCGAGTTTTTCCAGTCGTTACTGTACGTATCTGGAACAGTGTTTTGCAGCATATCAGATCTGCTCCGTCACTTCCCGTCTTCTGCTCTCGCTTGAAGACATAACTTCTTCGAACTCTGTTGCCCGTAATTTCTGTTGTCGTGTCCGCGAAGTGACACTGTCATTTTGGACACGTTAATCGCTCTTACTTACTTACTTATCGCTGCCGTGTGTTCCTGTAGGCTGGCTAGAGTAAGGTACCCGTTTGACCCCTTCAGTTTTGAGTTTTTTTGCGGACAAATGACCCCTCAACGGAAAATGAAAATCCCTTTCGAATATATTTGATGGGACACGGCTTCACGTGTCGTGGCTGAATTTGGTGAAAATCAGCTGTTGGGAAGTTACCGAAACGACATCTGGTATTGCTGACAAACAACTTGGCTGCGCGGGACTCGTCCGAGTCACTCATTTTGTCCCCAGTGGGCCGATCGCGCCGGAAATTTCCTGAACGTTATCGCCCCTTGACTTATGTATCTGTACCTATGATCCGTATCGGTTGCGGTTTGCCGGAGTTATTACTGAAAGATTGATATTTGGGACCCAGTCTACAATAACCTAGTCGACGCCAACATTTCGTAAAGCATCTTTGCGCTCTTGCTGTGTCATACTTGTGTCGCTGCTTTCACTGTCATCGTGTGGTTGATGAGCCCGATTCCTGGTTAGTTCTTTATAGCAGACGTTCGTCATTATTGCTATAATAACATATATGAATATACGCCTATCTGTGTGCTGCTGCAGAGTGTGAACTAACGGAATGTGACAAGTGCGAAGTTAAAGATGGTAAAGAAGAAGAATGCAAAAAATGTTCGAGTGGTTACTTTCAAGCAGAGCAGAATCAATGTGTAGGTCAGTTACAGGACTATCTGTGTGCCTTATGTAATTGTTCTATTACAGCAGTAGTCGCAGTAGCCTTCGAAAAGTACAGAGGCGGTCGCGGGCAGCTGTGGGTAGAAAACATTCCCTAGTCAGTAAAGTTTAATATGAGGTCTTGGTGCCAGTGTTTTTGTCAGAAAAACAACTTGGATTATCACTGAGCTTGAAAGTCATAGGTCAGAGAACTGAGGAAGTCAGGCAGAAGTCAACAACTTTTGTGGGTGGTCAGTGGAAATGATGTACACCACTGATATACTCCTACAGTGCGCGCGTTATATGTTTGCGTATTATTATTATTATTATTATTATTATTATTATTATAAAACAAGAACTTAGCTATCGCAAACAGATCGCTCGTCAGCTCCGCACACAATACGCAGAGGGCATCTATAACCCCATGACCTTGAAATCTAGGTTAAGGGTCACTCAAGGTCAGTGGAAACGGAACCATTGGATAGATCATACACGACTTACTGTTAGTCGAGTTGTTTGACGTTGAATATTATGGTGACATTGAAATGTGGGTTAGAGGTCACTCAAGGTCATCCGAACTGGTACCATTCGAAAGCTTTGGTGTGGTTTCCTATTCGCCTTCCCTAGTAACTATGGCTGTATCTTTAGCCATTTCGGAGATATTCAGCGTCAAACAATGGGTTGACCTTGAAATCTGGCTTTGGGGTCGTTCAACGTCATTGAAAATCGCGCGATTCGATAGACCATGTATGAGTTTCAATTAGTCCGCCACAGTAACTATAGCTCTATCTTGTATATACCGTTTTCGAGTTACTTGATGTTGAATAATATCGTAACCTTAAAATTTGGCTGCGAGGTCACTCAAGGTCATTGAAACTGGTGCCATTCGAAATCTTGGGTGTGGTTTCCTGTTCACCTTCTATTGTAATTACGGCCGTATCTGTAGCCGTTTGCGAGATATTTAGCGTCAAAGAGTGGTGTGACCCTGAAAACAGGGTTAGAGTTCGTTCAAGGTCATTCGAAATGGCATCATTTGATAGATCGCATACGAGTTCCTATTCGCCTTCCATAGTAACTATAGCGCTATCTTGTATCGTCTGCAAGATATAGGGCAAGAGAACTGCAAGATATAGGCCTAGTGACTTATTGGTAGAAAATCGCGAAATTTTTATATCCACCTGTATTTATCTCCCCCGCAGGATTGACCCCGTCAGAATTTAGTGAAGATGTTTGATGATAAAACTAGAATGATTGGGCTACCATATGGTGAAAAAATATGACAATATGTTAAACAGTTTTCATCTAATCCCGGAACGTCACGGACAGACGGACAGACGGACAGACAGACAGACAGAATTGCTATATCAATATCGCACGTCAGTATGCTGACGCGATATAAAAATGAATAAAAAACAAAAAAAGACAAAAAGACAAAAATGGAAATGACGACATCAGAGCTGACAGTGGGTTATTTTCGACGGCCTATAATTCATGCGACCGACATGACCTATGACCCACGACGTGCTGTTCAAGTACGTTTCATACAAATATTTTTCCTATCACCTTTCAACAAAAATAAGTTCGCCAGTTTCATTGTTCCCAAGAATGTGCTTCGTGAGACTATGACGAAACATCGAGTGCATGAGTGCGAACTGTGACCTTATTCACCACTTTATTGGCCAACAGAGGAAGAAAAAAACGCATTTACAAACCTTTCTGGTTAGAAGGTCAGTAGGTAACCGTGTGAATTTTGTGACCGATTTGACTATGTCTGCTCTGACTTACATATCCAATACATGTACAAGTCATAAAACAATGGAAAGGAGTCGGTATATAGGTGGAGGAGTCGACAAAATGTAGTTGTCGCGTCTGAGAGAGTAGGGGAATGCTTCACAAAATATTCAGGGAAAATTCAGGGAATTTGAATTGAATTGGAACCTGAGAAAGTTGGCGGGCTTAATCCCTTTTGTTTCCTGTAGGTCAAGCAGTGCATTACCGCCATGTTGTTGTCAACTTACCAACACTTTGGGGCTGTGCAAAAATTGTGTAACGTGATTCTGGAAGAGACTGACCCCATGACACATCATTACACTTTACTCGCTTAAAATCATGTAACAAACTGCACCCTACATTTACAGATGTTGTTGAAATAAACGCTTTATTATCACTTACTGCCCACAAGGTACTGAAGATGTTAAGAATGCTTAAAATGCATTGTTAGTTGTGCATGCAACAGTGTTTTGTTACTTACTGAGAAAATGTGGTCTCATGCATATGGTGTTTGCAAATGACAACAGCGAACATTTACTTAATGAAAGGCTAAAAGAAACCCTAAAATGTACGAGAATGCCAGTCTTAGTGAGTTTTGGGTTTATTCACCGCTAAGTACACTCGAAGCTGTGTCATTTAATGCTGTAAATATTTTATTTGTGGATTTCGTGATGAATAGTTCGTTATGTGTTATGTCAGCCTGCCCGCACGGATGTATATACTGCAATGAGAACGGTAATGCATTTACATGCACTGGCGATTGCAAGGACGGTTTTGTCAGCGATGGAAAGGACTGTATTCGTGAGTAATGCACTGTTTTGGTCGACAGGTTTAGCGTGACAAAGTTCACAGTAGACAGCAGCATTTATCTTGTTCTATGTTATCTTGTTCTATGTAGCATGCAGCAATGAACTAATGTGGACAGGCTTGTTACAGTGTGGTTGAAAAGAACACCTATGCTTTATGCAAAAAAAATCGCTACATGTCGTCCAAAAAGACTTGTAGCTAAGATAATCTCTTGCACTGGTAAGATATCCACTTGGATATGCCTCGCTAGACGCCGTCTGTGCACTTCCAGCCTACCTATTATGATCTGTCTAGCGTATACAACATGATAGATGTTTTCAAGATATTCAGAAGTATAGGCTAAACTACAGCAAACAGGAAATGACATCCGTGTAGGTCATCCATTTTCCATCAACCAAGTGTACCGGAGGTGCCGCTCGCCGAACCACAAACTTCATTAGGAAAACAAAAAATACGTTCTGTGGAAAGTTGGTATATGTCATATTACCGAAATTCGGTGAAAAACTGCTTCCTCACACAAAATTTCACTGAAATCAGGCAATTGGCTGCTGAGTAAAAGGCCAAAAACGATTTTTCATATGGCGGTCATCCGCCATCTTAAATTTAAAATTAAATCATATTTGGCCACGTAACTGTCACGGAGTTCCAAATCTGCATTAATTGTGTACCAAATTTTATCAAAATTGGACGATTTTTCGTTGAGACATGGCAACTATATGATATGCAATATGGCGGCCGTTGGACGTCTTGAATTTTCGACATTTAGAGGTGACCTCTGTCGCCATGATACTCTGCTTCCCTGTGCAAAATGTCACTGAAATGGGACAACTGGCTACTGACCCAGATGACCCAATATGAAAATTTTTAAAATTCAAGATGGCGGACGGCCGCCATTAAAAAATTTTTTTTGGCCATAACTCAGCAGCCAATTGTCCAAATTCCAAATCTGCATTTGTGTATCAAATTTACTCGAAATCAGATAATTTTTTCGTAGAAATATGGCGATTGCACGATTTTCAAAATAACCGATCTCCGCCATCTTGAATTTTAGGGGTCCAGTAATGGGTATTTTGAAAAGCCCGTGTAGGATTTCCTGTAGGTCGTCAATAAAGACCATAGCTCTAAACTGCTTAGCTTTTTTTAGAAAATCTCGTTTTTTGTAAGCATGTTGGCGACAGACGAAAGATGGACGGCTTCGGCGCAAGGTGCTATCGCTATCACAGTGTTTACGGTTCAATAAGATGTTGATTGAATTTTGAATAGTGAATACATGGTTTCGCTGACCTTGGGTTTTTGCCCAACCTTAGGATTTTGAAAACACACATATGCCTCCTTGGCATTTTTGAAAATCCATGTTGGGAACACTGGTAGCAGTAATAGTGCATGAATTATTGGTTGGGCGTAAGCAAGTTGCCTATAATGAAATTTTAAAAAAACTCCGTAACCGTTGCACATATTTTTACTATCTTTTTTTACAAGAGACAAGGTCCCTAACCTACCAGATGATTCAAATACACTGTGTCCCAAAAAATGAGATTCGCATAATCGCAGAGATACCGCGCGACGCTTCGTGTCATTGAATACTTTGCTAAGTCACTCATGGTCATTCAAGATCATTGGAAATCACAGTGTTGAGTAGGGCGTGTGTAAGTCGCTATTAGTATTTCATTGAAACTATGTCTGTATGTCGTACTGTTTCTGAGATATTCAGCGTCAAAGAATGGCGTGACCTTGATACTGGGGGTAGGGGTCGTTCAAGTCACTGAAAATGGCGCCGTTCGATAGATCATATACGACTTTCTATTGGTCGGCCATAGTAATAGGACACTTAGCCATACAACCATAGGTTGTATGGCTAAGTCTTCAGCTTTTAATAAACGAAATGATGATGATGAGCTTCATTGGCTCCTGGTCCGCGAACGAGTCATCTTCAAGCACGCCTTGTTGGTTTTCAAGGCGTTGCACGGTCTGTTGCCGCCGCATCTCGCGGATGATTGTCAGCTGCTCGCCGATACCGGGCGCCGTCAACTCCGATCGTCTGACGTTGCGACTTGTTCTGTCCTGCGGACTCACTCGTCTCTCGGCGATCGTTGTTTCGCTGTGGCTGGACTGAGAACATGGAACAGTTTGCCTATCAAATTGCGACAACCAGACCTCAGCCTTGAACAATTTAGGCGGCTACTTAAGACGCATCTGTTTAGCTAAAGACTACGGCGCTTAGTGACGTTGACTTTTAGGCGCCGGGTATAAGTTCACTTACTTACTTACTTAGAAAATCAGATTTGGAGGTCACGGCTCGCCATCTCAACGAAGTTTAAGCTGTACAACACGTGCATCTTATCGATATTCCTGTATGGTTCGAACTGCTGGGCGATATCTAAGACGGATGCACGCAAGATCGATGCACTCGACCAGTGGTGTCTGCGTACATGCTGCTTGGCATCAAATGGTACCAATTGTATGGAATGATGATATACGGAGGCTAACGAAGCAACCCAGACTCACTGCTATAATCCAGTCGCGCCGGCGTACCCTTTTTGGGCATATTATGCGCATGGGCGACAACGCAGATGTCAAGAGGATCCTGTTAGCCTCCGCTCCGTCAGACTGGAGAAGACAACTAGGTCGTCCCCGCATCATGTGGCTCACCACCGTCCAACAGGATCTGAAACAACACCACCTTACGCTCCCCGAAGCAGCAGATTTGGCTCAGAACCGCCCTCAGTGGAGGATGATGCCGACGTATGGTGCTACGCAATCGTAAGAGTTGCATGCCAGAAACGACGACATCTGGCAAATGTGCATTTGATCAAAGCCCTAACCATGACTCTAACTCTAACACTAACCCCAACCCTAATCCTAACCCCAAGCCAAACCGTAACCCTATCTCTAACACTAATCCTACCCTAAACCTTACCTCGAGAAAAGCTGTGCATGTATGCAAGTTGGTTAAATTTGCACACTTGACCAAACGCGCTGCGCATTTGGTCAAATGCGCAATTTGCCAAATGCGCCCTACAATACCATGCTCCTTCAGTTAATCTAACAAACAGCAATTTAAGAACAGCTTGCTGTCCAAGGAACAACGACTGAAAAGTCTTCTTTAAATCTGATAGTAAAGATGTGACCTTATTGAGCTATAAAATATATATGTCCAAACAATCGGTAATTATTTATGCCAGCTCAAAATCGGACAAAAGTGACTCAGACTAACAGTATAGGCATAGTTAGACATGTTCCAGAAGGTTTGGTTGATTGGCAATGTCTAATAAATTAATGCGAGACGATTAAAAGCTGTTCGTATTCACTCACCTAGATCTCAACATTGACCACATTACATCCGGCTGGCCTGTGGTCGCAATGTATGTCATGTGATCTGGTTAAGTAATCTAGGGCTGCGTTCGAAAAGTCGTGTAGATTAATTAGATTAATCTGGTCACCACTAGTGCTGTTCGTTTATTCAATCATATCAATCCGATCGATCATCGTCACATTCCGCCATCTTCATATGATTCTTCTGCCGTTCGTTTATTGAAAGCGATATTTATGATCTAGGTTAGCTCCACCCACCAATCTCGTTAATTAGAGCAAGCGATCTGAACGACTTTTCAAATGCAGCCTAGGTCTCAGTGTAATTGGTCGGTCAAGCTTCTGTGAACTTTGAGTTCGCCACATGTTGCAGTTATGCGTATACGGAGGTCAGTCGTTTTCTCAGTTTATGTGTATGTCTGCTGTGCACACATGTGCACTTCGCGATGGATACAACGGCGTGCGACAATATTGTCAGTGGACAACGCTAGATTTCAGTTTTATGTGCAGAAATGTCAGGTCTGCCATTGTTTCATCATTGTAGCTACTCCAGGTACGTGCACGTTCTTGCTCTTTCTATCGTCTGTTGTAGCTAATACTAGTAAGGTCTCCTATGTGCTTTGAGCAATGGATGCAGTCCTTGTGGGTCGGTTAGGGTTCAGCAATAAGGGTTAGTGCCAGTTATAGCACTTATTCAGTTTTGCACTAAGGTTATGGTTAGGGTTAGCACTTATTTAGTATTATACCGCCTCGTGGGTCGGTTAGGGTTCAGCAGTAAGGGTTAGTGCCAGTTCCCTTCCTTATCCTTCCCCTCCCCTTTCCTCCTTCCCCATTTATCTTTCCCTTTCGCTCCTCCCCTCCCCACCCTCTTGCCACGAAGCGGCCCCTGTCCCCTCCTGCCCTTCCTTTATTCCCATCCCTTCCCTCCCCTTTCCCCCCTTGCTGTGAAGCGCCCCCCCGTCCCCTGCCCTCCCCTTCCTTTATACCTGTCCCTT
>Ga0209149_1002461_pt1 | contig 10398 bp, 6 predicted proteins | sample WorMetTyACAVOLI2_FD_187423 | JGI IMG/M metagenome (GOLD analysis project Ga0209149, IMG submission 187423) | Marine gutless worms symbiont microbial communities from Max Planck institute for Marine Microbiology, Germany - Olavius algarvensis... ...
AAACTTCGGTGTAAAACCGGTTTTACACCGAAGTTTAACACCAAACCTAATTCGACGTTCGGTTTAAAACCGGTGTTAGACGCTGGGATTAAGGTCCGGTGTAAAACTTAGGTTTTAAACTTCGGTGTTAACGAAAGATAAAGTGACCCAGTGTGTTAAGTTAATGCTGAGAATTTTTGAATTAGCGGTTTTATTGTTTGACTGTTTTGTTTATCGCCAAAATATAACTTGTCTGAAACGTTTTACCAGGTATGGGCATTACGCAGGTGAGGTGGAAGACAGAGGCGGACTCGCAGTTGTCTCATAAATCGCTGTGCCAAAAAATTAAAGCGTTTATATAGCCTAGTTGCGGAGACACACACTATATGTGTATACAATCAATGAGTCGAAAGTTAACGTTTTTAATGGCGGTTACAACGGGATATCGATCGAAAGGATGCCCCCAGCACAGGCGTCAAACCTCGGCGGTGTAATTTTGCACGGTGGTGGACTTTCAGCTGTTTTAGGTCATTTTCATGTATTCAGCGAATAAATAAGGCCCAGGTGTTCTGCAGAATTTTATCCGCCCCCCCCATATCAGCCATCTTGACGTATTTGTTTTTTTTATTTTAAAGTCACATCATGCTATATTTTACACTTTTGTTAGATACTGTAAAGTCGGAATTACGGCGTTTTATGGTGATTTGATAGTGATTAAGTCCGCAGAGTGAAATGCTGTGTGTGCTGTGTGTGCAGTGCACGTCAGTGGCTCGACAGTCGCCCGCTGACACAGAAGCAGTTTGTCGACGTGATGGTGCGGTCGATGGCAAGGAAGGCAACTCCGACAGAGTGCCAGCTGTGTCAGTGCATTGCTGACGACGCGCAGGTCGGAGTCAGTGAGTGTCGCAGCTGCCACCGGCGTCTTCCATTCATTCTGGTAACTGCTGAGATCTTGTCTAATTCTCAACCACTTCATATAGCCACAAAACAGCTGCCATTTGCGATTTTCAATATCATTGAAAAATTGATGAAAAATATGGTGAAAAATTAAAAAAATGTACAGTAGAATGAACACCACGTTTTTATGTCACTGTACTGTGTTCCAATTGTTTTTGGATCACAGTGTAAACTTATAAATTGTTTTTTCTGTGTCAAGTTAAGTCTGATTTTGATGAAACTGGGTACGAATTAGGGCAAGGGCTGCAAAGTTACAGAGCGGATTATGAATATTTGCATAAATTGTGCTAATTAGGCCAATTTTGCTAATTATGCTGATTGGATCAAAGATGCCCACAAAACGATGAAGCTGTTTCAGCCGAGAAGCTCTACACTTGCTGTGATGTTATACTGATTCCTGTCGTGTTATTTTCAGAGCCACAAAACCGGCTGTTGTCAGACCCGGCGTAACCTAATAGGCACTCAGGCTCGTGCTTAACCACGCTCATTAAGATGCCTACCAAAGTTGAGCAACGAATAAATACATTTTGCAATCATCACAATGTTGTAGTTCATCAAACAAAGCAACATATTTAACGCATCAATAATGAAAATGATCAAAATATAGCAATTAGGCCTACACAAAACTGTTCTAGTCAGCGAGTCACTAAACCACGGACGAACTAGCAAACGCATTACTCGCATGTGTTAAGAGGTGTTTGGTGTACCATAGCGTTTCACGTGTCGTCTATACCAGATTTTCGTCTATACTTAACGGATGTACTTACATTAGCTTGCCAGACACGGGCTTGGGGCTGAAGCTCCCCAAAAATAAAGGTTAGCCCCCAAGCAGCGAGTTCAGTACAGTTTGCATTAGGCTAAGGCTAGACCAGATCAGATTAAAATTGATAATGTATTGGCGGGTCTATGTTCATGAAGCGCATTCGTCAGATTCAGATGACTTATGAAATTTGTTGTACATAATTCGGCATCGATCTCTAGATTGCTTTCAGGTGATTTTACCACCAGCGCAGCGATGGCACAGCGAAGGCGGTATTGTTTTCAGTAGTATCTGTATGTGGGTGTATGTGTATGTTTGTTTGCTTGTCAATTCTTGAACCGTTTAAGATATCATCATGAATTTTTTTAATGGAAGCAAGATATACAGTACGATACGGATACTGTGTATTTAATGTGCAGTCAAAAACTGACGGGTCTACTACACGGAATCAGATAAGAAATTAAAACGAAAAACTAGCCTTTTATAAGGTCAGAAGCTCGGCGCAATTCGAAAATGGCTGCATTCCGACGCCTTGCGGCACTGGCGGTGGTTTAAATTCACTGATGTCCTAGTTTAGACGGACCGCTACCGGAGTCTAATTGTTGGTTCGTCAGGTTGTGACTGCAGACAGGTGGCCGAAATGGACCCACCTTTTCCCTGCGTTTCAGTAGGATTCTCACATTAAATTTAAGCAGACAAAATGCCCACCGTTTGCCTAAAATAAAATATACACTGTGTCTCAAAAAAACCGGACCGCTACGACTAATATGACATAACTTCACCAATTTACAACATTCACTAATTATTTTTGGCATGGAGAGACCCTATTAAATTCTCAATTCACTAAGTTAATTTTTTTTTAAATTGGCTTAGAACCAGCTGAGAGTGGTTTCCGTAGTAACAGTAGCGACTTGACGGTCGGTGTCTCAAAAAACTGGACCCTACGATATTTTGACATAACTCGATCAAAAGTTCTTCAATTTCAATAAAATTTCAGAAATAACATCTGGCTCACTATTCTTAATCAAACCACAACGTTATACAGCAAACAGTTGTAATTGCAGCAAAGTACCAGCTGAAGCGAGTTACCGTATCAATCCTTAACTGCGCGTCATTTCACAGTTTATGATGTCTTATGAACAGAAATGGTAAAGCTTTAAACAAACAGTGTTTCCATCAGAATAATAAAATATTTTGCGGTAAAAAAAGTTGCGCACGTGTTTGAATGCTGTTTTTCGGCAGCCCCACAATCGTTTAATTTTGCCACTCTTTTATTGCCCTGCCGATGATACGTCGTTCGACGTCGGCCCAGAAATCCGCTGTTCAGGTGTGTCAAGTTGTTACTGTTGTTATGGAAACCACACAGTTGGTTCTAAGCCTATTTAAAAACCTTTTATCGTAATCAATGAATCAATGGAGAATAGAATAAGGTATCTTTGTGCCCAAAATAATTAGTGAACGTTGTGAATTTGTGAAGTTATGTCATATTAATTGTAACGGTCCGGTTTTTTTGAGACACACTGTAAATATACAAGGTTTGCACCAACTTTCTAGTGCATATGTTCCACTTTCCTGAAGGATATGTCAAAGTCAACGAAACAACGATATTGCTATACATGTACTTCCCGACACGACGCATATATAGGCTATAGCCTATGTGTGTCACAAAACGTATACACCTGCCCAGAAGCCCACTCTGGATAACTGCATCAACTTTGGACTATTTTAGTTTTTTTCTTGCGGACTTAATATATTCATTTTTATTCACCACATACTGGTAGAAAACATAAATACATGTACAAAATAAACATAATAATCAAACTAATAAATAATATACAGACATGACAATAATATACAGACATGACAGTATGTAAGCATTGACATGACAATATGACAATATGTAAGCAGTATAAGCAAGTACATTAAAACAATTTTTATAGAACAGATTGTCAGTATTTTAAAGTTTGTTTTCAAATTTGTTAACATGCTTTGCCCACAATACACTAGGGATTTCAAAATCAAACTAATCTTAACAGTGTTTTACAATTTCAATGCTGCTAGTTCTAAAGAGTTTCGTAAAAAGCGATTCACGGCACAGTCTAAGGATGACAGTTGTGACTTAATTAGACCATACATCAATCAAATGTGCCACATTTTATCATCGTTCTGGTTTTGTTTCGATCCGGCTGTTCTATAGAGGGACAGAAGTTGCTGTTTCAGTGTTTCCCACACGCTCGAGGTATATCGCCGTTGGTTCTGCGCCTGTAAGACTAGTGGCATACAAAACCAATTCTAAGACATTAATGTAATATCTTACAGTATTACAACAGGCTATTTTACTGAATGTCAAAGATATTGTGTTGCTGGAATCGTCGTCCGAATTCTCCACCATGACTGGAGTTCCTATCGTTTCTGCTATAGATTATATCAGACAGAAAATGCTTATCAAACGTGCAGTTTTTGTACGGAATATATTTTATGTTAATGTGTGCAATAATCAGCGACTAATAATTGTGTGCGACAGAATCCAGTGATGTACGACAGAGATGATGACGACGGTGATTCCTCATCTTCCAACAACAGTAATGACCGACCTAGAGGGGTTAGCAACACTTTGTCTTTTATCTGTATCATAATCATATCGCATGCTATACGTTATTATTTAATGCAGTAGGCCTACAGAATGCGAAAACGGTATACGTAAGCCATTTTCACATTTTTTTGTTGTTGAACGCAGTACGTGAAATACGGAATGTGAGCTCGTTTTTCGTTTTCCTTGATACTTGACTGAACGAGGAAAACAAATCCACCACATATACACGGACCTATCATGTCGGATCGAATGTCGATTTCGGCACTGCCCTCTGTATTGTTTTATGTAATGGACAGCTAACTGGTGATTGGTGAATTGTGATGTGTGCCGCAGAGGAGGCCTCGCACACGCGGAAGAAACAATCGTCGCGTGACCAGCGTTACCAGACCACGAGTTCCTCCTCAGCACTAGGCGACGACGCGTCAACTGTTTAAACTGCAACTATTTAAATTGTCCAAATTACTGACTGTTCTTTGACGTAGTGTGCGAACGAATCGGTAAATTTCTCTCGTGTGTCAACAGACAGCAACGTGTAAAATGCATGTAAACTTGTAAACCACTTGACTGTAATATATTCGCTGATGTATCCTGAATTGCATTGGAACTATTCATAGCTACGAACTCACTTGTCATAATTTAATATAATATTAACTGTAACCTATAATGCTGCAATTTTTGCTGACTAAAAGTTTTTGTGTTTGCTGTTTTTACTGATTTTTTAAAGAAATGCACGACATAAATTTTGTCTGCATCACTATTTTATAATGTCAACAAAAAATAGGCGTCAACATATCACGGGCTGCACGGTAGTGCAGCACCGTGTTAACGGCGACGTCACTTTCCTAAGGCGCATGGGAAACGGCAAAATTCGACCCCACAGAATCGAATCCCCTGCACCGAATCCCACCAAAATTGACATAAATTTGGAATATAATATCTATGATTGCATCCGGGAAATATGCTCCCAAATCAAATTTGGTGAAATCAGTTCAGTGAATACTTCTGCGGAGATAGGTGGTCACATGTTTTCGGGACACAGTGTATTGTTAATACTAAGATTACTAAAATTACTAAATTATTACTAAAATCACTAAAACATATTATTAATTTATCAATACTAATATTACTAAAATACTAATATTACACAAATTGTGTAAATACAAATCGTGTAAATAATAAAAACCAGTTTGTGAGTCATGTTTTGTCAAGCTGTGCATCTTTAACAATTTCACTCCTGGCAGCCGGAAATACGCTAAGACAAATAGGCCCCCCTATAGTAGATCGGATCTACTATATTTGGCTAAGATAGGCAGGCCTCATGATTGACAATGTCAAGCTGTCAATAGCGCCTCGGTTACAAAAGCAAGAAGTTTATCCATTATTTGCTTTTCAGATGACTAGAATGTAAAAGTCTACAGGAACAGTAGCATCATAGGCGGAGACTTGGTCCTGGAGTTGGGGAAAAATTTTTTAACGGTCCCCAAAATTTCGAATTTTTGGGGGACACATTTCCTTTTGGAACTAAAAGTTGTGTTAGTTTACGAAGACAAACTGGAACGCACTGCAGGCATCTTGCACGCTGCTCAAATCCATCGTTGAAATCGCTGAAATGCATGTAATATTTTGTTTAAAAATTTCACAAGATATAAAGAATATCAAAAGCTAATTTGCAATTGAAGACACTATATCTAGCTTTAGTTATAATTTGAGTTTTGTTGTGCATATTAATTGAACGTTTGACAAAAATCAATAGTACGTGCAACATCTCGTGTGAATATTTTGGACAAATAAACAATAAACTCAGGGATATCCTGAGCCGGCCTACCGTTAAGCCTACCATTCGCGAAGCTGATCGGAAAGTGGAAGGCGTCAGCCAGGCCACTTTTCATTGCGCATGTGCATGTGCAAATCCCTTATAGTATAATGTTAACTCACGATTGAGACTGCAGCATCGTGTTTTGACTCAGTGGACCCTATGTCCCCACAAAGAGTCGCAAATTTTGGCGACCAGAATTCAGAAGACATAGGGCATAAAACTAAAAGCTTATTGTAAACTGGCAAGTTGCATAAATAAACAGTGTAAAAAGTGTGTAAATTTATAAGGATATTTACGAAATATTGGAGGAGATATGCAATGTAAGTACCTCCGTACCCCTCACCTCACCTCACCTCAGGGAAACTATCCCAGCTGCTCCCCCGCTTAAGTCTCCGTCCATGAGTAGCATTTTGGTGATCGTCGTTACTGCCTAGTACTCCGCATGCCATTGTCGTTAATTTGTATTGTGCCATTTTGTTTCCGTACAATAATTATGGACGCCCGCTCAGCGTAGCTTGAGCGAAGTCCATTATATTTTGCCAATGTTTTATTTATTTTTTATGGCCGCCTTATTCTCCGGCCCTGGTTAACGGAGGTTCGCAAAAGTTTTACACGTGGTGGACCTTGAGTGTAATTAGAGAAATTACTACTTGGATTTTTTCCTGGTCATCCTTAAACTACACACAACAGGGTGGGCCAAAAAGTGACGAAATTTGGCATATTTTCAGACCCCACCCGCAACCTTTCTGCTCTCACGCCCGAACGCGGCAGAATATTGTAATTCTGAAAAAAAAACTTTTTAAGCACAGACGGTTGCTCTACACGTAATGCCACGTTTGGTGAACTTTGGCCTACAAACCCCTGAGATCCACGTGCCACAAAATTCTTAAAAAATGACACGCGTGAATAGCCTGCGACATGTCTTCTTTCCGTTAGCTAGATGCCAGCACAACCACGCCCGAACACCGTACGATACGGTAATTGTCTGTCCAATGCTATGCCCCAATCTTTTAACCCCTTGGCCCCTTAACCTTGACCCCTTAACCCCAACCCTTAACCGTTTAACCCAATCTCTTAACCTCTTAACCACTTAACCACTTAACCCCAATCCATTAACCTCAACCCCTTAACCTTAACCCTCTGGCCCCTTAACCCCAATCCCTTAAGCACTTAACCCCTTACCCTTAACCCGTCAACCCTTAACCTTAACCACTTAACCCCAATCCTTTAACCCCTCATTTTTGCTGTTTTGACTGTCTTTTGACTGTTTTTCACTGTTTTTGACGATTGGTACACTGTTGGTACAGTCTTGGTAGACATGTGACGATTGGTACACCAATGGTCATTTTTGCTGTTTTGGCTGTCTTTTGACTGTTTTTGATGATTGGTACACTGTTGGTACAGTCTTGGTAGACATGTAACGATTGGTACACCAATGGTCATTTTTGCTGTTTTGACTGTCTTTTAACTGTTTCTGACTGTTTTTGACGATTGGTACATTGTTGGCACACTGTTGGTACAGTCTTGGTAGACCTGTGACGTTTGGTACACAAATGGTTTTGAGTGTTTTTGACGATTGGTACAGTGTACGAATCGTCAAATACAGTCAAAAGACAGTCAAACAGCAAAAATGACCATTGTTGTACAAATCGTCACGTCTACACAGAGTCCGCCGAATACACAAAGCCGCGCAAACGCCGCTACCTCGCGAGACCTCCATCACATGTGCCTGGGCAGTGACCACAGCCCATCGTCCGTGGACAGGGCTGACTCTATGTGTCTATATGGACGTCCATGCGTCTGGCTCCCGTTCGCTGCCGTATGCTGCTACACTCTCTTCTACCAACTGATAATGGCTGCAGCTCGTCTAGTCTGTCAACGACCGTCATCAAATTTTCCATATTTTCGGACCCCACTCGCAAACTTTCTGCTCTCCCGCCCGATCTCCGTAGAATACGGTAATTCTAAAACAACTACATTGCTGCACTCGGCTAAATGTACGCGTCCACTCTTCCAAGGTCGAACTGGCTGCGGCGGGCGTCCATCCGGTTGGCATGATATCGTCACATGCCGGCATCTAGTTGTGTTTTAAACGGAAATTATTCCTGCAGTCACACAATGAATATGGTAATTCCAGCAGACAACTTACAACACGGGACACACCTACGATCTGCAGTAGAATATCAGACAATGCAAAACACGGGACAGACCTATCATCTGCCAGTGCGTATGATTCGTTTCGTTGCGCCAGTAGATGTCCATCCGGTGTTTCTCGACACAGCCGGCTACAAGCATCGCCAGCACTGAGAAGACCATGCCAATCATCATGCGGACACGAAGCGACGGGCTAACGCCACGCCGATCCAGCAGAGGATAGACAACACGGTCAAGTATGGGCAACAATGCGAGGATAAAGACAACATTGAACAGCGAGAGCCATGCTGCTGGCACCTTCACACAAAAAACAGCCAGAAAACTGCCCACAACCATCACTATTTCAACACAGAATCTTCCTACCTACACATCTCTAAAACAGCAGATGATATATTTTTCCAACATTCACAATGCCTGCCCTGGTGGCTTACTGATTAAAAGATAAACAAAAGGTATGGTATAGTATAGTAGTGTTTAACGTCCCAGTCGACACATATGATATTACATGTCACATGACCCAACCGTGTCATAGCACTGAAGGATGATTGTTAGTCAACCAGGTCAAGGGCCAATCTCACCAGGCTCAGCTCACTAAAAGGTAAAAAGAAGGATGTAAGCAAAAAAGTTTTTAATACATATATAGCACCATGAAGACCGAAGACACAGAGGTGCTCGGAAGAGAGCTAAACTAAGCAAGATCAAAGCCCGATACAGTGGACCGACCTGTAAGAACTGCTCGTATCTTTGTGCACCATTATAATAGTACACAATACCGCAAGACAGAGACAGTTTTCTCTATGTTCTCTTCCTCCAGACCAACATCATGAGGAAGAGGCACATAGAGAAAACTGTCTCTGTCTTGCAGTATTGTATACTATTATTAATGGTGCACAAAGATACGAGCTGTTCTTAGAAAAGGTAAAGGTAAGTGTATTTATATATAGCTGTTTTTGTAGTACACGCAAGGTGCTCAGGCACGGATCACAGTTTTACCTGCAATTACACCAATGCCTGCCTTTACCTCGTAAGCATCCACCAGATGGCGCCTCCCCAGACTGAGGTGGCGGACATCTAATTGCAGCCTACTACTCATTTATCTACCTTGAAAGGATGAAAGGCTGAGTGGGCCTGGCTGGCTGACCTATAGCGGACGGTTTACCCACACAAGTGGTTAGCCGTCGGCTGCAGATCGAGCGAAAGTTCGCCGGTCAAAGACCAACGTTCTACCACTGTGCCACGCAACCAGCCAATATGCACTGTGCCTACCTGGCTGGCTGGTCGGGCCTGCAATCAGTCCCAGATCAGCTTCTGTCAACTTGCATACATCCTAGACTAGCAACTGTGACAGACAACGAGGGTTTGACAGCAATAAACGACCCACTGAATGCTGGTGGCACTTAAAATTAGTAGCAAAAAGTCACCATCTGGACTGGCTCCCTGTTTAAACCAAGACTAAACTCACGCAGCCAGTGAACATCAATGGAGCCGGAGACATCTCCTGCCACACCGTGTCAGTCATGCAGCATTTACTAAGCCAAGGAGTAAACGTGCATTAGGCCCCATGGTCTCTTAGCATAAGGTGTGTCTGGCTACGAAGATCAGTGCAGCCTGAGCCCGTGGTTCAGGCAGCACTTCACCTTTACCTTTACTTATTTTGTTTGCAGACAAATAATCTGAAACACAGCTAATGCAAATAATAGAAAAATTAACGGCGACACATTCACATTACCCTGAAGGAACGTTCTACAGCAGCTTCCTTGGAATCTTCATCGCTAAAGTCAAGTTTCATATGAAATGCTTGCCACATGAACGTTGTCTGCATCTGCACAGCAAATGCATGCAAACGCTTTCAGAGATAATGAAGATGCTGTCATTACGTGCAACACTAATAAAGGAAAGGTAAAGGAGCGTATAGTTCTTCATGAAATTCACCTCAGAACTACGGGACGCCACTTGTCAATGGGATCACACAGTGTTATCTGCCACCCGACAGAGGTGACCTTCACCCCAACTGCCGCAACCGGGCAGGTTGGTACTCGATTTATCGACCCCGTAAGGATGAAAGGCTGAGTTGGCCTAGTTGGCTGGTTACATACCGAAATGGTTTACCCGTCCACAGACGGTCACCCATCCGAGTAC
>Ga0209149_1002462_pt1 | contig 10397 bp, 4 predicted proteins | sample WorMetTyACAVOLI2_FD_187423 | JGI IMG/M metagenome (GOLD analysis project Ga0209149, IMG submission 187423) | Marine gutless worms symbiont microbial communities from Max Planck institute for Marine Microbiology, Germany - Olavius algarvensis... ...
CCACAGTGCACGCGCGTGACAACCAACCAACCAACCAACCAACCAACGACCAACGACGTCACGACACAGCCTATCTCAATAAGCGCCTCTTTTACTAACGTAAAGTGAGGCGCTTAACAAGACATTACTTCGTAACTCAATGCCAACAGGTTACACGTACTGGTATAGCAGTTTCAAAGGTAGGGCTACCGCATAATCCCGGACATAATGTCACCCTGAAGAAATCCCCCTGACAAAATCACCCTGGACAGTGATAGAGAGAATTACAATGGAGTAAGTAAGTAAGTAAAAAGTCGATTTATATATCGCATCGTCGTGAAACCTCTAATACGCTAAATGCATCAGTACGTTTCGAACAAGAACGTCTTCAGAAATTGTCTGAAACTGTTCGCACCAATAATCAGATTCCGCAAGCTGTCCGGCAGAGAATTCCAGACCGACGGACCAGCCACACAGAAAGCCCGTCGGCCATAGGAGCTGAGCTGGTGGCGCGGTACGACTGTCGGGTGGAGGATCGGAGATGTTGCCGTGATTTGACACCTGCGACTGGTTGGCACAATTCCACGAGGTACGGAGGCGCTTGACCGTGAAGGCAGTTGAACACCAGGAGGACGTTGCAATGGTGCTGGCTGTTTTGAATTTCAGTCAAGATACCGGCGGATGCAGCGAAATTCAAGAATGTGATAGTAACAAGATTTAGAAAATGCGGAAATTTGGTCAGAGAAAGTAAGGTGTTCATCGAAAATAAAGCCGAAAGTCAGGCGTAAACTGAAACTTCTTGTTAAATATTGCAACTCAGAAAATGGATTTTGCAAGTTCTTTGCGGACGCTGCCTGTCTAGAAAGTGCTGTGCAACTGGTGAACCGGTACAACGAGTATGTGAAATCTGTATGTATTATAAGCCGCCGCTCGCGATAGCGAGAGCGGCTTAGTGCATCGATACTTACTGTTCATCTGTTCGTCTGTTCGTTTGTCTGTCTGTCTGTTGCCAAAATGCAAAAAACGCGATTTTCTCAAAAACGAAGCAATTTAGAGATATAATCTCTACATGAGCTTTTCAAAGAACCCATTCCCCTAAAATCCAAGATGGCTGAGATCCGCCATCTTAGATCTTGACGCCAAAATGCAGAAACGCGATTTTCATAGCCCACACTCAGCACTGCACTGCACTGTAAGTCTGTCTGTCTGTCTGTCGTCAAAATGCAAAAAACGCGATTTTCTCAAAAACGAAGCAATTTAAAGCTATGGTGTCTATTGACGACCAATAGGAAGTCGTACATTGGGTTTTCAAAGAACCCATTAGTGGAGCCCTAAAATCCGCCATCATGAAAATCGACATAACGTCATTTTTCCGCTGAGGGTGGTCCGATCTGGATAAAATTTCGCAGACTGGTGCAGAATGACATGTCGACTGCGGTGATGTGGTCAAAATCGAAACCAGATGTAGAATTCCAATATGGCGGACGTTTGGGCGAATTCCATGGCATGTAATCCCAGAGCCACCTGCCACATTGCAGGGTGTAGTAATTCCATCCGCCTTATTGAAAATCGTTTTTCGCCATATTTTATTTTATTTTTGTTTTTTTTAATGCAGTTTGGGCTTTGATGAGCGGCGGCTTTCGTATCGTCTCCGATACACTTGTTTTGGTTTTGTATTTGTTTCTTTTTGTTATCTGTTTCCTAAGCTGCCGCCGTACTGTTGGTGAATAAAGTATTTAAAATCCCGCAGCGTCGTGCGGAGACCGTCAGTGGCACCATCCTTTTCGGTGCACTAAGGAAAGTACATTACTGACGAACTATTGTCGCTGTTCTTCAATAGCTGGGGAACATAATAACTATAAGATGTGGTTGTTATAGTTCCCAGCAAGTACCAGTTGCCGGTCATCATATTGCTATATAGCCCCTTGCTGCGGTTATTTATGTGCTCACTAAAGGGTTAATTTCCGATTTGGTACATTCAATGTGTGGCGAGGATATTGCGCACCAGAAGAAGAACGGTCTGCACGGCGTGATGCATTCTGTATGTGGCACACGCTTAGAGCAACAAGTGCCGCTGACGTAATTGATATTTATGCAGCGTCGGGGCGCCGGTCTTAGTATAACATCACACGACGTGGTCCTGCGACGCCGTTAATCCACACAATGACGACGGCGCGACGTCTTCGCCAGTTTACGTACCGGTACGTGAACGCAGCAAGCAACTACGAAGCGCATGTCTCGCGTCAATACAACGGCGTACAAGAAGCTCAGCTGTCGCAGATCGGACCGCGTGGTGCTTCGTGTAATTGAATGTTTCGCTAAGTCATTCAAGGTCATTCGAAATGAAATTCTTGAAAAAGGCGTTAAGTCCCTATTAGCAGCTCATTGTAACTAGTTCTGTATCTCGCACCGTTTCTGAGATATTGAGTGTTAAATAATGGCGTGACCTTGAAATTTGCGTTCGGGGTCATTCGAGGTCATTGAAAGTGGAGCCGTACGATAGACCATTATATGACTTTTTATTGATCGGCTATTGTAAGTTTAGCTCTATCTTGTATTCCGAGATAAAGCGATATAGTGGTCGAAAATCGCGATTTTTATCGCGCGTCAGCACACTGATGCGCGATATTGATATAGCAAATATGTCCGTCCGTCCGTCCGTCCGTCTGTCTGTCTGTCCGTCGCATTCCGATATTAGATGAAAACGGCGTAACATATTGTCGAATTTTTTTTCACCGGACGGTAGTCCAATCATTCTAGTTTTATCATCATCAAACATCTTCACGAAATTCTGATGGGGTCACCCTCCTGCGGGAACGCTAAATAGAGATGGGGTATAAAAAAATCGCGATTTTCTACCAACAAGTCCTTATATCTCGCAGACGATCGCACAGTGTTTTTATGGCATATATTTTCATTGTGAAATATAGTGTTCTGTTCGGCCTTTCTAACTTTGGCCTCGGACTCGGCCTGTTAAACTTGGCCTCGGCCTCGACCTCGGCCTCGAGGTTATGGCCTTGGCCTCGGCCTCAGCCTCAAGATTCTGGCCTCGGCCTCAAGTGTTTGGCCTCGGCCTCGGCCTTGGCCTCTAGCATTTGGCCTCGTTTAACATCTCTGTTGCAAACAGTACCCGCCGACAGGTATTAACCGGGGACGGCCGGCAATAATAACAATAATAATGACAATAATAATACATCATCGGCTATCACGAGAGAAACAAGAGTGTGCATGTGATAATTAGCCATGATATGTCATATCGGATACACAATCTGTTAACGTGGAGGCGACGCCTGCTCACAAAATGCTCCGAAAAACTTTCTTGCGTATAACAAAATTACACGCCCGTGGGTCGGTAACCTTTCCACCTCTAGGCTAAGCGCATAGAGCGTCACGCTGATTTCCCTTGACAAATTGAGCACGTGAAGCACATCTGTGGAACAGCACTGGCCCGTTATGATTGCATCTCCAGCGACGTATCAGTTATCTGGTGATTGCCTGCATCGCGCAGCAGCAGCATGTGTCACTAATGTTTATCACTGACACCGTCATGCCAGGTGAATTAGTACTAAATGTGTTCAGACATGTTGGCCAGAATTATTGTCAGTTGGCTGTCGACCGTAGGTCTCATGCATATTTAATCGTGACGCCGGTCTACAAGGCCAGTTCTGTCCCACACAATCATCCTACGACTGTTGCATGTGCACCACTGCCCACTAACTAATAGCAAGAACACATCAACGTGGCGGCTACCTGATTAAACACGCACCAATTTCTATTTCTGGATTTACAACTCTGCTAGATCGCTATGCCTAACGCAAAACACCCATGCACCGTAACCACAAAGAGGCGTACTACAGCACGCATTGTTACATAAAATGTATTGTCGCGCGTTTCTCTGCGACAGTTGAGCTTTTTGTCTCATTTATTTCAGTAATGAAAAGTTCAAATTTGTGGGAAACCTACATATAAACTTAGTTAGTTTGTCGAGTACGTGGAATGTGAGCAGTGTGGGTCTGATTATGTTGATTGCTATTTTACAGATTGTCCTTTCTTTCTAAACATTGTTAAGATAGCGCCTAGTCTGGTCTGAAGGTTTCAGCGATGCACAGATTACGCATAAATTTGCAGGGCGATAGTGACTCCACCTACAACCTAGAATGTTCGACGTCAAACATGTCACAAATGGAAGACTAGAATAGAGCTAGACTTAACAATGACAGTCGTATATGATCTATTCAACGGTGTCATTTTCAATTACCTTAAATTACCTGTAATTTAGACTTTAGAGACACACTATTATTCGACGTTGACTATCTCAGAAATGGTACAAGACAGAGACATAATTAGTGTAATAAGAACGTTTCGCGAACTTGCCAAAATTTTCAACGACACGGAGCATCGCGCGGCTTCCTGCGAAGCTGAGCATTTCGTAAATACCGAATTTAACATGGCAGTTCGCGGGGTCAGTATGAGCGAGGCCCTCAAATGAGACCGGAGTTGCGTTCCTGTCTCTTATGATGCAGATGCGCAACCTGTTAGCGAGGGTGATGCTATCAAAATTTCATCACGATATTTGGTACAAGACAAGTAGAGTAACGTAGCTACTAAGCGGTAAAACGTAATGATATAATGTATGACAGACAGGTGCTTGTAATGTTTCTCGCGATGAAAGTGTCGATGACCCGTAAATCATCACCCACATTTCACCCCATAAGTAAAAAATAAACATAACGCGGCAGATTCGCTGCTGCAAAGATTTACATTTTTCTTAGACTCGTTTGTAGCGACTTAAAAGGCTACTTCCTATATCTATCTACATATTATATGTATTTTTTTATTACGTATAGGCCTAATCATAACGTAACATATCAAAGAATGAAATAAACCACTTTCAGTTCGCTCAGTTTAATTAGATACGGTTGGAATACCTTACCAACTGCAGGACTGTTCTAGTATGCAACTCAGAACCGTTTAGGTGTGTTTGCAGCTTAAGCAAAACAGTAATGTCGTCGTAGCTTACCTTCTGAACAAGTCGTGAAAGATGAGTTGGACGCGTTTGAGAGTGCGCAAAGCCATCAGCTCGTCGACGACTGACCCAACTGGCGCTCAGCAGCAGCAGCAGCAGCCGCGGCGGCAGCGACGTCTCTGATCTGACGACGCACGCTGGTGATGACAAGATATCGGCGCCAGGTGACGAGAAGGAAGACCAGATGAGACAAGCACTCAGTGGCTCAGTCACTCAGGCACGTCGCGGACTGGCCGTGACGCCTCGAGCGAGCTGTGGTGACATGACAAAGTGACTGTACAGCTAGTCAGTTGGTCGGTGACTGTAGAGTCGACTTCACTCGGTGCTTGACGTCGTCGTCGTCGTCGTCGTCAATTTCCGTGCATGTCGTCCACTCGCGTCACCGCTCAAGGCGCCGCTCGCGCACCGTTCACTGCTGCCTGTGCTGCTGCTGCTGCTGGCAACCAAGACTTTTCATAGCAGCCGCAGCTGTGAGCAGCATCAAGTGCACTCACCATATCGTCCCTACTCAACTCCTCGCCACTCAACATCAAACTGTACATCAAACATCTGGTTTGATGTTTTTCTAATGACTTTCTTCGCCACAGTTAGCTTATCTGATGACCGTGGCATTAAACCATAATCCTGCAGCATTATCCTGCTAATCCGCTTTGCAGTGCGCTCTGGAAGTATCAACTGCTATGCACAGCAACTTAAAATGTTAAAACAAAGACGCTAAAGTGCATCCGAGTTACACACACTTTTTATCGCTATATATCAGTTTTTGTCTTTTTTGGAAAATAAAAGTTACATTGGAATCAACAAGAACTTAGCTTATTATAAATTGTTTACTTTGGATAAATAAACTCTCTCTGTCTCTCTATCGTAAACAGATCGCGCGTCAGCTACGCACACAATACGCCGTGACCTTGCAATCTAGGCTAAGGCTCACTCAAGGTCATTGGAAACGGAACCACTGGATACATCATACACGACTGTTATCGTGACCCTGAAATGTGGGTTAAAAGTCACTGAAGGTCATTAAAAATGGTACCATTCGAAAGCCAGGGTACGGTTTCCTATTCACATTGCGTAGTAACTATGGCCGTATCTTTAGCCATTTCGGAGAAATTTAACGTCAAAAATGACCTGACCTTGAAATATGGGTTAGAGGTCATTCAAGGTCATTGAAACTGATACCATTCGAAAGCTTGGGTGCGGTTTCCTACTCGCCTTACATAGTAACTATTAACTATCTTGTATCGTTTGCGAGATATAGCGACTTATTGGTCGAAAATCGCAAAATTTTATACCTCACCGGTATTTAGCGCCCCCGTATTAATAAAAGGGGTAACCCCGTCGGAATTTCGCGAAGCTGTTTGATACTCATAACATTAGAATGATTGGGCTACCGTGTGGTGAAGAAACTATGACGATATGTTAAGCCGTTTCCATAAAATACAGGAACTTGACGGACGGACAGACAGACGGACGGACAGAATTGCTATATCAATATCGCGCTTTAGTATGCTGACGCGCGATAAAAACAGTACTCATGAAAACAACTTCTTCCAACTACACTGTAATTCATAAAAAAACAACCCCTTTGATTATTTTGCATAACTCTTAGAAATATCAACCGATTAAATGAAAATTTCAGACAATGTAGCTGAGATAATGCGAAATCTACGTATTTTAAAATAATTTATTTTTAAATATTCTTTGTCAGCAGCAATGTAAAATAACGTTAGTAAAAGTGCCGTTACAGCAACGGGGTTTACCGCGTTGAAAATCAAAATTTAAGTAGATGGTCATAAATAAATAAAAAGTATGAAGCAAACCACTTTCTTAAGGTGTTTCCTGGCACAAGAAAGAATTTTAGTGTATTAAACGCTTAATAGTGGAATGACTGCAGTGGCATCATTGACTCGTGTCCGGGTTGTGGTCGACCACACACTACATAACTTTATTCACCGTGAACGGTAGGAAAAATAAAATATAAAACACTGCCCACCCAATTGCAAAAATCAGTAAAATTAAAGATCTTGCATTGATTTTATTGATCAGTGTCTTTAGCTATCAAGTTTTCATCTTCTGCTGAAAAAGCGTCTTAAGCAATCGTTTTGCTACACTTTTTACTCACAACCATTAACTGCGGCATCCATCTTCAGTTGTAAATCTAGTTGTTGTAACGGCACTTTTGCTATTTACATTGCTGCTAACAAAGAACGTTTAAAGAAAAGACAAATTATTTTAAGACACGTAGATTCAATATTCCCTCAGCTATAGCCTATATTGTCTGAAATGTTTATTCAAACTGGTTTATATTTCTAAGAGTTATGCAAAATAATCAAAGGAGTTGTTTTTTGAAACACGGTGTTGTCAGTGTGGACGCTGTTTTTCAGTCATGCTGTTTGTTGGTATTGGTAAACATGATAACTGTAAACAGCTATATTTCATCATTCCATCCATTTAATTCGCTCAAAAATTATCACAGTATAAACTATAAAAGCAAATATAAAATACGCAAGGCACGAAAAATCTGTGCTTACAGTTGTCTACAGTACACTTTGTTCCATGAAATAGGTACAGGTCTTTGATGATAACTTGAACTAGAATTGTCCGTTTGCAACAATTTTTGGCACACTTATTATAGGCCATCGACAGATGTTTTTATTTTCCCACTTAACCTATTTCATGTACCTACTTTACCTTGGGAAACTGTTGCGACCTAAATACCTGTAAAAATCATGAACATTTCACAGGAAGATGAGATTCTGATTTAAAATCTCTATATGTCAAAACAGTATGGTGCACGAAGGACGCTGAGTGAATTTACTGACAATGGTTGGAAAGCTGGAAGCATTGACGGTCTACTTAAGAGAAGCCATAAGACGGGTACAATTATTGTCCGGAAACCAGACAGCGATAGACCGCGTTCGTCGAGTAGCAGTGGAGGACCTTGTGCAGGGTTCGAGTCGGACGGGAACGCACGGGAACGCCGTTCCCGTTCTTTTTTATACAACGGGAACGTCGTTCCCGTTGTTTTTTTCTGTATACTCCAATTGTTAACTGTAATTTTCCATGGAAGTTCTTCGGTTATAAAGCTGATTCGCTTGCTTGCTTCCTGCAGTCGATCAGCGAAATTTTATTACGGACCATACGTCACTAATGTGCTCATAAAAAATGAACATGCCATCAGCAGAAAGTAACTTTAGTGAAAACGAGTTGAATCTCTTGAAACAAAATGCATGAAAGTAGGCCTAGTATATAGAGATAGACGGTAGCATGCACGTGTATGTCTAGTGTCTACTATGTCCATAGTATAAGCTGCATGTGTGTCTGACTGGCTGACTGCTGACTCTGATGTGTTTATGTGTATGATATGATTTGATATCATGGATGATACGACCGCCATGTGAGATAACTGACCAATTGGCAGTTGGCACACAGAACTGCTTTTTGACTCTGTTTTACACGCCTTATGCTAACATTAAAACAAGCGCCCAGAAAGCACCAAAATGCACCATTGCCAGACAAAAAATCAAAACATTTTCTGGGGAGGGGGCACAGCTCCCTCCCTAGACCCCTCCCCCACTGGGGAGGGGAATACCCCCTCCCGACACCCCACCCCACTCGGTGTCTTCGGCGCCTCGATTATCGCGCCTTCGGCGCTCAGCGTTCCCGTTCCTTTTCATTTACGACTCGAACACTGACCTTGTGCTCGGTCAGGAAGACCAGCCAAAAAGGCACCGATCAGCTCGTGAGATTTCATGTGAAACTGTCATTATCTGTTTAAGTGTACACAGGATAATTCACTGTGACCTTCAGCTCAGATGCTTCAAACGACGTCGTGCTCAGCTGTTTTCTGAAGCCAGTCGCATCTCTCATCTCACTCACTGATAAACAACGTTATCGTCTGCAATAAATCTTGTTATTGTTCTATTATAAACCGTAAGTTAAATAATAAGTAAGTAAAATAATATGGTGACAGTTTTGCAGTTAATATCCTAGTATTGTAGCATTGAGAAAATCAGCAATTTATGGCTAAATTCATGATATTTAGATCTCGACAGTTTCCCAAGGTAAGGTAGCTGCATGAAATAGGTGAGGTGGAAACTAAATACACCTGTTGATGCCGTATACTCTTGGTAATAAGTGTGGCAAAAATCTTTGTAAACGGACAGTTCTACTTCAACTTATCATCAAAATGTGGTCACATGTTTTTTTGGAACACAGTGTATATGCATAAATATTACACCGTGACCTTGAAATCTAGGTTAAGTGTCACTCAATGTCACTGGAAACAGAACCGTTGAATAGATCATACACGACTTAGTAGTAGTCGAGTTATTTGACGTTGAATACTATTGTGACCTTGAAATGTGGGTCAGAGGTCACTGAAGGTCATTGAAAGTGGTAACATTTGAAAGCTTGAGTACGGTTTCCTATTCGCCTTTCATAGTAACTATGGCCGTATCTGTAGCCGTTTGTGAGATATTCAGTGTCAAAGAATGGCGTGACCTTGAAAACCAAGGTCGTTCAAGGTCATTGAAAATGGCGCCGTTCGATAGACCATATGCGACTTTCTATTGGTCGCCCATTGCAAATATAGCTCTATCTTGTACCATTTTCGAGTTTTTTGACGTTGAATAATACCGTGACCTTGAAATCTGGGTTAGAGGTCATTCGAGGTCATTGAAATTGGTGCCATTCAAAAGCTTGGGTACGGTTTCCTATTTGCCTTCTATAGTAACTATGGCCGTATCTGTAGCCGTTTGTGAGATATTTAGCGTCAAAAAGTGATGTGACCTTGAAACAGGGTTAGGGTTCGTTCAAGGTCATTGGAAATGGCACCATTTGATAGATCGCATACGAGTTCCTATTCACCTTCCATAGTAACTATGGCGACATCTTGCATCGTTTGCGAGATATAGCGATTTATTTGTAGAAAATCGCGAATTTTTTTATACCCCACCTGTATTTAGCGCCCCCGCAGGGGGTGACCCCATCGGAATTTCGTGAAGATGTTTGATGCTGATGAAAACAGAATAATTGGGCTACCGTGCGGTGAAAAATCTATGACGATATGTTAAGCCGTTTTCATCTGATACCGGAACGTTACGGACAGACGGACGGACAGACGGACGAACAGATTTGCTATATCAATATCGCGCGTCAGTATGCTGACGCGCGATAAAAACCAGAACCGTCTTGTCACAACGTGGTTTCAGCTCGTCAGCACCACGTGTCTGGAACAGTCTACCTGACAAGCTACGATCCTGCAGTACCTTGGATACTTTTCGGCGAACATTAAAAACACATTTGTTCAGCGTCGCCTTTGATGCCTAGGCTAGCTATCCGCGCCCACGATTAGCTAAGCTACACATGGCGCGTTACAAATTATATTTGA
>Ga0209149_1002463_pt1 | contig 10395 bp, 6 predicted proteins | sample WorMetTyACAVOLI2_FD_187423 | JGI IMG/M metagenome (GOLD analysis project Ga0209149, IMG submission 187423) | Marine gutless worms symbiont microbial communities from Max Planck institute for Marine Microbiology, Germany - Olavius algarvensis... ...
CAGGCCTTCGATGTCTGGCGCTTTACCCCTCTGTAATTGTGAGATAACAGAACTAACCAGTTCTGTGTCGATTTTATAGGCATCAGACATGGGCACACCGCAATAATCAGGACGTGTACGAGCATACGTCTGGAAATAATAATATTTCCAGACGAAATTCGGGTCGCGCGGTTTCTCTGCAACAGATGAGCTTCTTGCTACGCGTATTTTGTTGCGGTTGTCATAAGAAATACGGCACAGGACAGCAATGACGCTAAGTTACGCCGAACGTTGGTCAGCATCACCACTAATCACCAGTATAGGTCCATGTGACGCGTCCAATGTGGGGTGGGGCAGGCTGGCACGGTTCTATCTGATTGGCGACGACAATAGCCGTGATCAGATACACAAACGGGCCGCCAGATGGCGTTGATTAATGCCCCCCACGTCACAATGACTCGAAATTAACTGATGTGTTGCCAGCCACGGTCACGCGCCGCAGTGCCCGGCCTCCTTCATCTGTCACACTGCCCGACATTTTCACGCCGCATTCGTCGTCTTCTACGTCGCTTGAACGACATAAATGGACACCTGACTATTGTAACGTAATTAAATAACTAAATAGTCACCCTTTGCGTTCATCATCCACCACACTAGGACAGTTACAAAGCAGACTAAAGACAATACTATTTCGCTTGGCCTCCGGGATATGACTTGGCGCTTTCATGACTGTTTAGGCCGTTAATTAGAATTTACGCCTTACAAGTGTTCTAACTTACTTTACTTACTTGACGGATAAGTTTACGTATTTACAGCAACGACGGACGCAGGCTTGGTCGGCGACCAGGTGAAAATCAGCGTAGCAACAATGTCTTGCACCAATCCAGCCACTATAACAACCAAGGCTCGACGATACGTAGCGTACGTATTCTATTTTTCGAAGGATACGAACGTACGCTGACGTATTCTGTTTTAGAGTACGCGTATCCTCGAGCCATGATAACAACTGACGCTTTGTCCCCACACGGCAGACGTGTTATTGTGCAATGTCAAAAAGTATCGCCACTACTATAAAGGACAGATACTGCACGTGTCGTTTCACACGGCACGTGCATCCAAACGCCGTTTTAAACACAGTTTGTCCCCATTAAAGTCGTTGTTGTTGTTGCTGGAAATCTAGACGGGATAAGCAGTGGAAGCGCCAGTCAGTCAGCAGACGGCCGATGGTGATGTGGCAACGCTGTGCTCTGACGCTCGCTTCGTGGGCGGTTTCGGACGTAGTGGTACCCTACTCTTGTCTCGAGTTGAGACAAACTGGTAGATAGCGGAGGACGAGGAGCATTTGCACATGGCTTGCGTTGCAGGTATCACTTATTAATGCCGGGACAACATTAAGTGTTTGCCAATAATAACATTAGCAGCTGTCAGATTTGGATTCAAGACTCAGTGTTTCAAGACAAAGACCCACACCCAGACATTCGTGACCAAGAGCAAGACCCATAGCCACAAGACCAAGACCCTCTTTCGTTTCTTCTGTAGTTCTGAAGTCGTAAAATGCACATTTCACAATTGCCGGAACATGCGACTTCGCCGATGCCATGCTGCCTCTTTGTTTATTATTTACTTGTCATTTGACGTGTGTAACTACCGAATGGGCCCACGCCCGAATACACAATGTCACGACGCTTTCGATAGCTTTTTCCTTCACGTTACATTTTACGTTATTTTACATTTTAAAATTAACATTATAATTTCAAATTTATTTAGCTGCTAGAAAACAATACCAAGACCAAGACCAAGCTTCAAGACCGAGACCGAGACCTTAGACATCAACACCATGACCAAGACCAAGACCAAGACTTTAGTGTTCAAGACCAAGTCCAAGACCAAGACTTTCAAAATATGGTCTCGAGATGTCTCGATACCAAGACCCAAGTCTCGAGAACTCCATGTCTGGTAGCTGTAGCACTGCAACCTGTCTTAACCCTTTAGACTCCCAAGGCAATTATAGTGCTACGTTAAATAATACGAAGTTGGTACACTGGCTGTTGATGGATGGGCTGTTACATTTGGTACAGCGAGGACTGGGCGGGGCCCCAGCCCTCCAAGTCTCCTCCTCGCTGTACCAAATGTAACAGCCCACCCATCAACAGCCAGTGGCTGTTGATGGGTGGGCTGTTACATTTGGTACAGCGAGGACTGGGCGGGGCCCCAGCCCTCCAAGTCTCCTCCTCGCTGTACCAAATGTAACAGCCCACCCATCAACAGCCAGTGTACAAATCACTGTATTGCTATATGATGGTTCTTTGCTCTGGGGTTTTAATGTGGCGATTAAAGGGTTAAATACATGTCTCTGGCGGGTCATTATGTATGTCGCCAGTAATCAGTCATTCCTCAGCTAAAATCATTCTTCTGCAGCCAACGTCGCAGACTCGTGCGTCCATCTCCCGCTGTCTGTCACTGCCGTTGTCATCGCCGCCAAGTACCGACATGTGCCGTTTCAAGGCAGGCCGTAGGCACCAAGGCGTCGACGGCAGTGCGCGGGCCGGCGCCGTGGCGGACTCGCTCAAGTACGTACGTGACTCGAATACGACGTCGTCGACGGTGCAGACAGCGGAACATGGTCGAGGCGAGCGGAGTCAAGCCGAGCCGAGCTGCAGTGACTGAGTGTGAGCAGTGAGTTGGACATACGCACATGCGACATACACTGCTAGAACGAGTTAATGTGAGACGACTTAACACGACCACGGACCACCGGCAGCACCAGCACCAGCAGCAGCAGTCGTAATGCATCGTGCAACTAGCGCAGCGTCTAGCTACTGCTGCTGTTCGTCACATCACAATGACTGACATCGCACGTCCGACAGACAGACTCGACCGTACGAGTCAGCCCAGTCGTCGACTGTTTACGCCGCAGACGATGACGATCAGTAAATGAATGAATAACAAGTGTTGCGAGGAACACAAACCTCGCCCTGCGCTCAAGTGTAGGCTGCTATCACCTGGTGAATTTAATGATATGATCCCAGAGCAGAGCCAGTACTCATCTGTTCTGAGAGTTGCACGGCAGTAGCTGTAACTGTCGGATGGTTACTCAGTTACACAACATCGCAACAAAAACAACCCAAACAGCATCTTGCTGACACGTCAAAAACTCTGAAATGTCGATCGCAATTAAGACGTCGTTGACTTTGTTAGGCAATAACTTTTTTATTTTTCCTCTGTTGACATGCATTAGATTTTTGTCGCACTCAGCTATGCCATAGTGCGACGTATGGGTAGGCGGCGTGTCTGTCCGCCCGTCTCACGCTGGCACTGAATCAAAACTAATGATCGTAGGATTATGCGCATTTCACCGTCGGGCTGCCCAGGGACTCTAGTTTTTTGAGACCAACTTTCACGTCCTTAATCACAGGAACTCCTAACCGTAACCATGGAAAGCGCTGCCTGGAAAACTCCACGTAAGCATGCATCCGTGCTTACCGCGTACAGTGCGCTATTTTTAGCGATGACGCATGATGGCGAGCTGCTATTGGCTGCAGACCAGCCGCCGCTTCAGCGGTCTTTTGCGTGAGGAGTCTACGTAAGTCATTTAATATATCAATTCTGCAGATGTGCGTATTCGACCGGAAGGACTGTCATTTGATGTTAAGTGCGACCTGTTAGCGACAGCTAAGTTTCGTGTAAGCTTACTTTTTTGCCGCGCGATGCTATGCAAGCGCGGCCTACGCTGTCATGCGGTGTCCGTCTGTGTGTTTGTCACGTTCGTATATTCTGTCAAAACGAATAAATTCAAATTTCAATTTTTTTTCACCGTCGGGTAGCCACACCATTCGAGTTTTTCCGTACCAAACGGAATGGCAATATTCCGACAGGAACCCCCCTAACGGGGGCATCAAATGCAGATGGGGTATGCAGAAATCGCGATTATGAGCCAATATCTGGCCTCATCGCATGCTGTGAACGCTACGACCGCCAGATGCTATCAACACGATTGTCGGCCGATATCTGGCTATCGATCGATGACTGGTGGACATTGTGTTATCAACTGACGGTCGTTCGTCCAATGGTATATCACAGTAACGGTGCAAGTTTGTTTACGGCACAAAAAGCCACGCACCAGTGAATACGCCGAAGAGAAGAGAATATTATTTAATTTACGCAGCGGTAGGCCTAAATCTAACGCGACAGTATAACTAATAGAAGATTGACGTAGTGTACTGTTGAAGCTAACTACTGACAGACACAAAGCATCGCGCGGCCTCTTTGCGACAGTAGAGCTACTTGTTTCACACTGCACGAGATCAAAAGTTTGCAGCCATGAAAATTACACTCAGCTCGCTGAACGGCTGATATGTTGCTAGATTTCAGATAGAAATGTAAATGATGACGAAAAACGAATGTTCATAGCCAGAATAAAGTATGGCAACAATCTCCACCACCACCACCATCATCATCGTCGATATCGAATTTATTCAGGAAAACATTATAAAAACTCAGAACAAATAAAAACAACTGGCCGGACTGTGATAGGCCTGTACAACAGCGTCTTTATCTCAAGCTACAACTCTGCAATTTTGCAACAAACAGTAAGCTATTTGACATCACAAAACGACTCTCGGTATCACACGGACTGTTTGGACGTGATAACAGTGCACTGCAGCTAACATGGCTATAAAGAAACGACGCAGGCTAGTGTTTAAAACAAGATTTCACAATAACACAAATTAACTAAAATTCCTTGTTTTTCAAATATGTCATAATTCAGGAGAGACCGAAGAAAACTAAAAACAAAAATCAAACTGCGATTATGGTGGGCCTACTGTCATTTCAACGCCTGTTGTGCGCGTTGAAGTACATAACTAGAAGGACACTCGGTAGAGCGCATTTACCTCCGACAAAGGTCTTCCGACGGCTCAGTGAATAAAACCATTCTAAAACCACGGCTCGCTCTAGCGGCGCGCCGCCAATGGGATTTTCCCGACGTAAAATGCCGCGTAGCAGCACTTATACGATATCGGAGAAAGCAATCCGGTTCCGGCATCCGGGCTATGATCCGGATCGGGCTAAAAAGTTAATCAGTTCGTCCATGTCCCGACATCTGTCGACACGCAACATTTCATCCAAATCCATGCAAGCGTTTTTGAGTAATCTTGCTAACAGACAGACAGACAAACGAACACGGGCAAAACATGTACTTCCTCCTTTGTCGGAGGTAAATAATTGACTACTTGACTGTCTGACTGGTCAACTTGATGCACACGGCATAATGCAGCTAGCACTACAAGTAACCGTTTTCATGAGCAGAAAATGATGCCATGGCGGTGGACAATAAACTGAAGAGTCTATATACCAGAGGTTTGAAAACCATGCATCAAGGTCACGTGACACTCATTCAACCAATTTTACTATAAGTTAAATTTAAGTTAGTAATAAAAACGCATTATACGCGAATTAGCAGCATAACCACATTAACGACGTGACCAAACAATGGCTACCATAGATTGCAAGGAAGCTTTAGGCCAACTTGTTGTGTGCAGGCTAACGCAAAACAATAATTGCATAAATTAAAGCCGAACTAGCCAAGACTCTTACACGGCGAATACACGGTGCCATCATCGCCGCAAGCGTTGCTGCGACGATCGCCGCGACTGTTGCAGCAACTGGCTGCTGTATTTCCGCTTTTTGTGCATAATTAATGCGTACAACGTCTGCTGTTGTAAATGGCTGAAATGTGCATAGCCGCTGTAACTGATGACCGCAAAGATTGCAGTTTTATTGTTGCGGCGACGGTTGCAGCAACAATCGTACCGTGTGTTCATGATGCTAAACAAGAATGTCAGAGACGTTAAGTCACCACCCTCACGCCGCAGTGGCAGATCTAGGATTGTCCAAAAGGGAAGCGTAGGTTCTCACGCCACCCCTGGATCTGCCAGTGCATCGGAATGCAGCTATTTTCAAATTCACTCGAGCTTTTGACCATTTCTTGCCCCCATAAAAATGTCATAATGATATCTCAAACGGTTCAAGAGTTATGGTGTTGACAAACTAACAAACACAGCCACATCCGCAAACAGACACCACTGTAAACAATACCACCTTCGCTACGCTATCGCTGCGCAAGCAGTAATTAGGCCCGCCTACATAACGTAATAACGCGATTTATAGCGTTTTATACTCCAGTCGTTTATGACACTTCGTAACAAAACTTTATCCCGCAAAATTTCACATACTTTTTTCGTTTTCAACTGAGAAAATTATACTAACAAAGTACTCTTATTATTAATGTCAATAAAAGAAGCTTATTGCAAAACATCCTGAAATATAGTGGAGCTGAAATGTTTGAAATTTCACTCCACTTCATTACACAATGAAACTGTATTTGTTTCTGTATTTGGCGGTCCTCCCCATAGAGGCCACATTACGCGTTATATCCCGTCCATCTGTCCGTCCGTCTGTCCCGTGCCCACCGTTAACTCGAAAACAGCAAACCACACAACGTCCTCCAAACTTGACCACGTCAGGAGTAACTGTCACAGCATATCGGATCGGCATGGGCCTCACTTTCTTGCTCGTTACGCCAAAGCGGCATTGAAAAAGCACACAAACATAAAACACTGAAAATAAAATACCAAAATACATTAAAAAACCTAGATGACAGTATTAGCAAATACAACGAATCACACGTGGTCATTTTTAGGCGAAATCTAAACTTCACATTTTCGCAATTTTCTCTGCGTTCATTGGTCTAACTGCAATTTTAAGCCAATTCTTTCGTAACTCGACATATTGTTGCCAGTTACGTCCGGTGTTGAGGTTGTTCGTGGCTGTTCTCGTCTCAACACTCGGTGCAGTGTGTCTGAATGTCGGACGTGGTCTGGGCTGACATGTACATCTCAACACGAGTCTAACCCTACGACAAAATCTGACGCACTGTTGACGCTATGAAGCTCGATATGCACTCAGCGTCAACGGTGATGTCACCCGTTCACTGTCAGATCGCTCAATCACACCGCAGAGTGACGTACGCAGTGACCAGAAACGTAGCACATTTCTAAACAACGTGTATAGTAAAAGTATTATTACAAGTAGTGTGCTTTGTTGTTTTGCATGCCAAAGTGTAATGTGCAGTGTTTGTTACTAGATGCTTTATCTTTTATATAAACGTGGCGCACGGAGGAATGCACGAAGGAATGGCCGTAGACCAGAGATGTCCCACACTGGCAAATTTACTAAAAGTGTAAACCTTTAAAATCCAAGCCACTTATAGTACCTCAATTTGCACCATTTCGAACCTGATTTTTAAAAAAATTCCGGACACATCCGGAACCTGTCCGCAGGCGCGTGCAGAAATGTGCCTGGGCGCTACGTTCCCCGGTTTATTTGCCCCAATTTCATTGGGTCTTCCCTCAAAAGAGCTGAGAACGCCCTTGATTCAGTGCAGCATGTCATTTGTGTTTTCATGTCACACGTTGAAAAGCTAATCAGTGCAATAATTAGCGTTTCAGTTGATGAACTGAACTGCAAATAATGTCGCCGATACGCAGCATGCGAATAGCCTGCCACGTGACATCGCGCGTAGAAATGTGCCACAACCACGCATCTTGCATTCGAGACACGGAACTTTCACCTTTGCATACACTGTCGACATCAAAATTCAATCTTACTATATAAGACAAGACTATAATTTCTTCAGCTGTACAATTTTAAAGAAAAACGATCGTTGAGATTACAAGGTATACAGAACAGGCAGGTTACAGCTGCATGTTAACGGTTGTGGCATGCAGTAAAATAATAACACCCACGCGGTCGATTGTTATAGGCATCCTGTACATCAATCACAATCAGCGACAGTATAAAAGCAGTATTTGAACTGTCAGAAAATACCGAGGGTTGAAGTCCTGTTTTTTCCCAAAGTTCAACTTCACGATCTCTAATTCGCCAATTTAACAATTATCTCAAAAGACTGTACAAATAACCTGGGTTCACCCCCCCCCCACCTCCTGAAACCATCCCCGTCAATTCAAACACTGTAAGAAACCAAGCGTCGGCGGCGGCGTTCAGTCGGAATATTGTTGTTGTTGTTGAAGCAGTTGCAGTTGCTGATGGTGCATATGTTGTTGCCTAGCACTGACTGGTGACATAATGGCACCCACGTGCTGTACTAGTTGTTGGTGGCTGCCCACGTGGCCGCCGCCATGTTGCGGCGTTTGCAGTGAGCACGTGACGTCTCCGCCGGCGCTGATTGGCTGATAAATTCCCGCTGGCGGGAGAATGACGCTACACGGATGGTGCTGTTGATGAAGTGACGTGTGTATGACCCCGGTACAGTTATGTTGCGGCTGCGAAGATGCTGCCACGTCCTGTCCGCGGTCTGGAGAGGGCAGGTACCCGCGGCTATCTGGCGGACTTGCCGGGTACGGCGCCGGCGGAGCTCCAACGAGCGGTGATCCGGTCGTCTGCAACCGGGTAGGGACCGGACTGTCGGCGGAGTTGATCGACGGACTTCCATCGGCCGTCGTGTCATCGTCGTCAGCGTCAGCAGCCGCAGCACCACCAGCACCGTGCAATGGCATCGCGTCACCGTTGACCACCGGCGTCATTCGCTTCTCCTTCTGTCGCCGGTTGCAGAACCAGACGCGCACGACCTCCTTCTCGAGTTGCAATTCGTCTGACAGCCGCGCGATGTCTGAAGCTGACGGCTTGGGCTGCTTGATGAAGTGTGTCTCCAAAACTCCTTTCACTGTCACCTGCGTCCATAGACAGATCATCAACGGTCTCAGCTCCTCAAGAATGCTAATCTGGCAGATCTATTATCAATCATAGTTGACGAAACACACATAACGCGCCTACATTTATTAAGCTCCCGCCACAAAGCGGTAGCTTTACGCAACTGCGTCGCTGTCCATCTGTTTGTCTTTCTGTTCGTTTGTTCGTCTGTGTGGAAACGGTCACATTCAGCTGCCTGTCGTCATGAAACTTGCAGAATAGACGAGATCATCATATTCAATTCGCCAAGTGGCAATACCCTGCAATGGGGCGTCTGGTACTACGTTTCCTATCTTGTAACAAAAGCAAAACGTCGCAGTCTAAAACATGCGTATTCACTTTGACACAGAAAAAGATTCGGCTATGGCCGACACAGCGCGCAGTATGCAGTACACATATTACGCACGTGCGGTGCGGACTGTCTGTTATCATGTTAAATTAATTACTTACTCAGTTAAACGGACAACACTACAGCACATGCCACATATCCACTCCACTCTGTCCCATAACGAACTCGGTCAACTTTTAATCCGTTGGTTTTGGTGACCTTTCATGGTAGTTCAAGGTCAACAATTTTGTTAACAATCTGAAGGGCGTATGCGAGCGAACAGTAGAAAAACTTTGGACGTCTTTTGCACCGTTTTCGACATAACTGCACTGCAGAAATATGCACAATCGCTGATTTCAAACACTCATCTGTGTCATTTAACGCATGCCTGACTTCTGCGAACGATTTTTACATCGCTGAATTTTACGGACATGCATGAGGCTGTTTTGTTGCTAACAGTTTGGTCTATTTTCATTCACCTTCAAACAGCACCGTAGGCTCCGGAAAACGTGAAGTAGTGAGCTAATGACGTGTTACAGCGGCCGTTCAATGTCTTCAAGGTCGTCGACACTGGTATAATCGACAACGCAAGTTGGTGGATATCTTATACGGTTTGCGAGATAATGCGACGAAAAAGCCGTGTTTACCCACCCCAGTCTCGCCGCTCGGACTGATACTCTGGGAACTGGCATAAGAAATTTGGTCTGAAAAACGAGACTCCCTGGGACTGGGCTACCCAACGGTGAAAGAATACGTACTCTTTGCGTTCAGATGCCTGGACATCGGTAGCACAAAGACTTCACATATCCATGCCCCTTCAAAGGGTGACACCTGCAAATTTAGGCACAGTCTGTCGCTAAAGTCTGTAGAAACCAGGGGCTATTTTTTGCTGCCGTTTCTATTTTTACACATCATAGCGAACTCCGGAAAAAGTGCGGTGCGTTACGGTTGTTCAAAATCATCTGAGTTCACTGAATTGCGAAATTGGTATACCAATCAACAGTACTTGTGCAATTTCCTAGCTGGCTAAGTCGCATATGCAGCGACATAACCAGAAAATTTACTTTGGGGAGGCTTAAACCCCTTCCCTTTCCTTCTCTTCCCCTCCCCTCTCCTCCCACCTTCCCCTCCCCTCCTGTCCCTTTCCCTCCCCCTTTCCCTCCTCTCCCCTCCCCTCCCCTCTCTTTCCCCTCCCCTTAGAAGTAGGGCCCCCAAATCCAGCTAGGGGGTCTGGGGAGCGCTGTAAGCTCCCCAGCGGGGTCTGGGGCGGAGCCCCAGCCGAAATCGAATTTGATGCATTTTAGCCTTAAAATCTGTCA
>Ga0209149_1002464_pt1 | contig 10395 bp, 11 predicted proteins | sample WorMetTyACAVOLI2_FD_187423 | JGI IMG/M metagenome (GOLD analysis project Ga0209149, IMG submission 187423) | Marine gutless worms symbiont microbial communities from Max Planck institute for Marine Microbiology, Germany - Olavius algarvensis... ...
TTAACGTGTCCGTAATGACATGTCACTTCTCGAGCATGACAAGAGAACGGTGAAGTCATGGAGGCGACTGCGAAAGATGGCCAGTGACGGTGCTGACGTGACGTGCTGCGGAAGACTGTTCCAGGTAGGGTATATAAATTTTGCAAAATTTCAACCAATGTCTGGCTTTGTGTGGGAAACCCATAAAATGGTCTGCAAATGACCTATAATGTGTTGAGTGTGACATTAAACCCTGCTATACCTATACCTCTGTGTAGAAACAATATAAGATAGGACCATAGTTACTGTGGAACTGTAATAGGAAATCAGAGGCGCTCTATTGAACCTAGACATTTCTGGTGACCTTGAGTGGCGTCTGAAGGTCATTTCAGTACTCTTGTCACTTTGTGTGCGGCGCTGCTGATGCACAGTCTGTTAGTGATAGCTAAGTTTCTTGTTATCACCAGTGAAAATGAGTGCTGTATGTGTGCTGTTGTCAGGGCAATGTGGGGATTCTGGACGTATCGACACGCAACTACACGACAGTGATGCGCTCACACGTCGGTCACGTTCTGTCAGCGTCAGTTGACCCGCAGCGACGTCACATTGCTACAGTATCTGACGATCGCACTATCAGGATATGGGACGTTGATACCCTCCAACAGGTCCTATCAACTGATTCTCATTTCAGCTTTTACATTACAAGGCCTAGCCTCAGGTTATGCAAGCCAGCATATTCTGAGCCAGTTCCTAAGCCCAGATATAGGGAGTGTTGCGACAGGAAGCGCATTTGTCGTAAAAAATACCTGGGTGCATGGCTGGGCTTAAAGGTAGGGTGAACCTACACTTCTTTATACTCGCTTAATTCTGTATTTGACGAGTCCCTTGGTTAATCGCAGGTCCCCTCTCACTCACGCCTCTCACTGTATGACCACTAGCAGGCGTGCAGCAGCCACACAGATGAGAGCAAGAGTAAGCCCAGCCATGCACCCCAGGTATTTTTACGACAAATGCGCTTCCTGTCGCAACACTCCCTATATCTGGGCTTAGGTCATACAGTGAGAGGCGTGAGTGAGAGGGGACCTGCGATTAACCAAGGGACTCGTCAAATACAGAATTAGGCGAGTATAAAGAAGTGTAGGTTCTTGCCCTTGGGTTCTTCATGTTTCGTTCAGCTCTGTCTCCCTAGTATTACACCCTAGAGGTATAATGGGAGACCTAGGATGGAAGGTTGGGAGTGTGCTTATGAGGAATTTGAGGACAATGAAGGTGGTGTATTAGATTAATTTTTCTTAGGGCTGTTAACGATTAAGGATTTCTTTGAAAAACAACTAAAATGACAGCGGGTGCTGCAGGTGACATGTCATCGCTGTATTTGAGCCGCGAACGGCGAAACCTTTATCACAGTGCAAGCAGTAAACCTTCTCACCATCCGTAACTTTATTGTCATCATCTAATTTAGATCCAAAATGTTTACCAGTAACCGGTTTATAGTCTTTATTCCGAGAATCGGCCATTTTGCTAGTTAACAACAACATACGGACGCTTTTTCGGTGCAACTAAACGTCAAATTGGCTTCAGTAAGTAAGTAAGAAAATTGTTCGAAATTTAATCATCAAAAATAAAACTAATGGTTAAAAAAATTTAGCGTTTAAGTGGCAGATTAATCGTTAATTTGGGCAGCCCTTTTCTGAGACTTCTGATACTAGCTTACCTGAGTTATCCCGGATAAATGGCCATTAAATGGTTGTTGTGTGTGTGGTTAAATTGTAATTATTATGCCCTCGCCCGTAGGAAGGAGGCAAATAAGCATTGCTTTTGTCTGTCCATCTGTCAGTCTGTCGGTCCGTCTGTCGCATACATACCAAATAACTCCAGAACCCGAAGGTCTAGCGTGCCCAAATTCAGAATGAAGGTTCCCCACCTATGATGCGACTTGCATACCAGTCTCAAGGTTAGAAGGTGAAAGGTCGAGGTCACTAGGACCATTAATGCTGACCATTGGCTAAGCTGTGATGCTGACACATCTGTGGCATATCTTCCAATGGCAACTTACCACATAACGCTGGTTGGCGTATTTCTCGGCCATTTCTGTATCAATTTGCGTCAAACTCGCACACAGAATTCTAATGAGGGACTGCAACGCTACAATGAAAAAAGTCCAATTTTGAACAATCGCTTTCCAAATCTAGAATTTTGTTGCCGTAGAACAGTTATTTGGCAATCTGCGGCATCCTAGCTGCAAAATCTGCAGCTAGCTTTGATCGATCAATAATAACAAACGTAGTGACCAACGACGGCTTGTTCTATATTTAGTCTATCTGGCCCATATGAATAGAGTTATTACTACCCACGAGTGAGGTACTATTGTTTTCAGCTGAATGTGTGTGTCTGTAGTCTCTTTTATTTTTCATATTTGATATGCATAAGCATGGTCTATGCTGTAGTGCAGTGAGTGGGTGTCGCTGTCTGGCTGGGTGTCTGTCACATTCATGTATTGTCATTGTTGTACTGAAAGGGCTAGTTGCTATCAGGGTTTTAGATAGACATAAAAAGGTGGACGTACGTACGTCCTGTCTACAATTTTTCGGCGTACAGCAGTCTTTGCTGGACGTACTGCACTCATTAGGCCTACAATGCTATGCTGTAATATCAGTTGTCACTGCACCACCACCTACTGCTTGAAATCTTATTTGTAAATACATAAAACCACACCCTACACGCAGACAAATAACGCAATATACAATGGAACAAAGTACTGGCGCTGACTGCTGGGCCATGGTTGTAGGCCAACGAACAGGGAATGATGGGTAATGGGTTGCTATTGCCGTACGCCCGACACTAAAAAATCGGACGTAAGCGGCTGAATTCTGGACGTTTGCTTACGTCCGTGCCTCAAAATTTTGACGTATTGGACACTTTTTGCGGACGTAAATACGGCCGTTTGGACGTAAACGAAAACCCTGGTTGCTATGGAATGCGAATAAGAAAAAGTACCCCGAGCTTTCGAATGATACCATTTTCAATGATCTTGAGTGACCTCTAACCTAGATTTCAAGGTCAAGGACGACCTTGATGCATATTTAATTAGATTTGAGCGAGCTTGTATTGTAGGTCAAGTATTATGTACCATTATAATGGTGCACAGTGGTACGAGCAGTTCTTACAGGTTAGTCAGTCGACTGGATCGGGCTTTGATTGTGTTTGTTTCAGCTGTCTTCTGGGTGCCTCTGTATCTTCAGTCTTCATGATGCTAGATATATTTTTTGTTACTCTTTTGCCTTTCATTGAGCTGAGCCTGGTGGGATTAGCCCTTGACCTTATTGACTGACCATTGTCCTTCAGTGCTGTGATGCTGTTGATTGGGTCATCTGACCATATGTATCGTTCGCGAAATGACCTATAATATGTAGAGTATGACGTGAAACCCTACTATGCCTTTTCATACGTGTGTACATGATGATTAATGTATATGTTAACTGATGATTAAAAATTAATCTTAAGATTAAGTAAATTAAAAATTTTAATCGAGGTGTAGCCTTAATCATTAACTTGTCGCTGTGTAACGGGATTGTGACGTGTGTTTATGTGTAGTTGTATGACTTCACGGCACCGCAGGACTGCCCAACTGTCATTGCGTATCATCCCACACAGCAGGCATTTGCCTGCGGCTTTGAGTCAGGTGTTCTCAGGGTTTTTAACGTCGACACGACAACAATGCTCATTGAACACAAGTACTGACGTCTTTTATTCTTACTACACGTTTGAGTAGAATTTGATTGGCATTACTTCAGGAGCTTATATTTACATTCTTAGTTTACGATGCTTGTTGCCTTTGTGTTGTTGTTGAACCTCCTTAAGGCCATATTTGCATCGATTGACGACGTCGATGTGTCGGTCGTCTGTTGTCCGTCCTATATTATCAACAGAGTGAGCCCATCGCCACACTGCAGGTTTTGTCAACACAGTCTGACTATTACAACATGTTGATAACACTCATCGTCTGTCTTCCTTCCCATCAGAGAAAGCACGGTTTTGTCACAATGGCAATTTCCTTGTTAAATTCATTATCTGATTAGTACTTGTAATGTTAACTTCATTAACCTTTAAAAAAATTTTGATTAGCTACACTTGAATCTATGGTGTAGTATTTGATAATAAACAATACCCTCGGTATATTATGACAGCACTACATTGAGTTACATATATGAGCACCTAACTGTATCGGTGATGTCATCATACCGCAGAAGGACAAATTTCTTGTTTGAGTAGAAGTCTTTTTCTAGGCCTTGATAGACTATGGCAAATGACAAACAGCGAACATGATATTACTGTATATTCTGTACAAGCATGATGCTTGTATTTTGGGTTATTCCAGTTACTTCAGGACCCGTTAACCTTTAAACAAAATTTTTTCATTGTATTTTTAGTTTCTTTTTCACTGTTTTAGTTGTTCATCCTTATCATGATCATCCCATCACAACTGTCTTAACACACTCTACTCTCCTATGGCATGATATAGCCTTGTTGTGCTGAAAGTGCCGTTAAACGCCAATCAAACAAACATTTTGGGTTATTGTTCTTCGGTGATGTGCTATTGTTGGGAATCAGGATTTGTCATTTGTACGTTCTCTAGGCAACATCGAGGTAAAGTGACTGGTATAGCATTCAATCCCGTCTCACCACACCTCTACAGCTGTGGCTCAGTCGGTTCTCTGGCACTCCATGACACACAGGATGACAGGTACCAGCTGATGCGGCTGCTGACCAATGCCGTTGCCCGCGGTGATGCTCACAGCCCAAATACATTAACAATTAGCAGTGATGGCCGACATCTGGCATTTGTGGGTCCTACGGACTTTACCATCAGTGTTCTCGATGCCAAATCACTTGACGAGGTACACAACATGATTTTCCACCATTTGATATCATAGTTGTATTATATCAATATTTATTAAAGGCAATTATTGTCATATTTTATCTGTTATGTTTAAGGATTTTGTTGTTGATTACTGTCTCTCACTCCCTTCCCCTTACCTCCACTCCACTTGGCCACATCTGAGATGTGATGTTGGTCTGGAGGAAGGGGAATATTTTTTTTTAAACTGTCTCTGTGTTACAGTATTGTGTACTATTAGAATGGTGCACAAAGGTACGAGCAGTTCTTACAGGTCGGTCAACTATATCGGGCTTTGATCTTGCTTGGTTTAGCTCTGTCTTTTGAGTGCTTCTGTGTTTTCAGTCTTCATGGTGCTATATACATCGTAATTTTTTGGTTGCCCCTATATTTTTTCTTTACCTTTTAATGAGCTAAGCCTGGTGGGATTGGCCCTTGCTCGGGTTGACTAATCATTGTCCTTCAGTTCTATGACACTGTTGGTTGGGTCATACGACCCATAAAATCGTCTCCGAAATGACCTATAATGTGTCAAGCGGGACATTAAACCCTACTAACTAAACTAAAACTAAACATACAATACAGCTTACATGACTAGATGACCAGCTGTTTACAGATATATATGCAATGTGTAGTAAAAAGGGGATGATAAAATACAGTAAAATCAGCATAGATGTTTAGAGAAAAGAAAGGTCTTGAGTTTCTTTTTAAATGTTAGTAGAGTGGCGGCTCGCTTGATGTCTGTAGGTATAGAGCATTCCATAGGCGAGGGGCTGCTGAACTGAAAGCTATACCGTACCATGCCATGCTGTATCTCTGATGTAAATCTAATCGTAACATTTCTTATTGTAAAATGTCGGGTATTTAATATATGTTTGTCATATCTACTGGGACAATTATTTTGTACTTTAAATACATTATTGTAGAGATAGTAAGTAAGTAAGTAAGTAAGTCTTAAATTTATATAGCGCATTACGCAACGCCTCTAATGCGCTAAGTGTCCAAGTGCATTCCGAAACAGATGCGTCTTTAGCTTCTTCCGAAAATTGTGGACGCCACAGGCACGCGTCTGGCTACAAGTGGCACTGCACGCGTCTGTGGTACAAGACAGAAATGATGATGACGACGATGTAGTTATGATGTTAGGATTTGTAGATAATGCTTTAAATGTTTTAAATGCACATGCACACTTTCTGTTAAAGGTGAAAAACTGAGGCGGGAAAGATTTAGAGTTAATGAGTCTCACATGCTCATGTTGAATGAGGTGGTTAACGTGGCTCAGAACCAGCCACTCTGGATGTTGCTGGCTACAAGTGGCACTGCACGCGTCTGTGGTACAAGACAGAAATGATGATGACGACGATGTAGTTATGATGTTAGGATTTGTAGTGAGGTATTTGAAACCTTCAGTACCTATACCTTCAGTATATGATGACGACGATCTAGTTATGATGTTAGGATTTGTAGTGAGGTATTTGAAACCTTCAGTACCTATACCTTCAGTATATGATGACGACGATCTAGTTATGATGTTAGGATTTGTAGTGAGGTATTTGAAACCTTCAGTACCTATACCTTCAGTATATGATGATGACGATCTAGTTATGATGTTAGGATTTGTAGTGAGGTATTTGAAACCTTCAGTACCTATACCTTCAGTATATGATGACGACGATCTAGTTATGATGTTAGGATTTGTAGTGAGGCATTTGAAACCTTCAGTACCTATACCTTCAGTATATGATGACGACGATCTAGTTATGATGTTAGGATTTGTAGTGAGGTATTTGAAACCTTCAGTACCTATACCTTCAGTATATGATGACGACGATCTAGTTATGATGTTAGGATTTGTAGTGAGGTATTTGAAAATAATACCGTGCCTTCAGTATATGATGACAGCGCTATATTCAGTTATGTTTATGAGCACGTAAGGGTATTGTTGATGTCATCGTGCCGCAGGAGTACAAATTTCTTGTTTGAGTAGGGAATTTTTTTCTAGGCCTTGACAGACTGTGTCTAATGACAGTGACATACAGCAAACATGATATTGTACAAGCTGTACAAGCGTGATGCTTGCATCTTGTAGGTGATGCGAATTGACATCACGAGTCTGAACACTGCTGACAACAGTCGTACAGTGATTGACACTGCGTCTATTGTCAAGTACAGTCGTCATAGTGTAAAACAGCTGCTAGTCACAACATCGGCTAATAAGTTGCTAAAGTTTGACTCACGGACTGGCAGAATTCTCGCAGAGGTTAGTTGATACTCTATGATGCTTACTTATGCATATATTTTAAAGCAACATACATTATTGATTAATGTCGCAGTTTCTCTTAATAAATAATACTAAAACATTCCAGTTGTTAAAATTGAAGTTGAACAATTCATATTAGTGTTCAACAGACATAGAGAAATGAAAATTAATGGCTAATTTATCAGTAATTTGTAACTGAAATTAATGATAAGTAATCATTATTTTTAGAAAGTAAATTATTTAAATATATTGTTATAATTGCTGTTATTATTATTTTACCATGGCTAGTCTATGCCAGTGTAATTATCACTGGTGGGCTAGCTTGGGGAGATCAGTGCCAACATAAGGGAAGCGGTAGCACATTAGAGGCACTTCGCGACGATGTGCTATACAAATACACGTTTACTTTACTTTATCACACAATGCTATGCATAGTGTGATTCGTGCTGTCGCGAGATGTCTGTCCGTCTGTCTGCCACATGACAGTATTATGTCGAAACAGCTGAACATATCAAACTTTTTTTGCTGTTTTGTAGCCATGCCATTCTAGTTTATCCACACCAAACATTATGGCAATGTTCCGATATGGGCCCCCTAATGGGGGCATCGGATACCAGGGGGTATGAAACAATCGCTGTTTACGACCAATATCTTGCTTTAGCTTGGAAGCAATACAAGATACAGGCATAGTTGCATAGAATGTGAATAGGAAACCATACCCATTCTTCTGAATGATACCATTTTCGGTGACCTTGATTGACACCTGACCCATATTTCAAGGTCGCACCGTTATTTGATGCCTAATATCTCAGAAATGGTACGAGATACATTACAGACATACAATGAAAACCAATTTGGACTTACACACGCCCTACTCAAGGGTGCTATTTCCCATGATCTTGAGTGACCTGGAGGGAGTTGGTAAAATATTCAGTGACACGAAGCATTGCGTGGTCTCTCTGCGACAGCTGAGCTTCTTGTTTTTCACATGTATTTGTTTCAGTTTGTGCTGGTCTGTGATTTTTCTCGTTGACACGTGTTGATAGATTGACAGCATTCATCGGAGCGGTTGCACTGCGGTGGACGTCAGTCAGGATGGCCGACATTTAGTGACCGCCGGTGACAAAGTGGTGAAAGTCTGGGATTATCACATGAGACTCGACCTCAACTTTCAGGTTTCTGGATTGTTGTAAACAGTAACAGTAACAGCAGAATTTGTAGTACGCCTCCTACAATCAGCCCGAAGATGCGTTACATAGTACACAGTGCGAAAAATATAAGACTTCAGATGGCGCCTGAATGCTGCTATTGACGACCGCATGCATTTCAGTTCTGTCGGTAGGCGATTCCATGCACGAGGTGCGGCGACAGGGTCGGTGATGTAGTCCGGCGCCTGACCAGTGAGGACCATGTGCACGAGGAGACAGTTGTTCTGTGATTCTTCTGTTATGCTACTGTGTGTGCTGTTGTGTTGTTGTTGACCAGTTTTATGCAGCATCTCAGTTTGTGTTTTTGGCAGTTTCATAGTGTAAATCTTTACATATAATCTGCTGATTGTTGTCTCCTTAAATGAAGTTGGGGAGGTTATGTCTGAGATTAATATCTCGGGCAGGCACAAAGGGACCGCCTGTGTCCTCTTATATCTGTTACAGGCCACTAGAACCGGATAAGAGGGCGCCCGGGCCTCTAGTGTGAGCCAGCATTGGGATAACAGATGAGGCTAGCTCTGGCACTATAAGAAGTGCACGCCATTGCACGGCCTCAGTATCAGACAACAGCGTACAGGCATAGCTCGTAAAATAATAGGCACAAGCCCTTCAATCTCCCCTCCTTCTCCCTTGCACACACTACAGACACACACTGCCAGCAAAAAAAGTGGCAGTAGCAGCAGACCACCTACACTTGGATACACTCCCCATCCTTCCTTCCCATTCCGGCAGGGCTTGCACATTGGGCCACTTGAAATGGCCTGATCATTGTTTATGTCAAATCTAGACCACGGCGGCCTGGATGGTATGGTATTGGTGAGGTTATGTTATCGGTTCTGTTTGTGTGTTCGTCTGTCAGCAGGATTACCACAAAAGTAATCACATGATTTAATTGAAATCTTGTGTATGATTGAGCCTACCAGTGGGAAGAACTGGTGAACTTTTGGTGGTGATCTGGTCCTGGGTATGGATTCCAGATCACTTTTCCATGTCTCTCAGCATTACAGAATATGGCATTTTAGGGGATTTATTAGCATTTCTCATATAGTCACCAGCCGCTTTTCACAAAAGTCGACGAATGACTGACGCCGACTACAATCCACTGCATTTTGGTAATTGATATGGTAGACACTCGGATCTGGATCCGTCTGGAAATGCGGATCTTAACTTTGGTTTTAGAGGAAGGTCTTGGGTTTTCATTGAGTTTAAAACTGAACTTCAGTGCCACTTTAAATTTTCGCTTTAACTTTGGTTTTGCACCAAGGTTTGGTTTAAAACCAAAGTAAGAACTATGTTTTAGTGAAACTTAAAATCATCTAGTAAATGACTGATTTCTCTAATGAAAGTGATACCAGCTCACCCGGGATTTCCGAGCAAGGGCCATCAATGAGTTTCTTTCTTTTATTATTGGCTTATAATATTTTATCGTGTTTCAGTGTATTACTTTGACTGATGTGTTGTTGAATTGCTTAAATCTTTAATTGTTAACAGTTATTTCTTTTGTGTTTGAATAAGAGCATTTGTAAATAATTTTGATGCTGTGTTGTGTGGTTGAAGGTGTTCATTGGCCATACTGAGACAATTAGCAGCATTATTTTTCTGCCAGACTCCAAGTCTCTTGTCAGTTTTGGCGAGGCTATCTTTGTATGGGATTTTCTGGCGTCAGAGTCTGGCAATGCTGTCCAGCCTGCTGCTGAGTGAGTTTTGTCCTGTTCTCCATTGTCTGACAATTTAATCACAATGCCGTATTTTTCTGACTTTTAAGCTTCGATATTTAAAAACTGAAGTTTGAATATGCAGCTTATAAAAAAGTGCGTCTTATGAGTCCGATTTCTGCCTGAACACCCAGTATCAGTCGATGCTGGACATTAGCACATGTTTAACCCATTATCAGCATTTTTGCCACACAGCGCTATGCAAGGGCAGCCTTAGCTGTCATGTGGTGTCTGTTCATGTATCTGTCACGTTTGTGGATTCTGTCAAAACAAATAAATATATCGTAAAAAATTTTTACCATTGGATAGCTACACCATTCCAGTTTTTCCGTGCCA
>Ga0209149_1002465_pt1 | contig 10395 bp, 8 predicted proteins | sample WorMetTyACAVOLI2_FD_187423 | JGI IMG/M metagenome (GOLD analysis project Ga0209149, IMG submission 187423) | Marine gutless worms symbiont microbial communities from Max Planck institute for Marine Microbiology, Germany - Olavius algarvensis... ...
TAGGGATTGAGGCTGCGGTGGCCTAGTGACTCTTGTTTTTAGGCGCCGGACACAAATATTCTTACTTACTTACTTACTTACTTACTTAAGTACCTAAACGGTGTAACAAAAACAGTCTAGGCCTATCTTTAAATGAAGTTTTCAGATGTGCTGCCGCCGACTATATAATCAGTTACACAGCACGCCGTCTTCAAGTGACTGGCCGGACGTAATTGCCAGGAAATGTTCCAAACTGCCCGGTTCGTGCTGAAGTTCCCAGGAACCAGCCGTCATCACATACGTCGACAAGGTAGATGACGTCGCCCTTGTTGAGCTGCAGCTCGTCGGCATGTCGCGGATTGTAGTTGTATAGCGCACACAGTCTAGCAACAGACACGCACCAGTTTATTGATGTCGGTTAGTTATTGAATTAATCCTTTTAGAGCGCGAAGGCAATTACAGTGCCACATCGAATAACATGTAGTTGGTGGGCCGCTACATTCAAGGTCACGCCATAATTTGACGCTCAGTATCTCAAACGGTACGAGATACAATAGGGACTTAACGCACGCCCTATACTCACGGGTGTCATTTCGAATGATCTTGAGTGACCCTGACAGAGTTAATTCAACAAAGCATCGCAGTCTCTCTGCGACAGCTGACTTTCTTGTAGAGTGTCGTGTAACCACGTACACACGTAGACTACGGGAAAGTAAGTAGAATACGTAAGTCTGAATATTTATATCCGACGCCAGAATCATGAAGACTTCTCAATGGCGCCGGGCAGTCGAGAACTGGTGCGTCTTCAGTGCCCGCTTGAAGGCGCTCTCGGACAAGTCTGATGACCACAGTGCTGGTGACAGACGGTTCCATGTGAAAATTGAATATAGGGGTGTTAAAGTTTTACAACAATGACGTGGTTCAGGCGGTAACGTTCGCCTGTCTCATCTAATGATGAGTTTCTTATTTTAAGTATAGTAGGACCAAAAGCAACTCATGACAAAACACCGCTGTAGCTACTGAACAACGATGGCACGATCTTTGTTGTCCGTTGCTTGGAGGTTGGACGCCCCCATTATCCAACTGTGTGACTTTTCTTGGACTCATTGGCCTTAAATAATAAAATGAACGTTCGGAGAGAACAAATGAGGACTTTTAGTATGTTATAAGACTCACTGTTCTGGACCATTTCTGAAATTTTCAGCTTGTTACCAATTTCTTCAGGATACTGCTGGGGTAAATGGTACAAAGCATCGCACAGCATCTCTGCGACAGCTACAAGTTCCAAGAGTGTCGAGTAACCGCGTACACACACGTAAGCTATGCGTATTATCTGTGTTATCTCAGCCTAAACAGGTTTGTTTGGTAGCATTCGATTACAGTGATAACTCCATGAGTTACAGATACTGCTAACCTCGCCCCACTGCAAGAAGCTGCGACGTTGCAAATTTAACAAGTGTATCGGAGATTATACGAAAGCCGCCGCTCGTCAAAGCTCAAAGCCCAAACTGCATTAAAAACAAAATAAAATAAAATATGGCAAAAAACGATTTTCAATATGGCGGATGGAATTCTAGCACCCTGCAGTGTGGCATGTGGCTCTGGAATCATGACAGTTAATTCACAAAGTGGCAGCGCCCTGCAATGTGATACGTGGCTCTGGGATCATGACATTGAATTCGCCAGCTGGCAGTACCCTGCAGTGTGGCAGGTGGCTCTGGGATGACACGCCATTGAATTCTCCCAAACGTCCGCCATATTGGAATTCTACATCTGGTTTCGATTCCGACCATATCACCGCAGTCGACATGTCATTCTGCACCAGTCTGCGAAATTTTATCCAAATTGGACCACCCTCGGCAGAAAAAATGACGTCGATTTTCAAGGTGGCGAATCTCCGCCATCTTGGATTTTAGGGATCCAATAACGGGTTCTTTGAAAAGCCCATGTACGACTTCCTATAGGTCGTCAATAGAGATCATAGCTCTGAATTGCTTAGTTTTTGAGAAAATTGCGTTTTTTTGCATTTTGGCGACAGACAGACAGACGAAGAGATGGACAGCATCGATGCACTAAGCCGCTCTCGTTGTCGCGAGCGGCGGCTTAATAACGTGATAAATACCATTGTTTATCTCTCCTGAAAGTTTCACAATGATGGCCGAAACATTTTCCGAACCGTTGCAATGATAACGTACGTGGCAACATCTCACAGGCTTATAGTCAGGGCGAGACGGAGCACCAATGTGTATGTTAATCACGTTCACGTTTAATGATTACGGGTGGCGGAGTTACGTGATCGTTCATTCTGTCATTCGTTCTGTCAACGACCGCGTCAACGGACGTCGACCAAACATATGGGCAAGGGGTAATCCTCTAGAAGTGATCATATTTTGATGTCGACCCGGATCCGCATGTGGGTCTAGGATCAGTTTTTCAGTGTCATTAACCGGCGATAGGCATTTTAATTACGATATATTGTCACTCACCGGGGGGAGGGTGGGGGTGACAGCGCAGCGGCCTTAGCAGATACGGCATTTTATACGACATACACTCACTCACCACAGAGCGACAATGCAACGGCCTTGGCGGAGTTTGCGCTCTCCGAGTGCTCTTGTAAATATCATTGTATCGTTCGCAACAGCAATAAAACATGTTATTCCTGCCAGACCAAATTTCTTACCGTTGAACCGAGTCTCGTTGGCTGTTAGCTTTGCTTCCACTGACGTGCATATGAGACACATCGTTTGGTATTTTTGTGTCGTGATTGGATCGGCCATTCACAAGGTTGCCGTCGCCGACAGACTCGTATTTATTGCCAAATCCTCCGCCGCCGTTGAGCATCTGCGCAGAATGTTGCGACGGTGGGTCGCCATGGTTACCACCATTAGGTGTTGCAGATGCTGTAACCAGTACTTGTCTATCACCTGCAACAACAGCATCACAACGAGACTGACAGCTGACTGGTTAACCCTTTAACGGGCACATTAAAAACGCAAAGCAACGGCCCATTATACAGCAATACTGTACTGGCCGTTGATGGGTGGGCTGTTACATTTGGTACATCGAGGAGGGGCTTGGGCGGGCTGCAGCCACGCCCAGTCCCCTTCTCGCTGTACCAAATGTAACAGCCCACCCATCGACGGCCAGTGTACCAACTTCGTATTATTTGATGTGACACTATAATTGCCTCTGCACTATAAACGGTTAACTAATCACGACATGAAAACACCAACGTTGCTCAGGAGCAGTTCTACACGTATGGACATCGAAATATTAACCCATTCCTTCACTAGTTCCAACAGAACCGACTACTACAAAATATTATCCATGTTATCATGCTATAACATGCTTCGGCCCCGCCCAGTCCCCTCCTCGCTGTACCAAATGTAACAGCTGACCCATCAATGGCCAGTGTACCAACTTCATGTTATTCGATGTAGCACTATAATTGCTACTGTAAAGGGTTAATTGATATTTCCGACTACCAGTCTCCTTTAGCTTATACCGCACCATAGTATCAACAGAAGGTATCAAAGCAAAAAGCTTTCAGTATGAATCTGCTTTCCTCATTAAAAATTCATGTGTAACTAATAATAAAAGACTGTGCTCGACGTTTTGTATTGAAGCTATACAGACACGAAGCATCGCGCGGCCTCTTTGCGACAGCAGAGCTTCTTGTTTATTAATGTGGAGACACACCGCCGTCATTACCTCGACCACTAACACTAACCAGTAGTCCAGTACCACAACAATAACTAGATGTGTTCAGAAAGCTGAAACTCTGCCAAGGTTCCTGCATTGTGCTTTACAAGGCTAGTATGAGGCATTCCACTATACGGATTTCTGCTAATGCGTACGAAACAGTGAGTTTGTCAGTCTCACGTGGATTGAGATGACCAAGAGGTAATCCATGTTCGTCCTTCTCACTCTTCCACTGTCGTGCCTGTCCGTTGTTGTTGTTCATGTCCGAGGCCAAGTAAACTGGCTGTGATGTCAATCTCGTCGGTCTGCCGCTCGTCCACTCGCTGCCGATCGTCTCCAGGCTGTCCATCATCCGACGCATTTCCACGTCCTGGCGTCCAAGTCCACGTCTGTCGCCGCTAATCGGCCTCAGTTCGCGATACGACGTATCAACAGACCCCGTCACCGGCTGCTGATGAAGGCCACGGGCAGGTCGCATAGCAGCTAGCGTTAAGTCATCCGTGGCTGTCGGCGACACAGACTTCCCGCTGTCGTTTGACCGACGACGAAGGCCGTAACCTACGTTATCCAGCCTGTCATCGATCACACATCGATTACCTCTCTCGGCAGTCGACACACAGTTACAAGCTTCCAAAGACCGACAACAACTCTTGCAGATGAAACGCGACGAATCGACGGCGGTCACGTACGTCACGTTGTTTTTAACGCGCAACGAATCTTCCGGCAACCTACTGCACCGAGCGGTAGCTACGGCGGTCGCAGCAGCCACTTCACTCGCTTCGCTTTGATCTTTCTTCGCCGTTTGCTTTGTTTCATCGTCACGACACGAATAGTCAGAATCTATGAGATCGTCGGTTAATATTACGTCCGTACGAAAAGCGCGGTTCGACGCCGATGACGTGATTAAGTCGCCAGAGGTGGACAGATGGTCAGCTGGCAGCTGGCAGTTCAGGTTGATCAATGTTGGCAGTTTACGTACGACGGCCTCTCTCCAGTCGACGAGCAACGGCGACGACACGGAAGTTGTCTTGAGCGGCTGCGACTCACTGAGCATGCGCGCAACTGGCGCAGAGTTCACGTACGTTGGACGGACTGCCGGTGTAGTCGTGACATCACTCTGCGACGTCACTGGCCGCACACCGACAGTTTCCGCTTCCGTTTTCTTCGCGTCCGCGCTTGCGTACCTGCGACCCTGGCTGTCGGGTTCCATCGCGTCGACCTTAAACTGTGAGCGGCGTTTATCGATATTTACAGCTCTGGAGTGCATCGGCAGCGGAAGACTGGCCACATTAGAGGTTAGAAAACCTGCTCCGCGAACCTCGCCGCGACAGTAATACAACTGGGGCAGCATGATTCTGCGGCCATCAGCGACCGACTCACCGTTGTTAACGTCCAGCCTAATTTCAGTCGAGAATTTTGTTTTACGGTCGGCGATCTGCGCAACCGGAAGTTCCTCGTTTCCTGTCGACGCGGGAAACGCTGGCGTCCGCCGGTCGGAGATTTCGGCGTCACTTAGTTGACCAAATCCTGGACGATGTTCATTTTGGCACATGGCTGAGTCAGAGTTGTTCTCGTGAGGAGTTGAGTGTTCGTTCTTGTCGCTGGTGTTGTCAATACAAAGTGAGTTGAAGTAAGCGAGCGCCTGGTTCAGCGTGCCCGATAGAGGACGCGAGCTTCTGCGCCAAGCGTCGATATGATGCCGACCTGCAGTGCCCGGAACGGCGCTGATTGGGTCCGTACGCTGGACCACCGTTCCATTCCCCGGTCTGCGGCGAGGACGTTGCCTTTCACGTTTCCGTGACTTCGGTTTCGACTTGCTGCCCAGTTCAACGGCGGCACCGTCAATATTAACGCCCTGATTGTCGATGGCAGTGGCTAACTCTTCGACGCAGTTGACTACTTCCGGTAACGGCTCCTTGACAACTGTAGCAATTTCGACGGTGGGTTGACATGACTGTTCAGCACATGTTTCCGCGTCTTCTGTTGATATCGAACAGTTCAGTGCTGAGCCAACAGATGTCGCTGGTGAACGAAAATGTGAAGAATCCGTTAAATCGGAGGCTGATTTCGCCATCAGTCCATCAGTAGGCTCGTTGCAGCAGCGACTGCTATCACAGAAACTGACAGTCGACGCAGTTCGCTCACTCGACGCAACTTCATCTGTTTCCAGGAGATCATCGCTGCTCAGCTGCTCGAAGATGTTGTGCGACGATTTCGGCCGACAGATGCGGCGACTCTGGACGTAGGCGTCGTAGCGGTTGCGATGTTCATTCATGTGGTAGCCGTGCAGCGCCAAAGCCTTCGCATTCCTCGCCGCGCTCTCCATCATCTTTATATACGTTCCGTCCAGTTTCCGGGCGCCGGTTATGGACGATTGGCTCGACGACTGCCACCGCAACCAGACCTCTGCTTCATTTCTTGCGCTTTTCTCCAAGTGTCTAAACATCCCAAGCAGTTTTTTGTACGACAGACCATGTTCAACGTGTTGTAACTGCGACGTCGAAGTTGTGAATGCAGAGCGACCGTTAACAACTGCTTCCTCAAATAAGTCTTTAAGTTTCGTCAACGAGGTGCTCTTTTTACTCAAACCCAAGTCCCTCCACGACTTCCACTGGAAATCGTCTAGATGTCCGGTATCGTAGAAAAACTCCTTCTCGTCCTGCGCGGCGTCGAGTTTGGCATATAATTTCCGCAGCTCTAGTGATCGCTGACGCCAGTGTTTGCGGCTAAAGGGGTCTGTCGTGTGGCTGGAGTGTGGTGATTGGCATACACGGTCGTCGGTCGCGGACGGGGTTGCTTGCTGGTCGACAGACATTTCCGTCTGCATCTCGACGACGTTTTCGAGCACTGCGTACAGCTGCTGAAGCCGAACGAAGCGCTCGGAGCGACGCGAGGAGTGCAGGATGCCGGCGAAGTAGCATTGATACACGCGACGATCCAGTCGCGACGTACGTCGGCCGCTGACGCATCGTCTGTCGTTGCCGGCGGCCGGCGACTCGGTCGACGCCGTGCGACCGGGCAGTTCCCTGAGTGACGACCAACGCCGGATCGGGGACGCCAAACGTCTTCCGTTAATCTTTTGGATTTCGCTTCTCATCCGCGTATCATCGGTATGATGTTCAGGCGTGTCACTGTCAAGAAATGATCGAAAATCAGCAGCTTCGTCGCGAACAAACTTGGTCGCGGATGACGTGTTCAACGATGTTGCACAGTCGCTCATCACCGACTTGCGATGACCGACACCAGCGCGCCTCGCCAGCTTGCTTCTGTTATGTAACTTCTGGTTGTCGGTAAACAGAGCGTGACCGGAAGCACTGTTCAGACCGCCGTCGCTAGCGACTTGGCCTGTCAGCTGCTGTAAGTCGGTCAAACCAGACACCATCGACTGACCGACGTTCTGCGTCAATACCGCTGTGGTCGTGTTCGGGCCTGTACGTTTTACGACCTGCTCAGAACTTCGCGGACTGCAGAATTCGCTGGAAGCCCCGAGACGACATCCTGCTAGAGCAGGCCCGCTACCACGGAACCGATTCACACGCTGCAGTTGACTTCTTCGCTGTCGCTCGACCTCCAAACTCCTCTCAGTAGACGCCAGCATCGCAGAACTTTGTCAACGAATACAGAACCACGACAAAACGGAGTTCTTCGAGACGAGACCTTGTCGTGGTAACCCCGTATCGAGATACGAAAAGGCGATGACGAGCACGTAACGTAACGTAGTCGCGGACTACAACGCAGATGTGGCTGCGAGGTGGTGCAGCGCGTGTTCGGTTGCTGATGGAGACGGTGACAGCGTCCACGCAGCGAACTGCGCCACCGCCGTCTGCTCGACCACACATGTGACGCAGTTCGCCAGATGTCGCCATGCACATGCACGTTGCTCACCTATTTATCATCATTAACATCATCGTCATTACAAAATCGACGCAGGTGACTTCTGCGGTGCTAGTCGCCACGAAACATCTCCGGCTATTGTAATAGCTGAATATGAACAGAATTCTGAAGCTTTACACAGTTTAAAAATTAAATTTATAGTATCTTTATTTTACTTTAACGTAACATCGGTCGTTTTATCTTACACATCACGTTTACAAACCAGCATTCAAGTGTTTCAGACTCACCGGGAGCAGTGAAGTTGTCGCAAGTCGTGTCACGAGATGATGGAATCTGTTTATAAAACCATTCACGCATATTTATTAGGCCTATTATTATAAAATTAACACAGAGGCATTTTACTTAATCTAACTATACTAACCAGTAAGCACTCAGACAGTAAGTCTCCGCTAAGTAGTAGGCCTATACGTTGTTTCACAATGTTAAACCGCGACACTGAAATCACGCTCATCATTAAGGCATTGGCATTATGGTGCTGCCACCTACAGAACAACTGTGGCGCGTTTATGGACGCCACGAGTAAGCCCCCGCCACTAGCATAAATTTCACGGGAGAGTTTGCCACGTAAGAGGCAACATATGGGACACCCGTGGTGGCAGCCGTTCCGCCGCTTATCGGCCGCAACGTTTCAGACTACAGACAAACGGACAAACGAACAGAGGAAGAAACAAGCAGATGGACATCGCCATCGCGTAAAGCCGCCGCTTAACAGTAGCAGAGTAGCACTTTTTCACATTACAATAGGCGAAGAAGAAAAATTCCTGGATGTCGAGATCATCTCCAAAATCCAATCCATTGAATCTTGTTCTAAGGTCTGTTCCTCCTGAAAATTTTATTAAAATTCATGTATAACTTCTGAAATAATCCTGTTCAACAAAAGACGGAGAGACAAACTGAGACAAACACATAACCTCCTTGGCGGAGGTAATTATGAGCACTTAACGCATTTGGCAATATTAATTAATTCGCAAGCACACGTAAGCTATAACGTTAACAAACTTCATATTATAAGTTTTTTTTTATTAATGTGGAGACACACCGCCGTCATTACCTCGACCACTCCACTAATACTAACAAGTACCACAACAATAACTAGATGTGTTCAGAAAGCTGAAACTCCGCCAATTCCTGCATTGTCTCGGAGACAGCGGCTGCATAATTGGAGAGAAGCGCTGTAGCGCCCCCTGTCGAGTCAAAATACACCGCAAAAAAGCAAGATCTGCGTTATGTTAACGGAAGCGGAAAAGTGATCGTAGACCGGATCCGGATCAACACCAAACATTAATCACTTCTAGAGGGTCAGCCCTTGCCCGTGCATGTTTGCTCGACTTGCGTTACTGTGATCGTGAGTAATCCTGCTCACAGACAAAATGACAAAACGAACCGTAACATAACTCCGCTAGCCTTGGCGGAAGAATAAAAGATAAACGAATTTACAACATATAATCGCGTTGACAAAAACGCTTTATTTTATCACATCTGATTCAACCCCTAAAAATAAATATCATTTTTTCTTGACGAATATAACGGTAGCGCTCGCGAATGTGATCAACGCAAGTACATGAGTCGAGCTGCCACGTTTTAGTAGGTTTTCTTTGATGGCCTATATCTTTCATTATTAAATTCTGATAAGAATATGTTTAACCCTTACCATTGGGGGACTAGCAGTTTTGGACATCACATCACTCGGCTGACCAAACCTGGATTGAATACAAGCAAATAAAAAAGCTGATTTAGTTTCACAGAAATATATCACAGTTCATTATCAGTACAACTACTACCGTTGTATAACCGTTGAATATAGTATCTTAGTGCTGCATTAATTTAATGACAGACTGTACAATGTCATAAAATCATTATCGCTGACCGAACTATTTGACACAGCGTATATACACAGTGACATTGCCTGTTCTGGCAGTGAGTAAACGAGGGATGCGGTGAAATTCGCGGACTGCTGCTGCAGCTGCTGCTTCTGCGGCTGCGGCTACACGACTGACGACAAGCTGTACTCTCGGTAGACTCCTGTCGTCCAACGCTCCTTCTCACTGACACGATCGTAACACAATATATGTCAGTTCGTCGTAGCAGACTCTGTCCGTGCCTTTCAATTGTTTTTTTTTTACAAAACTAAGTAAGATGTAAATAACTTCCGTCGCTTACACTGGCGTAACATAAGCATAATGTTAAACACGTTCCATCATTCACTGCTATTATTCGTAGATTGATCTATTTGCTTTTGTTTTCTATTCGCAACTATAACTATTTGTTGGTTAGTACAACACTGCACATCACCTCTTTTTCAGAGGCGGCGTTTTATTCTGTTTTAACTTCTTACTTTTTGCCACTTAGCCAAATTTTATACTCACGGGCTTTGTGTCTGCTATTAAGTAAACAATGATGACGATTGCGATGATAGTATTACACTGCGGCCTAAACATTATAAACAGCATCCGTTTTGATAAGAGCTGACGCCAACCATGAGTACAAATGACTCAGTAGAACTCCTTTCTTCATCAACCAACTTCGAGGGAGGAACGTCGCTGACTGTCGACACCAGCCCCCAACAGAGATTTCGACAATAAAACATGACTTGGATAAATCACTGCTTATCTTGGACGACGGAGTATGCTGAAAAAAATCAACTGAAAAATACTCTTTTTGAGAATATTTATTCACCATTTATGACGCCGTTTTGCGACACAACGAATTAGTTTCAACAGTCAATATGAAAAAGACGAAGTTCCTGATCTCCGGTGTGGGTCTCAACCTCCTACAAGACTCGGGCGAGTTCCCGTGCGCCATCTGCCGCAGTGGTGTGGG
>Ga0209149_1002466_pt1 | contig 10393 bp, 8 predicted proteins | sample WorMetTyACAVOLI2_FD_187423 | JGI IMG/M metagenome (GOLD analysis project Ga0209149, IMG submission 187423) | Marine gutless worms symbiont microbial communities from Max Planck institute for Marine Microbiology, Germany - Olavius algarvensis... ...
TCTGATGTCTTTGGTGGCAGTATATTAACAGCAACAGCACTTTTTGGTCATAATAATCTGAGAAGTATTACCAATGTCGATCTTATACTGTCTGAAGAAAAATATTGGCTATTGCTGTAATACATAGGGGGAGGGCGAGGCAAGACGCCCATGAGAGGCAAGACGCCCTACTCAATTATTTTCTATAAGGACCGGAAGCAGGCGGAGGACACGGACGTATTTAGTTTCATACTCTAGTGTCATTTTAGTGATAGCGTGAGTTGCGTATTTTCCCGTTTCCTGTTTACGTATTGTGGACGTTTGTATGTGGCGACGTTTTCTTATAATTATTGATTAACTTTGTTTTGTCTCGTCATTATAAGGAATGTACTGCATAGCACAATGTTGTCACTTTTTGAATACTAGCGAACCCACTCTATTTCGTTATTGTATTCACATAAGTATAGTTTACATGTTTAGTGTAAAATCGATTGCCGAAGTTTGTGCTGCATGCCGAGGCAAGACGCCCATGGGCATCATGCCCACTATGCGCGTCTTGCCCCAATAGCATTATGTCATTGTTTTAGAAATACATTAGGCTAAGCTTAACTAGGCTTAATCAAAATGTTTTAAGATTGTGTTGTATTTTAATAGCTAGCCTACTAAATATTTATAGGCTATCTGCTTGTGATATTGATACAGAAAGTAACAATGGTTCGACATTACAAAAGAAAATCGACACGCGGTTCCTATGGGAAAAAAGCACTAGATGCTGCTGTAGACAAAGTAAGAACCGGACAGATGAGCAAGCAGAAGGCATCCATGACCTATGGTGTCCCAAGAAAAACTTTAAACCGTCATCTTAATGGACTGGTGAAGAAACCAGGCTGCCTGGGAAGATTTGCACCTGTTTTGAGCAAGGAGTATGAAGAGGCACTGGTGAAGCATGCGATTGATCTTCAACGAATGTTCTTTGGATTAGCAACTGGCGACCTACGGAGACTTGCTTTCGACCTTGCAGAACAGAATCATCTTGAACACCCATTCAAGAATAACAAAGCTGGGAAGTTTTGGCTCCAGAGCTTCTTGAAACGACATCCAGAGTTGTCAGTGCGAAGCCCCGAGCCGACAAGTCTCGTAAGGGCAGTCGGATTCAACAAACCGGTTGTGTTGAAGTTTTTTGAACTGTACAAAGAAGAATTGGGCAAAGATGCATTTTCAGGTGATCGTATATGGAATGCAGACGAAAGTGGGCTGACAGTAGTTCATAAGCCTCAAAAAGTTCTCGCAAAAAAAGGAGACAAACAGGTTGGGCGAATAACTAGCGGCGAGAAGGGTGAGACCATAACTATAATTTGTGCTATGAATGCGACTGGCACTTACCTCCCTCCAACAATGATTTTTAAGCGCAAAAGGATGACACAACTGCTGCTCAAGGGCAGTCCACCTGGTACTGTTGGTGAAGTGAGTGATAATGGATGGGTGACTTCAGATCTGTTTCTGAAGTGGTTAGACCACTTTATAGCATTCACAAAACCAACTAAGGAGCAGAAAGTCATTCTCTTGGTAGATGGGCATGTTAGCCACAAATCTCTGGCTGTTGTGGAAAAGGCACGTGAAAGTGGAGTGGTTATTATTTGCTTACCACCTCACACGACGCACCGCATTCAACCACTCGACAGGTGCTTTTTCGGGCCTTTGAAAACCCGCTACAACTCAGAGTGTGACAAGTTTATGACCAGTCATCCTGGCCAGAGAATTACTACATATGATGTTGCTGAACTGTTCTCGAATTCCTATCTGCATTCGGCGACAATGGCCAATGCCATAAATGGTTTCAGATGCTGTGGCCTCTGGCCGTACAACCCTGATGTCTTTACAGATGATGACTTCCTACCAGCTGCAGTAACTGATGAACCACTGGATGTGCCATCTGCAGGTTAGGCCCGGTTAAATAAAACGGTATAGTTTAGGTTTACTTAGGCCTATGTTTTATGCACAGGCAAGACAGAGCAATAGGCGTACATAAGATCTTGCATATTTAAATATTTACTGTTATTTATTCTGTCTCAAACAACTTGTTTAATGTTTACTTACTTGCTTATTTATTTATTTACTAGCTGTAAATACCCGCTCTGCGGGCAGAGCCATGCCGCCGTCGGCCTGTAGCTCAGCTGTCGCTGAGCCCTTGACCATGACCTTGACTAAAACACTCCTTGGCTAAACATAAGTGCCTATGCCAAGTTAGGTCCAAATCAGCCCAGTGGTTTGCCTGACTATAAGGTACACACACACACACACACACGCACGCACACATATCGCAAAATATAATATAGATTTATTTATTGTTATGTAAAACATTGCGAGCATATTCCATTAAAAGCGTGGGTTTATTTTTGCTGTGACAGAGGTGCAGTCGCCAGGTACTCCACCAGTCTCAGTCATTTGTGATGTTCGTGCTGTGGCAGTGGTACATAATCCTGAGACACAGTCAGCTGCTGCCGAGCCTGTCAGTGTGGAATGGGATGAAACGGGCGTGATTCTCCCAGTACCTGAGAGCTCTGAAGTTGAAATTGAAGTTGAAATTTCGACTGTCGTTCCGCTTGTCAATGAACAGCTATCCAATGCCTCCCTACAGGGAGCTGTAGAAACTACTGATAATGAAGCTGTTGATGCGCTTGAAGTCGCAGAACCCAGTGTCAATCCGTCCATGAGTCCTTTAGCAGTTGTGGAGTCATTGTCACCGAGACCAAAAGTTGGAAAGGCAAGACAACGCACTCGGAAAGTCCAGACAGCTGCGGTCATAACATCATCACCGTACAAGGCTCAACTTCAGCTTCAGCAGCAGTGTGCCAGTAAGAGTCGCAAGGTGAATAAGTCAGCACAGGCAGCCACGAAGTCCACACTACCAGAACAGTCCAAGAAGAAACCTACCATGACAACCGTGAAGCGCAAAAGAAGTATGCCTAAAAATGGACAAGCCACGAAGTCGCGTAAATGTGAAGAGCAACAAGATGATACACCATGTTCTATTTGTTCGAAGAAGTATTGTGCAGAGCCATATGTGGACTTTTTACAATGTGCTAGGTGTTGCTCATGGTATTGCGAGCCATGTGGCCCTGCGGACATTAACATGTGCTATAAATGTCTACCATGACTGACCATCACCAGTTTGTAGGCTACTGGACATTTGCTCTGCTTTTGTAGACTGTTTAACTATTATCTGTCTTCTCATCACTTTAACTACTAAGAAAGTTGATATAAGCCAAAGCCTACTGCTCAACATGCTGAGACAACTAGAATACAGCAGTTGTTCATGTTCATGGACACCCCCTCCCCACACCCCACCTCCCTCGGCGCCTTGGTTATTAGTGAGGAAAGGGGGGCTGGGAATGGGGTGAAAATTTGGGTGGGGTGGGGTGGGGAGGGGTAGGGGTTAGGGGTAGGGGTGAGTAAACCCCACGAAAACATCCGCTGTGTCACAACGTTTCATACCTCATTTGTCCAGATCGGTTTCGTATTCGCCGAGAAAATGCCGAAAATCATCCCGGTGACACACACAAACAAACCCACAAACCTACAAACAATAGGCTAGGCTAATTTATATATAGATAGATAGATAGATTGCATTGGAGTTAGATAGAACGGGGGTAAAATGCACGTGCTGTATGATATAGTTAATAGAGGCAAGATGCACACTCCTGTGGGCATCTTGCCTCACATAAGGGGCAAGATGCCCATTTTTTGAGTAATTATTTTTCTGCAAATACAAAAAAAGTCTAACTATTTGGGGCACAGTAACAGTGTGATAGCAATTAGATTTTCAACCACTATTAGCCTGTATCATAAAACCTTGTATTTCGGTGATTAGACATGAGAATAATTGAAATTTGCTTAAGATGGGCATCTTGCCTCTCCCTCCCCTACTTGCCTACACCTATATAGCTGTAAAGTTTCGCTTTCGTAGCTCCATTAATGTGTGACTTACGGAGAGCTGTCTGTATAATAGGTTTTGCATTGAAAGGTCCCCAAAATGGGGTTTTGGGCTAATGTTTAGGGTAGGGGCGAAGACGTTTAGTGGGAAAGTATATCTGTCCTTAGAATTGCACGTTTTGAGCCATCTGTGGTCCAGATCTCACGCGCCGTGCAGTTGCATTCTATATGGATATAGCCATTTGGCATATACGGCGAAAATTTGGGCAAGTTTGGGGCTCACCAGCTCCCCTAACAGAAGTCGTAGGAAATCTTCGGTGCCGGAAGGTACCCTCTGGACCTTCGACCACCACATGGAATCATTCTGCGATGTAACCCATGGACTGTAGGCTGGTCACCGGAAGGTACGTATTAGGGGTTTTGTATGGGTAAAATAAGCCAAATTCCGAAAATTGCGCAATTTTGACGTCCTGTAGCTCCGCAACCGTAAGTTATGGAGAAAAGATGACCGATGTCGGAAACTCGTTGACCTTGGACTATAAACGTAGAGTAAACAATATCTCTCTGCAGTGCATTCCCTTACCCGTTTGTTGCTCCGAGTGAGGTTCCTGTTTTTACCTATTTTTGATTTCAGATTTTGGGGGCAAATGACCTCTAACGTGAAAATTTTCAAAAATGTATTTCCATATTCCGCAACGGAACACTGAAGTACGTTTCGTGACCAGATTTGGTGAAAATCAGCCGTTGCGAAGTTGCCGAAAGGTGGCGTGGTTTACCACAGAAAAAACCTCGCGCTCCGCGGGACTCGTCCCAGCTCCCATTTTGCCCAAAATGGGCTGATCGCGCCCAAAATTACCTGAACGTTGTCACCCCTTGACATGTCGGCGTACACCGAATTTTGTCCGGATCGGCTGCGTTTTGCTGGACTTATTCCAAAAAGATTGCTTTTTCGGCCCAAAAAGTCAATAAATATCCGGCTTTCAGCCATAGACCTCTTAAAATATCCGGCTTTGAGCCCAATTAAGTGGTGTAGTTCTGAGTGACCTTCAGTGACTGAGGGAAATATCCAACTACAAGAATTTGTCGGGAAGTCTTTCTGCGGACCACTTTTGAAAAAGTTATAGAAAAATACTAAAAATACCAATAGATCCAAGTTCGCGGACCTGACAGTGGCTGCCGTCAGTCGTTATTTTAAGAGGTCAATGGATTTTTTAGATGCTACTTCAGGACGTCATAACGTCATTACGCTGTCATACTGCTGGCAGCAACACTATATGTCTTATGACAACTTTGTGTTCTACCACGACAGTGTACTGCTAACAGCACCATGCATGTGCAACTGTTCAAACGCTGCATCAGCTAGTAAACGCCAAAGATTCTTGCGACCAACCTGTGGCCTCCAAACAGACCAGATCTTAGTCCTCTGGATTACAATATCTGGGCTGTCATACATCTTTATGTTTACTATACAGACAAATGCATAGGGTGGCTTAAGTGAACCGACTCCCACACCGACTTCAAGGTCAAAAGGTCAAAAGTCAAGGTCACGGGCGGGGGCATATTGTTACGGCCACCTAGCCGCAAAGTTTGTTAATACAGTCATACCTGGTCTAGCGAACGGCGCCATTCACAATGACCTTGACGCATCCAAACCGATATTTCAAGGTCAGGCCATTCTTCGACGCTGAATATCTCCAAAATGGCTGCAGATACAGCCATAGTTACTATGGAAGGCGAATAGAAAACCGTACACAGGCTTTCAAATGGTACCAGTTTGAATCACCTTCAGCGACCTCTAACCCACAATTGAAGGTCACAATAATATACAACATCAAATAACTCGACTAGTATTATGTATGATCTATCCAATGGTGGATGTCTACAGTCAATTTGTCATAATTAATTACGATTACAGCGTAGAACAACAAGCTACATGCAGGCTAACGCATCAACGCCTACGCAAAGAGTGTAGTCTGCATGCTGGACGAAATTAACCGTCACTATTGTAATATCAGATAACAGTCCCACCACTAACGGCAGGCAGACGTTTGTGTGCATGAATTGAATATGCTTTTCGCATCGTGTCTGTGTTGTTGACGTATGGCAGCACGTTTTGTCAGTACATGCACAACAAGTGCACGTACATATGCTGCAGACGGTATTACCGTTTCTGAGATACAACGAGATATCTGTGAAAAAATGGCCATTTTATCATTCCTCCTTGCATTCGACGCCCCCGTTTGGGAGGTTCCTGTCTCAATATCGGCATGCCGTTTGGGACGTAAAAACTGTAATGGTATCGCTATTTGGTGGTGAAGAAATTTCTAGGATATATTTATTCGTTTTGAAGAGATCCACGAATGTCACAGACAGACAGACAGACAGACAGACAGACACTGCATGACAGTAAAGACCGTGGTTGCATCACATCGCGCGATAAAAACTGTGCTACTTAAGACGTAAGCATTTCCTTACATCTAATCTGATTTTTTTTGGACAACTTCTTCTCATGTCCTGTTCTCCGACTTTCATCAGAATGAAAGAATAATGCAAGGTTTACATGTTAGTGTTAAACGTATCAGTCACATCATATCTGCCTCGTCTCACATCTGTCTGTCTGTTCGTGTGTCAGTTTTGTTAGTTGCGCCAAAAGGAATAGAGACATCTTCGACATTTTTTCTCCATGTGGTATAGGCAAGCCATTGTAGTTTTTAAGCGCCTCACTTTACGTTAGTAAAAGAGGCGCTTATTGAGATAGGCTGTGTCGTGACGTCGTTGGTTGGTTGTCACGCGCGTGCACTATGACCAAACGGTGCATCCTAGGCCTATAGTTACTATGGAACACTAATAGGGAACCCTACCCCAGGAACTTAATGGTACAACTTTCGCCCCCCTGGGGTGACACCTAACCGGGAAATGGGCCCCCTGTGAGGCGCTTTTTGTCAAATTACTTCCACCTGTTGTTTTCCGTACCAAACGGGGTGGCGCTGTTCCAAAGTCTGTATAATAGCCTATGGCCAGCAGAACTGGCCCAGAATGACAGCATCCAATCTAATCCATTGAAATACCAACTGAACGATAACAGAAGTGTGCATTTTAATTAACCAATTCCACTGTTGCACGATATATTGCACTGCATTACTTCTCTGCCTCCTAACAGCCGTGCCGCTAGACACCTGTGTCCGCTAGTCGGCGGCGGGACAAAGAAGCACTTTCCTGGTTTAGTTTAGTCCGTCCAACGCGTGTGCGTCTGTGCGTAGAAATACTGTGCTATTGAAGTACTTTAGAAATACTGTTAGTTAAAAGTAGCATAGAAGTAAAGCAGTAATAATAAGTCAAAATCTTGGTGAAAATATAGGTAACTACTTTTGTTATCATGTCTCAAAAAAAGGGAAAATTAGTAGTGCACGATTAGAAAGTAAATGCGCAGTGTGCAATGAAGTACCCGGGGACAACTGGTTGGCTTGTGAAATCTGTGACAAGTGGTTTCACGCTAAGTGTGTAAACATCAAGGATGATGCGTACAAAGTCATGCAAGAATTGGTAACATGCAACTGGTTTTGTGGGAGTTGCAACAGTAAGGTTGGAAAAATTCTTGCAAACCTGGTCAATGTACATCACAAAATATCTGATATTGAAAAAGCGATCTCTAAGGTGGAGACTGAATTTGAAAAAATATACGGACAAGTACTGAAGGTGAAGTCAGAATGTTAGTAAAGTTTTAAATGAAGTTAACAATGTTAAGATGGGAGGAAATCTGGCAATGCTAACCTTGCTGGATCGCTCAGCTGGTTTCGATAGTGCAGATCACGACACTCTGCTGCAACGGCTATACAAGTCCTATGGTTTGCAGGGACCAGTGCTTTACTGGTTTGCCTCATACCTACGTGGACGAATTCAACACGTCCGCTTGTCTGCAATCAGTTCACCACTATCCGAGGTCCTTTTCGTAGTTCCACAGGGTTCGGTCTTAGGACAGATCCTGTTGCTCCTGTACACGGCCGATCTACTCCAGTTAGTCAAACGTCACCATCTTACACCTCACACCTACGCCGACGACACTCATATCTACGGGTCTTGTCGGCCCGCAGACTGTGCTGTACTCTCTGAGAAGCTATCCGTCTGCGTCGACATGGTCTCGGCATGGATGGCAGCCAACTGGCTTCAATTTAACCATGCCAAGACCGAGATGCTATGGTGTTTCTCATCACGCCTGCAGCATCAAGTTCCCACTGACCCGCTCCGCATCGGCAACACTGAAGTGCTACCTGTTAAGTCTACATGGACGCCGATGTAACCGTGAGGGCCCACGTCACTACTGTCGTTCGGTCGTGTTTTGCTGCTTTACGTCAGATCAGGAGTGTGTGGCGTTCTCTCCCACGTCATTCCTTGCTCACCTTGGTACGTGCCCTATCGTCAGCAAGGTGGATTACTGCAATTCAGTTCTTGCCGGCATGTCTAGGCATCTTCATGATCGGTTGCAGTCAGTTGTCAACGCCGCCGCCCGTGTGGTTTTCTCGGCCAGGAGGAGCGACCACATCATTCCCATTGCTCTGGTACCTTCACTGGCTGCGCGTCCCAGAGGGTGTCAACTGCAGGTTATGTGTGTTGGTCTACCGGTGTCTGCACAGCATGGCACCGTCGTACCTGGCCGACGAACTGCAGCTGACTTCTAATGTTGGTACCTGCCGTCAACTGCACTCTGCTGACTCTTCGACTGTGGTGGTTAGGTCTACTCGACGCTCGGCGACCGCACATTTCCCGTGGCAGCTGCACGCGCCTGGAACAGCCTCACGCTAGCTGTTAGGGATGCGCGGTCACTTCTTTCCTTCCGGAGCCGCTTGAAGACATGGCTGTTTTAACTGACACTGGCGTGACACTGACCTCAGTCTGCGGCCGTACTTCATTTCGTTTTTTATTTCAGTAACTCTGTAAAGAGCCCCTGCAATGTTACTTATGACAGTGTCACGTACTGTAATCGTTACATTTTTAATAATAATAATAATAATAACACTCTGCTTCATCCGCTCTGGCGCTTTGCTATTCAGCAGCAGAGTACTGCGCCCCAGTGTGGTCACACTCTGCTCACACAAGTCGGGTGGATGTGCAATTGAACTCTACCATGCGTCTCATCTATGGTAACCTCTGTTCTACACCTCTCCCCTGGCTTCCAGTGCTGTCTAACATTTAACCGCCAGCCGTATCAAGGAAGGCTGCCACTGACAAGCTGATGGAGAAAATTGTCAAACATGACAGTTGCCCAATCCAGCCTGATGTTGTTAGCCGACCATTGCTACGACTGACATCCAGGAAGCCGTTGCGTCTAGATGTGTAACCAGTTGTTATCACAAGTCTACGGAGGCATAACTGGAAGTCGGCTCTGTCGGTCAATTCTCACCTACTGTGTGACCTCACAATCTGGCAACCAGGTTTCGATATCCCTCGGCAACAGTGGTGTCTGCTGAACCTGTTTTGCACGGAACAGGGACACTGTGATGCCTGCAGAAGGAAATGGCGACTTATAGACAGTGATCTGTGTCCTTGTGGCGACACCCAGACGATGTGTCACATTGTCAAATCCTGTCCCCTGACAGAGCTGAATGGCGGCTTATCTTGGCCACACTCTGCGGTTGAAGACGCTGTTTTGTGGCTGACCAGTTGCTTACGTCTATAGGAATTCAGCCGTCTACCTGTTCTGTTTTCCTTAACGACGCAGTGTGCGATGCTGTTCAGTTGCATATGTAGGGCAGACACCTGCATATATTCTGCATTCTCTTTGGCAGAGGGGTTTCTACAGTATGGGCCACAAGTTCGACAAAAACTGTAATTTTGGACCACTTCTAGCCTTCACGTATCCTATATCTCCGTGACCGCTGAAAGTAGAGGCTTTCAAACAGCGTATATAGCTTTTTATCGTGACATGCGAAGCTTCAAGATTCTATACCGGTACTAATTGTAAACGGACGACCAGATTCGATTCTATTTTAAAGCGACGGGCCGAGTCGAATATTTCTAATCGCCGCGCCTAACACCTTTGCCGTCGTACCATAAACAACATTCACTGATCAACGACAAATTTCAATCTTTTCCGCATTGCTTCTGTCATTTATATTGAGTTTAATTAAAGGGGAACTAAACCTTGAAAATAAATGGACGTTAAATGAACAATTACATATCATGAAGTAACATATCCATCATCAAAGTGAAAAATTTCTTCAAATAAAGATGATGTTTGATGATAAAAGTTCGCCGACCACGCCCACTTTTGTCCTCTGGGAGGACAAAACCGGAAATGGTTGTATTTTATATCTTTATCTATGTTTTCGGCCATTGCTGTTGTTTGATGTAAATATTGTTCGATGTTGTAAATATTGCAATAATGGTTAATTTCTGCGTAGCGTACGATTGTAAAAACACTTCTAGGTTGAATACCGGCAATTTAGCGTTTTTCCATTTTCCGTCCGATCGCGAAAGGTACGCA
>Ga0209149_1002467_pt1 | contig 10389 bp, 7 predicted proteins | sample WorMetTyACAVOLI2_FD_187423 | JGI IMG/M metagenome (GOLD analysis project Ga0209149, IMG submission 187423) | Marine gutless worms symbiont microbial communities from Max Planck institute for Marine Microbiology, Germany - Olavius algarvensis... ...
GCCATTTTTACGTACCCCGGCCTTCATTGCCGTGCGATATGCTATGCATAGCGCGGCTATTTCCGGCACGCGGTGTCTGTCCGTCCGTCCGTTTGTCACCTTCGTGAGTTGCGCCAAAACGAATAAAGATATCTTCGAAATTTTTTCACCATGTGGTAGCTAAGCCATTCTAGTTTTTTCTTACGAAACGGGGTGGCGCTATTCCAACGGGAACCCCCCTAACGGGGGCGTCGAATGCAAGGGTGGTATGAAAAAATTGACGATTTTCGACCAATATCTCGCTCTATCTCAGAAATGGTTATAGTTAGATAATCCTTCTAATTAGAGCAGCCTTCAGCGACTAACGAAAATACTCAACAACACGAGGCATCGCACGGCCTGTCTGCGATAGCTGAGCTTCTTGTTTTTTGTTTGCCCTGGGGATGCCCCTGTGGCAATCACGCAAAACGTTGCATGAATGAAAAGACAATTCAGTGCTTGCCAAACCCCTCGCAGCATGTACCTATCTATCTTCAATAGTTTCCGAGTTATATACGATGCTTAAGTCAATGCGTAACTCCAAAAATCGCTATTTTTACCACATTTTTGTTTCCCCTGGGGTCGCCCCTGGGGCAATCACGCTAAATGTTGTATGGATGGAAAGAGAACTCGATGCTTACAAATTGTCTGGCTGCATGTGCCCATCTAACTATAACCGTTTCTGAGATAGAGCGAGATATTGGTCGAAAATCGTCATTTTTTACCACCCTTGCATTCGACGCCCTCATTAGGGGGGGGGGGGGGGGTTCCCGTCGGAATAGCGCCACCCCGTTTGGTATGGAAAAAACTAAAATGGCTTGGCTACCCCATGATGAAAAAATTTCGCAGATATTCGTTTTGACAGAACTCACGAACGTGACAGACAGACAGACGGACGGACAGGCAGACACCGCATGCCGGCATATACCGCGCTTATGCATAGCATCGCGCGGTAAAAATGTGTGCTACTGGTGTTCATTGTCGACGACTGCCCACTGGAGATATGTAAATAACAAGAAACTCATCAGTGGATGAAATAGGCAAACGTAAGCGCTCAAACCACGCCATTGTTGTATAACTTTACCACCCCTATACTGATGTTGTTGATAATATTTACGGCATTACTATAAATATTTTAAAATCTATAGAATACTATAAAAATACTCAAATGAAAGCCTACGACTTTAATATTTAACTTTCCGTGTACCTTCACTTTTACTTAATTCATTTGGAGTCACCACTTGCGGAGCCGCTAAATACAGGTAGGGTATAAAAATTTCGCGATTTTCGACCAATAAGTGTATCTCGCAAACAATACAAGATAGCGTCATAGTTACTATAAAAGGCGAATAGGAACCGCACCAGAGCTTTCGAATGGTACCAGTTTCAATGATCTTGAGTGACCTAGCTATAGTTACAATGACCGACCAATAAAAAGTCGTAGGTATATGGTCTATCGGACGGCGCCATTTTCAATGATTTTGAACTACCCCTCACTCACTTTTCAAGGTAACGCTATTCTTTGACGCTGGATATGTCACAAACGGCTAAAGATACGGCCATAGTTACTATAAACTGCGAATAGGAAACCGTACCCGATCTTTCGAATGATATCAGTTTAAATGATCTTGAGTGACCTCTAACCCTGATTTCAAGGTCACGATATTAATTGACGTCAAACAACTCAATGTGGTTCAAGATAGAGCTATAGTAGTAGTAATAGTAGTAGTAGTAGTAGTAGTAGTAGTCGTGTATTTATAGCGCATCACGCAGTGCCTCTAATGCGCTAAGTACAACAGCCGACCAATAGAAAGTCGCACATGGTCTATCGATCGGCACCATTTTCAATGACTCTGAATGATCTTAGCCTAGATTTCAAGGTCACGTGGTTACTATTGATGCCGTCGACGTATTGTATGCGCAGCTTACGCGCGATCTGTTTGCGATAGCTAAGTTTTTGTTTTTTCAAGTATATAATTGCAATTCTTCATTGCGATACTTCTGTCAAACTTGACTGATTTCGTATTTTATAGACCTAAGAAAACTGCTGTTCTGAAGAAAATTGGCTATGCATAACAAAAACTTTCCGATATCTCTTTCACGGCTCGTGCAAAACCGGTTTTATGCCATTGGCAGCGTGTATGGTATCACTACAATTAATATTTTCTGCTTCAGTTGGTCAAATTAAGTCGGCCGTTTGGGCTAAGTTTACAGAGACTGTCTGAAAGTTTTGTTACGTTTGTATAGGTTAGTATATTTTCTTTTAGTTTACTGAGTTTTATCGATATGTCTGCATGCTCTGTTTTATCGTAGTCTGCATATTTTGTATTTTGTATTTTATTTGTATTTTGTCTTCTTACTGCTGCCTACTTGGCGTATTAAACCTGATGAAACCTGACGATAAAAGCAGAGCAGTCGTGTGTCACATTGAAGCCTTGTAACAAAAACAGGCTAGACCAGTGCAGTATCGTTTACAGAGGTTGCTTACAAAGAAACCATAAACCCTCAGAAGGCGGTCTTTGTGCATTGCAAGATCGGAGTACAAAGATATGGGACCTATTCAAAATCTCGTGCACTCACACGCCCGCGTATTCGCACCCAATAGCTAATTTGTATACATGCTATATAAGTGTGCCGTCCTCCAGCTATTCATATACTTCAGCCGCTCCACTCAATATTATGATTTTGAGTATTGTCGGCGCCACGCATTGTATCGACGCTTCGCCGCACGCGACCAATCGGTCGCGTGCTGCGTAACCCAAGAGCTAAAAGCAATGGAACTAAACCATAGGCGCCGCGGGTCGGTGCGCGATCACGTGACCACTCTGTCAGCCAATCAGCACCGTCGATCCACGTAGCAATCTCGTCGGGCGGCAACATTAACACTAGCAGATGAACCGGAACGACTGATTTGTCGATGTAACTTCCTTGCGTTTGGATGAATTTGCGTTGAAAATGATCTGGCTTATGTACTGATCTCGTTCGATTCCGTTTCTATGCTGGCTTCGCGCGATCACGTCGTCGTTTGAAATAGACTTTCAAATACTGAAGCTTGTGACGTAGGCTATCGGTTGATGTCTTAGGCTTAAGGCACTGCCGTGTGGTCGGAATGTATTCGGTGCTGCCAGTACAGTCGGCTGTTGTGTTCCTACCAGTCGCTGCAACCGCGACTCAATCTCTGCACACAACTTCGCTGTCCAACCACTTCGATGAGCGATACTCGCCGTTCACTGCCGAGTCTGTCGACTTCGCCGCGGCGCAGCTACAGCCCAGTGCGCCGCCGAGTGTCGCAGCAGCATCGCCTGCGAGATCAGCCGATGGTCGCGGTGACTGTTCAGTTGGGTCACCGAGGACCTTGGCGGCAGAGCGCTCCACACCTCTCAAGCCAGCTAAGCGCGATCGTGCAGAAAATGATGACGATCGTCAGATCTTGCGCTGCAAACGAAGCCTCGTGTCATCTCTGAAGACCGCGACGACATCGCATCTTAACGGCGGAAGTCAGCTGGCGCAGTCGTCGACTTCGACGTTCACTGCGTCCGAGTCGGTGGAACGACGCAACCTGCGCGAGCGACGACGCGTCAAGTTGATCAACGTGACGTTCGCGACGCTGCGCAATCGACTGCCGAGTTACTGTTGGCAACAGCAACAACGACGTCATCACGACCACCACCACCAGCAGCAGCAGCAGCGCAGAGATCATCGACCTCGGGACGACGACAGCGCAGCCGAACGTCACGGTACCAAGAGGCCGAGCAAGGTCGATACGCTGAGAACTGCCATCAGCTACATCCGATGTCTGCAGGATCTGCTTGCCGATGACGACCGTCAGCGCATGTCAACTTTCCAGACGTTTGACGCCGCCGCCACTACGGACACTATCGTCCCTGATTGTCACTGGACGACGTCGCCGCGTACCGCGGCCGATTACGACCGCTGCAGTCCGGCGACTTCGGCATCGACTTCGTTGTCAGAAGACTTGACGTCGTCGGCGACCTGGACTGCCGCGCTGACGTCGACATATCTTAACAACAACGACAATTTGGTCTTTACCGACGACGAAACACGTGATCGTGACGTCACAGTGTCACCTGTGCCAGACATGTTCGATTGGCCCATCTGACCGACTTCATTTTGTAGATGTTAATTCGCCTCGAATTCACGTGCCGTGTATAATAGTGCAAATTTCTTTCTTTATGGTACCACTGCAGTATGTGCCGGAAGTTAACCGTGTCATTGTATTGTTTATAGGTCTATGTAGACCTGGACAAAGCTTCTCGCGTGCATAGAGAGATCGTTGTTGTATTGTGCACATCCGTTTTTTGCCGTGCGATGCTATGCATAAGCGCGGCCTGTGCCGTCATGCGGTGTCTGTCTGTGTGTCTGTCACGTTCACGTTCATGAATTGTGTCAAAACGAGTATCCTCAGACTTTTTCACCCTCCGGTAGCCACACCATTCTAGTTTTTCCGTACCAAACGGGGTGGCGATATTCCGACGGAACCCCCACCCCTAACGGGGGTGTCGAATGCAGGTAGGGTAGGCAGAAATCGCGATTCTGAGCCTATATCTGGCTTCAATGCCTGCTGTTATCACTGCGACAGGCCAGGTGTTGTCAACACGGCCGAAACTTATGTCGCTGGTCGTATTCTGCGGGCATGCAGGTATTCGATCACCAAGCGCCAGGCGCGATAACCAGTCACCGTCGCCGTGGTTCTACAGCGCGAGACCGACCAAGCGCGCTCTCGCACCATGCACAATCACGGTCGACCGCGAATCGTGTGTATGACGACTTTACGCCGAAGACAACAGAGCATAATCGAATTGTACGCACTGCTAAATCCAAAGCCGAAGTAACTAATAATAAAAAAAACTGCGCTCGAGGTATTGTACTATTGAAACAACGAAGCTAACTACTGACAGACATAAAGCATCGCGCGGCCTCTTTGCGACAGCAGAGCTACTTGTATTTATTTGTTAGCACGTACATATTTGACGTCTCTGAAGCCGTTAGCTATTTTTAATATAAAGTGAAGCTCAATCCAGATTTATTGTTCGACTGCTGTTAGAAGTTTTCTTAGCATGTTAATGCACATTTATTCACGTTTGCTATAAGGATACCATAGTTTATTTTGGTTGTCTGAATGTCAAATTTTTTTTGCAAGTAACAAATTCACCATATTTGAGAGGAAGTAGAAGCACCAGTGATTTAGCATGTCATGTACCGAAGATTGGGATGCAAGTGGACAGCACGTTAATAAGCATGTCCGTTGGATTAATACATCTACAAGTTTGTTATTTAGCTTATCCGCACAAGCGAATTGGTTGTAGAAACACGGGGATTGTTTTGTGTAAAATCGCTAAAATAACAATAATATTATGAATTGCGGTGGACAAGATATTACGGACGTGGCTGTAAAGTTGTAGACTAAATGTTCATTCAATCGTAGGACTGTTCTTAAAGACAATGGTTGAAGGTATGCGGAAACCAGGATTCATTTCATGATACATACATACGTGTACATTGGTATAGGAGCAAATGGCAAAGATAGTAATTTGACGACGAAGTTCTTAAACTTCTTAAGGTAGACAACAGATATTATTTACATTACACGCAATGCATTATGTCGATGCCAACACAAGTGTTTCCTGACCAGTCAACAGCCTTCAAGTTTTCCGAGTGATGAGGATTGGCCTTAATTAAACAAACACGAATTAAGTGGACTGAATTAGATGTTACTGTTCCGTTTATTACCCATTCCTAGTTACAAGAGGCGGGCAGATACTGCTTTAGGGCGCGTCACGCTGTGGTTCTGTGTCCGTCGGTTCGTCCGTCCGTCTGTCCGTCCCTCACAATGGTCCGATTTACTTCCGATAAAAACCAAGGTGTTCCACAAAGGTCGCTCTTCTACCTCGCTACACTTTGGAGCTTCAAGGATCAAGGTTAAGGACGTGCAAATGTCCTATGTCCTTGGGAATGACTGAACAAGAAACTCATCACTAATGAGGTAGGCGAACGTTACCGCTTGAACCACGCCATCGTTGTACAAGCAGCTTGCCAAAACTGCGGAACGATGCGCTTGCAAGCCGCTTACTACGAAACACATCTCAGCTGACGTCATAGTGTTATTTAGAGTACGTTGGCAAATACCGGTACCGCATTTGATTTATGGGCGTATGTAGCACAGGCACCGCTTGCTTATGAACTAAAAAAATTCTTTTGTTCAAGGTCATTCAAAATTACACCTATTAGGGAATGTGTAACTTCTTACTAGTAATCCACTGTAGGCAATTAGCTCGCACTTTGAGACATTTAACTGCAAGACCCAGCTCCTTACCATGCTCAACTACTCTCGAAACATTTCTTGCGACTGCCGTGACTAAACCATCCAGTGTCAAGTCATTGGAGGTTCGAATTTGATTCAGCAGTTGACAAAAGTGGGAGTCGCCGTGAACTAAAACCAGACGAGGTTCGACCTATACACCTATACGGCGAGTAAACGGCCTCCCAAGAAAATCAGAGCATTGTAACGTCCGTCGGGCCAAGACCGTATTAATGAAGATCATCGGAGTGCTAAAGAACTCCTGGCCGGATTCGCAGCATAAAAATAGTTCGAGGATGTGTTGGGGTCGTGTGCCGTCCTCTGGCTGAGAACGACAAAACGGCACAGCGTGCATCGATATTATCATTGTTACCTACGCCAAGATTGAGTTTATGCGATCAGTGCGGTTTGTCTGTCATTCTATCTCTGTGTGTGTGCAGAATTACTGGAAAAGTAATCAGCCGATTTCATTAACACGATGTTATGATTGGGTCTAGCAATCGGAAGAACTAACTTTTGGTGGTGATCCGGTTCCGGATACGTATTCCGGATCACTTTTCAACTTCCCTCACCATTACGGAATAGGGGATTATTTAGGGAGATTAATTAGCATGTCTCACACTCACCGGGCGATTTTCACTACAGTCGGAGAAATGAGTTACGCCGACAAGATAATGCATCCACAACATTTAGTAGGCACCCGGCAGACATCCGGATTCGAATCCAGATTAATCCGGAAAATCTGTATTCGAATAACGGATCACTTGTGGTTGAAATTTTGGGCTTGGCGGAGGTTTGCGCTCTCTGAGTCTTGTTATTATTAGTACTATAGTAATTTTAGTAGCTGAGTTTGTTGCTGTTGTACTTTTCAATGTATTCGGTTCCCTTATTTTGTCAAACATACCGCAACAAAGAAAAACGGTTACTAACCGAAAAGCCGCGTGCCATGTTCACACGTCTACAGCGTTGGTGATTTATGGCCAGCAGCAAGTAAGCTGGCCATAAAATGACCACACTGATGGTCAGTTGCACTGGTTGCATGCATACGGGACCAACTTTGCGCCGCTGACGAGCCATCACGCTAATGTTAATCGGCATTATCGGCTATACAGTGGCGACGTCCAGTGACGGACGACAGTAGCAAGAAACATTGTCCAGCCAGCTTACGACAGTGATGACATGACGCCGAAGGACAATACACCCTGGAGGCCTTTTGACATCAGCCACTCAGCAAGAAACCCGATCCTGCCCAGCGTCTGAAGCAACGACGACACCGGGACCGCATTGTCGTCGAATTTCACAGTCCGACGACCCGGCCTGCTGGCCGAGCGTTGACACCATATTTAGTAGCATTAATCCCTCTCGAGCGGTCAGAGGTGGCGCTTGACCACGGCCGTCTGACTGACCGCCGAGGCCGACGACTGCTGTCACGACGGCAGTTTTCTCGGTCGAACGACAAACAGGCGCTGTCCGTTGAGTCTATTAACTGACAGAAGGTAGCAATCATCTGACGTGTGAAGTCGACATTTGCCCTCGGCATGCTTTGTGTTTGTCGAGCGCCGACGTAAGACTGCCAACAGCTGCACATCGGCGTTATCTACAAGCAATTTATCAACTCCATCAAACAAATGTACAATCGTCGTTTAAGCGAAAACAGTGAAATGAAATGTTTAAATAAGCCTATAGCGTGCGTCATTTAACAGGCGCTATGTTTACAACGTAGAAACATAGTGTAACTTATTGATTATCAGATCAGGCAAATATCAATACCCAAACTAACATGCTTCGTAATTATTTGTACCAGTGCTATACTGATTCGTAAATTATGATAGCTAACTGCAGTTGACTGAGTCTACAGTTTTTATATGCATACCGCGGACTATGCTGTCGCAAGACGTATGTATGTCCATCCGTCACACGCCGGTATTGGGTCGAAACGGCTAGATCTATCCTCAAACCTTTTTCACTGTCGGGTAGCAACGCCGTTCTAGTTTTCCACACCAAAGTTATGGCAATATTTTGACTGGGAACCCCCTAACGAGGGCGTCGAATGCATGGGGTATGAAAATTGCGATTTTCGACGAATGTCTCACTTTATCTCGGAAACGATACAAGATAAGGCCATAGTTTCTGTGGAATGCGAACAGGAAACCGTACCCAACTGTCGAATGTTACCATTTTCAACGACCTTCAGTGATCTTGAGTGACTTAGCGAAATATTCAATGGCACGAAGCTTTCAGTTTCTTGTCCTTTCGCGATGTTCGAGAGTTGCTGCATGTTTGTACAGCGCTGTCAAACTGAGCAAGTGCCCGAACAGATTACAGCACGTGTGTGTGATTAGCGAGCGTTACGTCTGTTGTCTGTCTGTCCGTCTCTAACGCGCTTGAGCTGTGAGCAAACAATCGATTTACATCACCTGAGGGGCTAGGGATCTGGCGAACAAAACAGCGCAAATATATTCACAACCGTTTCCCCAGATGGGTATGTAGAAGGGGTATGAGAAACAATCGCGATTTTCCACCAATATCTCACTTTATATCCGAAACGGTACGAGATACGGCCATAGATACTAATAGCAATTTACACACGCTTTACTCAACGGTGTAAATACGTATGACCTTGAGTGACTTTGAGTGACAGCAAAATTTTCAATCACACGGAGTATCGCGCGGCCTCTTTGTTGATGATCATCTGAGTTACGTAAAACACGTAAAACATAAAACACAAAGAACATCAACAGTAACTGATTTCACTTTCTAGCCAGCGTTCCAAAGTAATCGCTCGCTATATACTACGGCATCTTGGCATATGCCTGTCTGCGACACGCTGTGACGGATCCATAGGGGGGGGGGATCGCCCCCCCCCCTAAAGTGGTCTCTGAAGAGTTTTTTTGGTAACCAGTTTTCCCAATTTGTAGTAATTTTCCTATTCCAGGGTCTCAGAAATTCTTTTCCAACTACAAATTTATCACCCCAGGACTGTTTTCACGTTCGACGCCTGCAAGGTAAGTGTTGAAGTTTTACGCATTCTTTAATGATTTAATAATCAACAGTAAAATCAATATTTTCTTAGACGGTCGTAGCTTATCCAAGTAACTATGTAGCTGGCGTATGGCTTACTGTAGCTTATATCCATGCTTCGTCATGCCAGTCGCCCTTACTGTCACAAAAATGGCACGCAAAGATTGGAATATAAACACCTCATAATGCACCAAATAACACTATTTCAAGATAAAAAGTCCAAAAATTTTGTCCCCTCCCAAACCCCACCCCCAGTGGGGAGGGGACACCGCCTACCCACCCCCACCCCCTCGGCGCCTACGGCGATTCGATCCTCGAGCCTATGGCGCTTGATACCGGCCGCCCCACCCTTTCGAAAATCCTGGATCCGCCACTGGCGACACGCTTGAGCTATTGTACAAACGGCGAGTTTTTTCACGAATCTGTGCTGCCTGATAATAATAATCCATGGACCGGGGTTTCTTTTGAGAAAATACGAAGATATTAGCAACGATTATTTCACTAACGGAATTTACCTTTACTCTAATACGTTTAGCTTGTGTTTTACTCACTGCTGTGCAAAGTGACATATTTGTCTGTTGAATAGTTGGTTTGCTTATTGTTTGTGTGTCTGTCTTTTGTACTTATATTGTCTTTTTCTAGTTAATGCTATTTTATGGTATTGTATATATTATGTTCTTGTACTTTGTACACGATCTGATGGTGAACAAACATACATGTACAGAGAGTCAGAGACGCAGACAAATACGCAGATATAGCGTACAGATCCCAGCGCAGGCTCTCAAATATACATTTTACTATTACTTTTTAAACAAACAATTTTAACGAACGTAATCGCTTGCCTAATGCGACGACAAATTCGTTTGTATCTAATGCGCGTAACGGCGTAAGCCACGCGCAAACAGCGTTCACGAATCTATTGCCACCTGGTAGTCTCAGACCCGTAGCCAGAAGAGAGAGAGAGAGAGAGAGAGAAATTTATTAACCACATACAATCAATGAAACAGTGTAAAACAATGACTATTAATTAA
>Ga0209149_1002469_pt1 | contig 10387 bp, 8 predicted proteins | sample WorMetTyACAVOLI2_FD_187423 | JGI IMG/M metagenome (GOLD analysis project Ga0209149, IMG submission 187423) | Marine gutless worms symbiont microbial communities from Max Planck institute for Marine Microbiology, Germany - Olavius algarvensis... ...
TATAGTAGAGTTTAACGTCCCACTCGACACATTATAGGTCATTTCGGAGACGGTTTTACGGGTCACATGACCCAACCAACAGTGTCATAGCACTGAAGGATGATGGTTAGTCAACCACGTCAAGGGCAATCCCATCAGGCTCAGCTCACTAAAAGGTAAAGAGAAGGATAGAAGCAAAACAAGAGTATCTATATAGCACCAATAAGACCTCTGATGTCAGTTGAGATGAAATGCAACATGTTTCCCCGTGCCTTAAGCACTACGGCCAGTCTCTTTGGCAGTTGGTCTATCAAAAGAGAAAACTAGAAACAAAACTGAGCATTTTAAAGTACAATCCATATTAGTAGCAGCTGTTTAACCTGATGCCTTGACCGACGTCCTTCAGGACAGTGCGTGCCTGGCGATGAGCTTGCCTGTTTCCACCAGGGTACAGGACACCGGTCTCTTCCAGCTCACGCAGTCTGCCAGAGTATATCTCAAGCTTCCGCTGCAGCTGTGCAATCGTCTGTGTCGACTTCTGGTTCTTCTTCTCGAATGCGGCCTTGACACGGTGCGCTTGCTGGCGGTCAACATTGGAGTCATCCATGGCAGACAGACGAAGGTATTCATTAACATTCTCTGTAGGAAATAATTGCACAAATCCACGATTTAGCATTTACCTGCTTAATAATGAAAAAATATCACACTATGACATAAAATACATCAGAGTTAACAATTAAAAATATGTCCGATTGTCCATATTTTCCTAAATACCTATCAAATATAAAAGAAAATGGTTAAACACTGTATAACAATATACCATAAAGATATTTTCAACTGCAATACCCAAAATACCAGTAATGCATTGTTTCCTACTTAGTCCCTAGAAAATTGCGCTCTTGCGTCGTGCAATTTTTACGCAATTTGGACCTTGTTGACGGAGAGCGCAATTTTTACTGTACAGCGCAATTTTTGCTCAGTTTCCCACTGGACGGAAGGAATGGACCAGTAACAGCCAACGCGACAACTGTTATTGTGATGGATAAGGGCGTAAACGCCACGCCCTCATGCCTGTTTGTGGCCGTGCAGTTGCCAGGAGTATAGGCTGCTACAGAAAGACGCGGTGCAGCACTGTCCCTGAAACTGATAGGCCTATCCATTGCACGTCATTTATGCATCTATGCACTGCTCGTCAGCCCAGCATCTCGTTACGGAAATGACTCACAACAGCGAGGCATAGACTTCGTTCTGTCAAATGGTTACATGTAACGATTTACCGTATGTAACGAATTCACTGGGATCTCGTACTTGTTACCCCCTTGTATTCGTTACATACTTATTGAATTGTTGTCGTTACCGCACCTCTATACAAGATAGGCTGTGGCAAGATGTCGGTGGTTGGTTGGACGTTGGTTGTCACGAAGGCAGACTGTGTCCTAGGCTTACAGTTACTATAGAACACTAATAGGAACCCACTTCGGCCACTTGTTTTACACTAGTAAAGCTTCCAGCATGCACTTGGCATTATTTATGTAACAAATGAAAATTGTCATTTTGGCGCAATTTTCGTCAAAGTTTAGTGCAATTTTTCCTAAAAATTTACGCAATTTTTGCAATTTTCTGGGGGACTACCTACTCTGTAACTGTGTACACATACGAAGTTGTTATAATATGTGTGATAATAATTTAATATTAATGTAAATAAAACAGACTGATGCCACTTCTCCAAAGTAACTGTATTTTAAGGCAGCCATGTGAATGCAAGAAACAATATCAAAACAATTTATTTATCACTATCTTAGCACACAAAAACATAACATCAGTGTAAAACAGCACAAACAGAATTAATAATCACTCTATGTATACATATGCAAATAACACCCACCCTCCTTGGATGCCTGCTCAACTCTGATTTGATCCATAATGCGTGCAATTTTCGCCTGCAAACGTTCTCGGGCGACTTTTGTCCGCTGACGGTCAACAGCAGTGCCACGCCCGTCTGGTTCATCCGAGAAGCTGGCCTCCACATCAGGTACGTCACCACTTGGTAACAGTCCACTCCCATAATGCTACACAGATTAAACATGTTCTTATACCACAATGCTCAGAACACCGGCACCCATTTAGGACATAAATTGGTAACCACAGTCACACAACATCTAACACCAGTAATTAGGCTATGTGTCGTACTGCATAAATAGAGGAAGAGCCAAATCTTCAATTAACAGTCCATCATGCAAACTGCAGCATCTACATATCCGAAACGACTGCAACCACTTACAAACCTTGAATGGAGATAGATGAATCACATCAAAATTAAAAACAGTAATGTATGGCATGGTATACAAATGTGGCATAATTACTGTGCTGTAAGAGAACTGATCTAGCTACAGAAAGTTTATACTATAATGATACAAAATAACCAGTGACTAGGCCTACCATTCATTAATTCTACTACATCAGCAACAGTTGAAGCTCCAACTCAAGTTCATTACACAACTATTCATATATGCTGTGGGGCAAACACCTCAACAGTTGGATGTTTAAAAACTAACAATATTTAGAAAATACGAGTCAGCCAACATCACCGACCCAGTAACATGTATCTGTAATAATATCGTTATATAACTGCCAAGTATTGTTTCTTTCCCAGTAATGCGACAGATATGACAGACGAATTTAGACTAAAATCCACTACGTGTCTGCAATAATATAACAGCAGTAAATGGCAGGAACATTCTCGATGCAATTGCCGAGTTACTGTACCCTTGAAAATTCAACGCAATTCAAGTGTTGCAGCACCCGATATTTTCAGTAAAACTTACACTTACAGATGATGCATCGTCGTGGTATAATAGTGGAGGAGACAATTCATTAGTCGTGGTGTGGTGTGAATGTCCAACACCACCTCCATGCCACATACTGGGAATCGTGTCTACCTCATCATCGCCAGTATACCAGCGATTACCAGAGGACGACGGGCTTTTTGATTTGGACAAACGCGGATCTGTCAGAACTTTCTTCCTGTTGTCAGTGAACAACAAGAACACACTCCATTATACACTGTGTCTAAAAAAAAACTACATCTTCGATGATAAGTTGAACTAAAACTGTCCGTCTACAACATTTTTTGGCACACTTATTACCAAGAGTAGAGCTAGAGGCCATCAACAGATGTTTTTTATTTTCCCACACCTATTTCGTGCACTTACTTTACCTTGGGAAATTGTCGAGACCTAAATATTAGTTAAAATTAAACAAAATCATGAAAATTTCATGGGAAGATGGGATTCTGATTAAGAATCTCTATTTATCAAAGCGGTATGGTGCATGAAGGCAGTTGAGTGAATTGCCCGACAAGGGTTGGACACATGAAAGCATCGACAGTCTGCTGAACAGAATCCACAAGACGGGTAAAATTGTCTGGTAACCAGGCAGCGGCAGACAATTATGACTTGAGATGGGAGCAGCATATCCAAGCAATCTCGACAAAGGGTTCAGTGAGACTGTACTTCTCGAAGCAACTAAAACGTGCCGGTTTTGGAACTGACGATTTGCTATACTGCTATTGCTCAGTAATACGTCCAGTCCTGGAGAATGCCTACCCAGTCTGATCACGGCTGGCACTTACATGCCAGAGGAATGCTGGGAAGTACTGACTAAGCGATTCTTCAAAATTAGCGTCATGCCAGAAACTTCCTATCTTCATTTCCTACTTCCTGATAAACTAGATCCAGATATTCTGACTAAACTTCGGTGCCCTAAAATATTTGAACCACTGACAATCAGGATGCAATATTTTAAGACAGTCATTTATACCATACTGCCTAAAGAACTACCAATAACATAGATTGTTCTAAATCTATACCTATAATCTAACAACGACTCAACTTATTGAACTTGATTGCATTCTACTCGTACTATTTTACTGTATTGTGTTGTGCCTCTGTAGCTCTGCCTTTGGCACTTTACAAATATGTTTATGATTATGATTAATCCAACTTCTGGCTGCCATACCAAATAAACCATTGATTATTATTATTATAAATGCAATGTCAGGCACCGCGTATCTTGTCCTGTGTACCACTGCAGGGTGAAGTAGAACATTTAAAGGCAACATCTCAGAGCCATGGCCCATCTACTCTGAAGGATCATTGATAACAGCTGTAACTAACCATTTTCCCCGTAATGACAAACAAAGAAGGTTACAAACACTCTAACAGAGTCACAAACAAAATTACAAAAAGAGGCAACTGAAAAAATACCTCGTCGGCTGTTGCTGTGGTGAGATTACAAGTGTATTATTTGACAGTACGAAATATGTCAACTACATGCTACAGAGTTAACAGCAACCATATATTTTCTATTAACATATAGGCCTAATGCAAACACACACGTAGTCATACTTACATTTAATACAGAATTCGTTTTAACATACAGCCAGCAAATATCGTTTTCTTGTGCTGAAGTCCAACTCGCTTGAAAATAAGCTGTGGAAATCAGAATGTCATATCGAAATAACTCAACTTCTAAGACGCATCAAATGCATAGCTTTTATCTGCATACATGCAGACTATCAGCTCAGCAACGTTTACAAAACCAGTCCCAAAATGAGTAACTATACAAAACACAAAAAATCAACAAATATATATTCAATGAATAAAATAAGCCAATACACAATCATCAAGTTCAAAACAAAACAAAATTTAGTAGCAATGATGGATTTCAAGTAAAGCAATTTCTAATGTTTATCTCGTTGAGTTTATTTCAAGTTTTTAGGAGTTCTTTCTCAACTCCACACGTTACTGTGATTGTGATAATTATTTTCATATTCTTGTTGAACTGTTGGTCATCACTGATCGCTGTGTTAACTGACCATGCACAAGTAATGTGATTTTCCTATTGCTGATACTTCATTTATTTTCAGGGACAGATTTTAATCCAAGCGATGTTTAGTACTTATCTCGCACAGCTTATTTCAAGTTTTTTTGCATTCTTTTCAATTAAACACATGCTACTTTCATGGCCATTTTCGTACTGTCGTTGAGTTTGTGTAGAAATAGGTAGGCTTATACAGTTAGTTTTTACTGCACCAACAATGACATTGAGAGCTGACACTACAGGCTCAACATCAAGGCTCACTGTGGCCAGCCCTAACTGACGTGTACCAGATGGGACCTTTTCTGGCACAGCAGGCGCAGTTCGTGATGATGCAGATCATCCTGCTGTCGGAGCAGTGTCTACAAAAGCAATGCCGCCGCCGTCATCATGCAATACACGGCCAGCTTCATGACCTCTGGAATCATTATGACGCGCAGGAAATAATCCAACGAAAGTTTCTGAGAGCAGTTTCACCATTTCATGCCTGCATTCACCATGAGCTGAGTGACTGCTGTGATGAGTCGACGGATCGTGATGATGGATACGGTCTAAACTTGAACAGCTTTAACAAAAAACATTTAGTTAGCTGAAAAATGAGTAGGCAATAGAAAACTACAGCGAAATACAACTATCAAATTTTACCATTGTTTGAAAATATAATATTTTTTATCTAATAAAAGATTATTACTTTAAACTCAAATCAGTCTTTGTAAAGCAAAACACTAGCTAAAACACTATATTATCAAAACAGTCTATGTAATGAATAGTCCATCATACAAATGGTCCACAGTATGAATAGTCCTGCAACCACCGTAAACATCGTCATTTAGCTAGTCAGTGCGATTAACATTTTACCACTATTACTGACCATGTAATTAATGTAACAACAATTAACACAAGTATCGCAGACGGGTCACATTAAAAAGCGATGGGATGACGGGACAGACGACTCGTCAGTTTATCCCGGTCAACTGACCACTTGCCTGTCCTTTCGTCGTGTTTACGACAGGACAAATGTGCAATGAAAAAAATCACACAGCATCAAACCAAGTAAAACACAATTATTTACATTGCTTTCAAATTATTTTTCACATGATATATGTGTAGGCTTGTTACAGTTCTGATATATTCATACCCGGTTCGGTTTCGGTCTTTTTTTAACGAAAAACCGAAAATTCGGCTTTTTTCGGTTTCGGTTCTGAACGTGGTAACCGTCCATCATAGAAAGATGCGAAGAGGGTGTGACGAAGCCAGATCCTTTGATGTCGACTCGCTGCAAGGCCAGCAGCGAAGGGTAAAACCATCCACATTATGTGGGCAGTCACACTGCCGTCCAGTGTTAGCGACCACAGTTGACTCGCCAAGTAAGCACTGACAGGGTGGGGGAGGGGACAAGTAAGTTGATCAATCGTATGTATCGCCAGACAACTCTTGACCGACATAATGAATGCGTATTTAACAGCTCCATTGATGACGCCGTCACTGAGCGATTGGCTTGCTGACCACTGTTGTACCACCCACATCCTGTTCCTCACCCAATGACTTCACTGACACCGCCGCGGCCGTCAATTAACGTAAGCTTGCTTGTTCGCCGTGACATTTGCCATGAACGTACTGTGACGTCAGTATGATATGATATGTCGATTTTCAAGATAGATGCATAGGGCTACATATTTTTTAATTGCTAATTTGTATTGTGTTGCATATAAATATGTACTGTATCTCGTAGGTACTGTATTTTTTATCTGTACGGAAGACTGCAGGCATTCAGTAACTTCAGTACTGTAAGCTAAGACATACCGGTAGTAGGCCTATTTTACGTGTTCCGTAAATAAAAAAAAGTAAGGCCTATGAAAGCACGTTGTAGCATTGTGCGATATTTGTATTTTATTTTCCACTTTACGCAAATGGAGCTACATTAAGTACACATAATCACATGCTTCTTTGTGCACATCTGTCACTCGCTACGTCACACAAACTAACAGACGGTTCACTCAGTGCCAGCACCAGGCTGACATAGCGTGGGAGTAGAACAGAAAGGAGGAGAGTATGACGTCAGACGCAATCTAATGTCAATGAATGAATTACTACGTAACAGTATTGCCGGCGATCAGTCAGGCATTCAGTTGTTGCCAGGTGTTGGTGTCGCCAGTGCAGAGTCGGCAGTAATTAGCCGGTTGTTGCTTGGTTGTTATAGACGGGGCTGTGCAAATTCGACATCAGTTGGCCACCAGAAAACTGCAGTTTCGATTTTGATTCAGTGTTGCCCAAAACCGCGGTTTTCGGTTTCGGTTCGAAAACCGTAGCAAGCCTATATATATGTGGTAATGTACACTTCCTGTCTAGATAGCCCAGGCTCTGTGCTGCATTTTGTATAGCTAGTCAAAACAAAACACAAAACACAGCACAGCATCATGCGTCAAACATACAATTCGAATTTGTCGAGAACGGTGTACAAAAAAAGTCGACGAATCTATCAAACAGCATTTTATAAAACATTATCCGGGAGCACGAACGCACAGGTTTCGTAAAACATGAGAAATTTCTTACTTAAATCACAATTTCGAACTTGTTTACAAACAATATGCCGACGCAAAGCACACTGGGATTGCATGACGGACCTTTTCAGCACCGGGTCGTCATCATCATTTCTGGCATGCAACTCTAAGATTGCGTAGCGCCATACATCGACATCATCCTCCACAGAGGGCAGTTCTGAGCCAAATTTGCTGCTCTGGAAAGCATAAGGTGGTGTTGTTTCAGATCTTGTTGGACGGTGCTGAGCCACGTGATGCGGGGATGACCTGGTTGTCTTCTCCAGTCTGCCAAAGGGGAGGCTAACAGGATCCTCCTGGCACCTGTGTTGTCGTCCAACGTCCATGCGCATAATATGCCCAAACACGGTAAGCCAGCACGACTGGATTATTGCAGTGAGTTTGGGTTGCTTTGTTAGCCTCCGTACATCATCGTTCTGTACAAATTGGTACCATTTGATGCCAAGCAGCATACGCAGACACCACTGCTCGAGTGCATCGATCTTACGTGCATCCGTCTTAGATATCGCCCAGCAGTCCAAACCATACAGGAATTGATAAGATGCACGTGTTGTACAGCTTCAACTTCGTTGAGATGGTAAGCCACGTCCTCCAAATCTGATTTTCTAAACTCTGCATGGTAGCATGAGTGATGGCACTTCAACAGCTGATGTCACAAGTGCTTCCGGTTGACGAGTGGATATGAGAGCCAAGATAGACAAAAATCACAAAATCCTTGACTACCATTATGTCCTGGCCCTGAATCTTAATGGTTAATGGCATATCCTCCCTGCAACCCAAAGCTTGTACCTTTGTCTTCTGCAATTCACCTCGAGCCCTAGGGATGCTGCCTCACTTGCCATTGTCTCCAATATGGGAACAAGAAGCTCTAGCAGTTCAGCAAGGAGAGAGACATCGTCAGCAAAATCCAGATCAGTGACAGAGGCCAAACGCCACACCGATCGAGCAAGATTCAACAGTCCTGAATCGGGTGCAATTACGTAATTATGCGCTTGCACATCATTGGTCGCCCTTGCAGCCTGCAGGTGCTAGCTGCAGACTGCCACTGTTCCATTAGATGGAATTCTCCCTCCAGCAAAGTTGTAATGTCTTCTTACTATCGTCATAACTCCGTAGAGGTGATGCGCAACAGTACTGCTGGAAGTGACTGGCGTAGGCCAGTGGCCGTGTCCCACTGCTGGGATGGGTGGAGTAGATGAATATTCATTAGTTACGTTATGTAGTTTAGCCGCATACCGTAAAGACTCTACCTGTGATAGCTATTTTGTTTACTTTTGATGTACCAGTATATTGGTTTTTAAGTTGAAGTAGAGTTATTTCTAATTTCGTTTACTGAAAATTTCGTTATATATATATTGCTTGGTTATTGGTATGTTTAATGGTCAGTTTAGATTCTCTAAAAACTTAATGTGTGAAAAAATGGCGAAAATTACTTTCCTCGAGAGTCTATAATGCTGTATTAATTGTCTTCTGAGTAGTAACAAGAAAGAGTCTGTACACTGCAACTACTGTCTAGGCGTCAAATCGTTATCTCGATTGACCGGTGACGGGCCAATGCGGTTGCGGAAGTTAATTTACTCATTACTGTCTGGCTGTCAACACAAGGACAAGCACGCCGGTCCCAAGTGCACGTTTGTCTCGTCCTAAACAAGACGACGGGACACGCGAATGGCCAGCTGAACGGCGTAAACTGACCCGTCGTCTGTCCCGTCGCTTTCTAGTATGACCATCGCAGACTGTAAGCGCAGCAGACGACACAAACATAGGTTTATACAAAAACAAATCAATAACTTAATTACCCTACATTAGACTATTATCTGTTACTTTAAGCTACTATCTACACAATAATAAATATCACATAGATACAGATAAAATACTACACACAATACCATAGATCAGCCTAATAGAGGTGGGTTGATGTCGCCTTTGCCGATATCGATACGATATCGCCTTTGCCGAATCGATATCATCATCGGAAGGTTTGTTAGTGCCCCTATTACAGTCAAGAACATAAGTGCATGACAATGTACGTGTGGGAAGTAGGGCTACGCGAAACTACGTGAAAACAAGATCGTTTTAAGTTCTCGCTTGAAAACAGAGAGAAACGTTGTTGTTGTTGTTGTTGTTGTGTTGAGAGAGACGAAAGTTGTCTGGTATGCTCTGGAAGTTGATTCTACGTTATTGATTCTATGCCGCTGGACCAGAATGTGAAAACGCCCGTTCTTCGAATTTCTGTGTGGTCACCATACCGTATATGAAAAAGGACATTGAGGCTTTGGAAAAGGTACAAAAAAGAGCTACCAAGATTCTGCCACAACTAAAACACATGAATTACTCTGACCGACTTAAAGCATGTAAACTACCTTCATTACACTATAGAAGAATTCGAGGTGATATGATCGAAACGTATAAAATAATGACTGGAAAATATGATATCGAGATAGCCCCCTCCTTAGTTGGGGTTTGTTCCTCAGTAACGAGAGGTCACAGCTGAAGGTTACAAAAATAGGACGAAATATGATTTATGTAAGTATTTTTTTTGCTAATAGAATAGTAAATATTTGGAATTCATTGCCTAGTTATGTGGTATCTGCTGAAACTATAAATTGTTTTAAAACAAGATTAGATAGATTTTGGCTTAACCAAGATATCATATATAATTTTCGTTCTGATATTCACGGAACCGGAAGCCGAAGTGAAATTACAGTAATATCTTCATTAGAGTAGGCATAGTAGTGTGTTATTATTATTATTATTATTAAAAAAGTAAAGATTATAGTGACACTTAGCATTAAAAACACTGCAGGGGCACTTTACAAAAGTCAAATTAAAGGTGAAAATCGTTATATTGTCTGTGGCTGCGAAACAGCAATGTTTTTAGGCGGCGACGGAAACAGAGCAGTGACGGCGCGGCCCTGACGTCGGCGGGTAGACTGTTCCATGCACGTGACGCCGCCACCGGGAAAGCTCGG
>Ga0209149_1002470_pt1 | contig 10386 bp, 4 predicted proteins | sample WorMetTyACAVOLI2_FD_187423 | JGI IMG/M metagenome (GOLD analysis project Ga0209149, IMG submission 187423) | Marine gutless worms symbiont microbial communities from Max Planck institute for Marine Microbiology, Germany - Olavius algarvensis... ...
CAGCTTAATCTACCACACAGAATCAAACAAAAAATTAATGAAATATAAACTAAAATAAACGGATGAACACGCAAAATGGCATACCTGTAAATGGCGGTCCCAAATTATAGCCTCCCCTCCTCCCCCACCTCCTACGCCTATGCATTCAAGAGAAGTCGACCGTCAGTCCCGCACGGGACTAATTTTTTAAGCTGCATACTCCAGTCTGTAACTGTTATTGTATGCTTATTGCCATACATGTATTGATTGTCTGTCTGTTAGTGATGCACGTAATTTGGCAGTTTGGTGAATGCTTTTACAGTTCAGTTTGTGATGGGTACGTCACCACCATTGTCAGCATCCCCTGCAAGTCGATGCAACTCGGTCTCTAACGTTGCTGGTCTATCAGCAGCTGCAGGCAGTTCTCCGAGACCAGGTGAACAGCATCAGCATCGTGTCATTATTGTCATCATCATCATCATCATATAACAGTTTGTAGTGCACCTGTTACACAATGAACATAGGTGCATATCTGCATGTTTCGCAATTATTGTTGTACAGCTTTTTTAGTGCTTTTCAACACCAGCATTACTTAAATCACCAATTAACTGAGTATTTGGGATGTGCAGAAAACTGAAAATCGGTTTATATTCGGTTTTTATCGCGCGTCAGCATACTGACGCGATATTGATATAGCAAATCTGTCTGTCTGTCCGTCTGTCTGTCCATAGTTCTTGTCTGTCTATCCGTCCATATGTTCCAGTATCAGATGAAAACGGCTTAACATATCGTCACAGTTTTTTTTGCCATACGGTAGCCCAATCATTCTAGTTTTACCAGCATCAAACATCTTTACGAAATTCCGACGTTGTCACCCCCTGCGGGGTGCTAAAAATTTCACGATTTTCTACCAATAAGTCACTATATCACGCAGATGGCAAAATAGCGCCATAGTTACTATAGAAGGCGAATAGGAAACTACACTCAAGCTTTTGAATGGCACTCATTTCAATGATCTTAAATGACCTCTAGCCCCGATTTCAAGGTCACGATATTATTCAATGTCAAATAACTCGAAAATGGTACAAGATAGAGCTATATGTACAATGACCGACCAATAGAAAGTCGCATATGGTCTATCAAATTGCGCCATTTTCAATGACCTTAAACGACCCCTAACCTGGTTTTCAAGGTCACGTGCCATTCTTTGACACTGAATATCTCACAAACGGCTACAGATACGGCCATAGTTACTATAGAGGGCAAATAGGAAATCGCACACAAGCTTTCGAATGACACCAGTTTCAATGACCTTGAGTGACCTCCAAGCCAGATTTCAAGGTCATGATATTATTCAACGTCAAATAACTCGAAAACGGTACAAGATAGAGCTATGGTTACAATTGCGGACCAATAGAAAGTCATACATGGTTTATCGAACCGCACCATTTTTAATGACCTTGAACGAACCCAAACCCAGATTTCAAGGTCAGATCAGAATATCTCCGAAATGGCTAAAGATACAGCCATAGTTACTATGGAATGCGAATAGGAAACTGTACCAAAGCTTTCACATGGTACCATTTTCAATGACCTTGAGTGACCTCTGACCCACATTTCAAGGTCACGATAATATTCAACGTCGAATAACTAAACTAATAGTAAGTCGTGTATGATCTATCCAATGGTTTTGTTTCCAGTGACCTTGAGTGACCTTTAACCTAGATTTCAAGGTCACGGGGTTATCATAGATGCTGTCGAGGTATTGTGTGCGCAGCTGATGCACGATCTGTTTGCGATAGCTAAGTTCTTGTAACAAATACAAAACATAAAAAGATTTGACATACGTTGAGACGGTTTTCTGACGGAAACTGCATGCAATTTGCAGTTCAAATTAAAACTGGCAAAAATAACTTTACTTGCATTCAATGCAATTTTCACTAAGCAGAAATTAATGCTGGAGTTAATTAATAAATTTGTACTTGTGTACTTGGCCCTTAATCACTAGAAATATTGAAGAGTTTAATTGTGTTACGTGGCTGCAGCATTATATGTCCGTGTATATGGAGTTTCAGTAATGTCGGTGTTTGTGTAAGTATGTAAGAGCAGTGAACACAACTTAATTAACGTTTGTTGATCATTAACTATGTAACATTATCTATGTGACAGTGACGCCGCTGTCCGTTGACAGCCGACGAATGAGCTGTGACTCAACGTCAGGGTCGCGTGTTGTCAGAGCCGACTCTGGAATTCTGCGATCACCAACCGTGGCTGTTCATCCGTTGATGGAGGGACTTGTGTCATTCGTCCCTCCTGAACTGACCGAGAGAACTCTGATGCATGTAAGCCTGCTCTGTATTAGGCCTGTTATATTTCAAGAGAAATTTCGCTTTAGTTGTTAAGCAGTTCATAAGTTTTGAGCAGTTTGATAATTTTATCTTATTTTTTGAGTGGTATGTTAAACTTACTCAAGAGTGAGAGTGAACTGGTGCTGGTTTTTGGTCTGTGTGTCATACAGATATGTTACCATATTTTTTATAGCAGTAAATGCCAAATAGAATGGTGTAAGTGGTAAGAAAAGTTGGCATCATATATTTCGGCTGATTTCTAGAGTGTTTTTCGTAGACTTTAGGAGATCAGGCTGACTAGATGTTACCGTGTTAATGTCTGTTCTGTCTGTAGCGTGAACACAATGAACTTCTGCTGAAGCTGGAGTTCGTTCGTGATCTGAGTTCATCCATCATCCAAATTGCGCGCTCCCGCAGTTCTCCACTAGCTGAGTCGGTCTTTGTCGACGATGTGATGTGCTCCGCCGGACCAGCAGCTGTGGCACCGGTGGCAGTGGCATCAGACACGTGCTCAACAGTGTTTGTCAGTGAAGGTCAGCGGAGGATTGAGCAGCTCGTCTTGTACATGCGAGCTCTTGAACTGCTTGCGTCAGCTCTGAACCTTGCGAAGTGCGGACTTGCTGACGGACGACTTAGTCCAACCATGCTCACACGCCAAGGTAATAACACTGACCACTATGGCTGTTCTAAGTACTCAAACTGCTTGAAATTTAAAAGCAAAATTCTATGTTAATTTTTATGCCTGTTTGGTAGCAAATAGTTGTCAGAGTTATAACATTGTTAAGTCGTTTGGTTTAATTTTCACATCTGAACTGCAGGTCTAGTGTGATTGATGACGTCATCGATGCAGCACCAGTATAGTGCAAGAGTTACATTCCTTTCATTTGGACGAGTTTACTACTTTTTCCAGCATCATTTTGACTCATTTCAAAGAACTGTTTTCCTACAAACTTGAACGAGGATCCAGTTGTCCATTTGTTTTGGTCAACCCTACTACTGTTGGTATTAGTTGAGCACTTGATAAGATATTTGATAGAGAACTCGAGCAGTCAAAAAGCTCAGTTCGCACAGCTATACTGACCACCACTGCTGAATATAACTTTAAGAATAAGTAAGCAAAGAAGTAACTAAATTATTTGTATTACTTGTCAGTTGTCTATTTATTAATTTTTTAACATATTAATTATTAGTGTTTATGGTTATTTCTGGTAAGTTGTTTAATGAAAATATTTATTGCCATTCCGCTGTATTGCTCTAAAGTTAACCCAGGTATGGTGACTTCCGTTCTCATGTAAACATCGTTGGCAGGTAACAGTAAATGAAATCTCGACGACTCATGCACACCCGTACATTTGTTATGATTAAATGTGACTGGCACAACGAGATAGTGTCAACTGGTGGTATAGCAAGTGTGTCCGAACTTTTTCCTATATTGTTGTGAATTTTTCAGTGAAATCTTGCTGGGCCATGTTACTTACAGGGTAGCTGTTGAACTCGTTAAGCTGCTGCCACATAGTGGGGGCTGTACGCAGTGATGCTATCCATTTGTTTGTTGGTCTGTTCGTTTCTTTGTTCATTTATGTGTTGCCAACACATAGTTGTCGGCCATTGGCTAACTGTTGCGGCAAGCTAATAGTGCTAGCATTGCTAGGACATTTGGACATCTATGGTGTCACAGATATTTCCTCCCCCATGAATAATTTCACCCCGTGAAATTATGCTTGCGGCGGGGGCTTACTCAAGGCACCCATAAGTGCACCACGCGTGCATCTCCTCGTCTTTGGAATCAACTTCCAGATTCATTTCGTCAGTCCTGTCTCTGTTATTCGCTTGTCAACCCATCTCTGTCATCATCACCACTCTCGGCATCCTTCACTCTTTCACTCCAGGCTCAAAACCTACCTTTCAACAAATCCTTTCCACTTTAATATACTTCTTTACCCATTGGACTGCCTTCATGATAATGGGACTGGACCGGACTTATCATGCTCATCAGTTTATTTTATTTTATTTTATTTTTTTATTTTTTGTTCATTCCATGTGGTAGACTCAGCTGGCTATCCATCAGCTTCTTACTGCACGTTAAGTACACGATATTATATCGTTGTATCATATCGTACTTGTTATTATACGTAGTTTACCTGTCTGCAGGTGTGTGTGTGAATTTACCTGTATTGGTTGTTGTTTCAGTACTGAGAGAGGTGAACACCGACTACCAGCAGTGATACACGTAGTTTACCTGTGTGTAGGTGTGAATGTACTTGTATTGGTTGTTGTTTCAGTGCTGAGAGATGAACACCAACTACCAGCAGTGACACACGTAGCTTACCTATGTGTAGGTGTGAATGTACCTGTATTGGTTGTTGTTTCAGTACAGTACTGAGAGAGATGAACACCGACTACCAGCAGTAATACTTTACCTGTCTGTAGGTGTGTGTGAGTGTACCTGTATTGGTTGTCGTTTCAGTGCTGAGAGAGATGAACACCGACTACCAGCAGTGTTTGTCGTCGTGCAAGCAGCTAAGTCAGCGCAGCTCACAGTTTGATTTAACGTCACAGTCGACCCTGTCCGCCATGACACTCACTACCGATCGTCTCCTTTACAGTTGCGCCATAGAGATGGTTTGTTCGACCCTATGTTGTTATGGATTTTGCCGTTTGTTATTCCGCCAAGGCTGGAGGAGTTATGTGATCGTTCGTTCCATCATTCTGTCTGTGAGCAGGATAATCACCAATGCAATAATGAACATCGACCACACATGTTAAGCATAGGCATGGGGTTACCCTCTAGAAATTATTAAATTTTGGTGTTGTTACGGATCCGAATTATGCATCTGCAATCAGTTTTTCACTTCCTTAACACTGGTAGATATGCATTTTTACGATATATTGTTAGTCACCAGAGGGCGACACTGCAGTGGCCTTATGTGATACTTTATACTCGACACAGGGTGATAATGCAACAGTCTTGGCAAAGTTTGTGCTGTCTAAGTGTTCTGGTTTTCTACGCTATACTTGCGGCAAGTTGTGCTTGGATCACACATTTGCTAGCCACTAATGTTTTCACTGCCCGCAACGTAGGAGCAAGGTAGTGTTGTTTTCAGCTGAGTGTGTCTGTCTGAAACCTCTCCTTATTTTTCAGATTCGACTAGATTGTCATACATGAACATGGGCAATGGCATATGTGATGCATTTGGTAGAGAGGTGTGTCACTGTGTCTGCATGTCTGTGTGTGTCTGTCTGACCGCACAGTAACTTGAATGCTATTGCAGATATCTGCCTTCTGCTTGGCAGTTACGTAGACTGGATAAAAATCTCGGACAAGTTTGCATGTCAAGGTCATAGGTCAAAGTCGAGGTTATTTTCAGAGAGTTCAGGAGGCATACAACTTCCTGTTCGGGGTCGCCAATTGTTAGATTCCATCTCAGATGGCTTCTAGTTCCTTCATGCTGTCATCAATCAATCAATCAATCAGAAAAGGATTAGAGTGACCAAAGTAACAAATGTTACTGCGGTGGTTCGTAGTAGATGGAGAAGATTAGCCCTTTCAGTGCAGTCAGAAGTAATGAACAGTGACTATATTTCTCAGTATTTTTAAGCGCCTCACTTTACGTTAGTAAAAGAGGCGCTTATTGAGATAGGCTGTGTCGTGACGTCGTTGGTCGTCGGTTGGTCGGTCGTTGGATGGTTGGTCGTTGGTTGTCACGCGCGTGCACTGTGGCCAAACGGTGCATCCTAGGCCTATAGTTACTATGGAACACTAATAGGAAACCCTACCCCAGGAATTCAATGGTACAACTTTCGACCCCCTGGGGTGACCCCTAACCGGGGAATGGGCCCCCGTGAGGCGCTTTTTGTCCAATTACTTTGACCTCTTGTTAATTACCAACAGATAGTTGTTTAACCAGCTCACATATTAATGCCATATGATGGCTATGATGAAGTTGGCACACTTGTCCCTGATGGGTGGCTTGTTACATTTGATACAGTGCCCCGCCCATTTCCTTCTTGACTGTACCAAATGCACATCCATCAGGGCTTAATGTACCTATCACCATATTATTCTATAGTAGTCCTTTGTATGTAGGTATTTATGTGACGACTGAGGGTAAATGGCAACCAGAATGCTTCAATGAATCTGGTACCAGCTGATGTGGGTGGTCCTGGACTGTGTTGCAAAATGAGTGCATTGTTATAGCATTGTTTCTATATGTCGATCATGGCTGCACATTGCGGCCATCTTTGATTATATTTTTATGCAAATTTTAGCCATAAAATTGTGAGAAATTCAAAGTATGACTTTTCATCTTTTTTCTAGACCAAGTAACGTAAGAAGTACAAGTTTAGGTGAAACGGATTGAATAATTTGAACTGTATATGTTACGTGATATTGTGTCAATTTTCTGTAATTACTGACATTTATTGACCGTATTTAGATGAAATAACCAACCGTAGCCCTAACCGTACATTTCACGAAATTACTGATTTCACACTATCACTGTAACATATAGAATGTTTCAGTTGTTTGTCAAAGTTACCTACATGTGATGATGGTGATGGTGATGGTGATGGTGGTGATGATGTTGCGGATGTTGCAGTGCCAGACTGCAGTGATGGATGAACTGCTTGGTGACCTGCAGGAGGTGAGTCTGCATGTAGACACAACCACCATGAGGATTGTGGGACTGCTCAGCCCAACATGACCCAGGCCTGTGTTAACATGGGTGCTATGGAATCTGCAGCACCTACGCCCACATTTCTGAGGGGAAAGTAGGAAAATTGTACGCAACTCATGTGAAATCCAGCAGAAATGCTGTGGTAGAAATAAATACTTATTTAACTGATAATCAATCAGTTTTTGTCAGTGATACTGTCACTGTAGGTAGCTTCATGACTTCAAGCACCTTTAAGCAGTAAACCTGTTGAAAGCATGTAAAGGTAAAATAAATAATTGCTATAGCACTACTTACATGAGTCAGACTCGTGACCAGCAGCGCTTTACAATCTTGGAAGTGGCAGCTGATTGGCATGAGCCAATAGTGCCGCAGAGCATTATGTGGCCATCCATTGCCCGCACTAATGGACAATTGGACCCACGGTGCAGCTAGCAGACACACCATCGCCCCAATGAGCCACACTTCACCCCGTAGCCGTTACTACTACTTATTTCCCGACCCACTGAGGGTAGGAGGCTGAGTTGGCCTGAGCACACAGTAGGTTAGCAACTTGCTCAACGTTGCTTGCAGTGGACCGGGTGTGAGTCGAACCCGCAACCTCTCGGTTACGAGTCCGATACTCTACCACTACACCACTGCACCCACCCATGTGAATGTCCATCAGAGGGTACAGATTTTGGCCTTCGCACCCATGCCCACACTAGCCTTGATTCAGTCATGCTTGGACCCATTGTTTTATAGTCCCCAACTTTTCAGACCACCGCCTCCCGGTTGCTGAAAAATGCACCGATTTTAATATGAATTGTCAGAGATCTCCAAGAAACCAGTGGAGGTCGATGGAGCCATGGTTTCCAATTAACAGTATCAAAGGACCAAAAGCAGAATTATAAAACTAGGTAAGTAATGGTTGTAATATTTTGTTTTTGAGTGTGTAGTTTTGATGTATGAAATGTGTTGAGATAACGTAATGCGTCTGTTGTTGACAGTGTTACCAGCAGTACCACAGTGCTTACTTACTGCTACACAGTCTTGTTCAGCAGGCCGAGCACGGCGATGACAAGAAGTTACTCACCAAATGTGAGCTGTTGCTCTTAATGACCTCACTATCTCTAACGTGTCACAGTGTTGTGAATTATACGCTTGTTCAACTTCGTTGTGTATTTGATACACTCCAGTGGACACGGCATTGTTTTGCCACAGCATAAAAGTGAAAATATGCTAGCCAGCCACAAAATACACCAAATTCCCATAACACGTGAAAACTGGGGACACTCCTCGCCATGCCTTCAGCATCTTATTCTTGGTACCTATGACACTTTGTTGCCCCCAGCTTAGTAAATGCTTGCCTACCCTATTTGGGCATATTATGCGCATGGACGACAACGCAGATGCCAAGAGGATCCTGTTAGCCTCCCCTCCGGCAGACTGGAGAAGACAACTAGGTCGTCCCCCTATCATGTGGATCAGCACCATCCAACAGGATCTGAAACATCACCACCTTACGCTCCCCGAAGCAGCAGATTTGGCTCAGAACCGCCCTCTGTGGAGGATGATGTCGACGTATGGCGCTACGCAATCGTGAGTTGCACGCCAGAAACGACGACGTACACCTGTTGTTAATGCATTGAATTGTAAGCACTGAGTCTTATGCTAAAGTGAAAGACGACTTTATCCTGATTTCTCGCTATCCTTCCCGCAGCAACCCCCCATTACCTCCACTTGGCCACATCTGAGATGTGATGTTGGTCTGGAGGAAGGGGAATATTTTTAAATAACTGTCTCTGTGCTACAGTATTGTGTACTGTTATAATAGTGCACAAAGGTACGAGCAGTTCTAACAGGTCGGTCGACTGTATCGGGCTTTGATCTTGCTTGGTTTTAGCTCTGTCTTCCAAGTGCCTCTGTGTCTTCAATCTTCATAGTGAATCATAAATTTTTTTGTTACATATTTTTCTTTACCTTTTAGTGAGCTGATGCTGGTGGGATTGACCCTTGACCTGGTCGACTAACCATCGTCCTTCAGTGCTATGACGCTGTTGGTTGGGTCATATGACTTATAAAATCATCTCCAAAATGACCTATAATGTGTCGAGTGGGACGTTAAACCCTACTACACCATATCATACTGTATCAATGTGTACGCTTCACTCACAGATGCAAAATCATCCAGAACCACCTAATGTACGATGTCCATTTGTTTACATTTTGGCATAGGTGGTAGTTGTGGGAGGTTTTGTAATGGATTGGAGTACGTATAGATCGCTGTGAGTGAATTTATGGATGGTTAGCGGCTTCGGCATGAGTGCCACCCAACCTATCTTGGGGTGACTCTAGACCGTACGCTGTCCTACAGAGAACAGTCCTACAGAGAACACTTGACAAAGACTGCAGGCAAGCTGAAGAACCAAAACAACTTGTTGATGAAGCTAGCCGGTTCCACCTGGGGCGCCAGCACTCTGCGGTCGTATGCTCTGGCGATTTGCTATTCAGCAGCAGAGTACTGCACCCCAGTCTGGTCAAGCTCTGCTCACACAACTCCGGTCGATGTGCAGTTGAACTCTACCATGCACCTCATCTCTGGTACCCTCCGTTCTACACCTGTCCCATGTCTTCCAGTGCTCTCCAACATTGAACCACCAGCCCTACGAAGGAAGGCTGCCACTGACAAGCTGGTGGAGAAAATCGTCAAACATGACAGTTGGCCAATCCAGCCTGATATCCTTAACTCACCATTGCTACGACTGACATCCAGGAAGCCGTTGTGGCTAGATTTGCAACCAGTTGACATCAAAAGTCGATGGAGGCATAACTGGAAGTCGGCTAAGGTGGTCAATTCTTACCTAGTGTGCGACCCCACAATCCGGCAACCGGGTTTCGACCTCCCTCGGGAACAGTGGTCTCTGCTGAACCATTTTCGCATGGAACAGGGACACTGCGGTGCCTGCAGAAGGAAATGGCGACTTACAGACACTGATCTGTGTCCTTGTGGCGAAACCCAGACGATGTCTCACATTGTCGAATCCTGTCCCTGGACAAAACTTGAATGGCGGCTAATCTCGGCTACACTCTGCGGATGAAGACGCTGTTTCGTGGCTGACCAGTTATGGCTCATGACACGCATACGAGAAGAAGAAGTGAATTTATGAACATGATCAATGTTTGATATCAGAGCAACCGCCTGATAAAGTGTTACTGTCGTACCAATGCATTAATAGAACTGCAATGTCATTCATTGTCTACTGTCATTATGATGTATATCACTACCAAATTTGTGCAAAAATCATGAAACGCATATCTGTAGCCGTAATTTGGGTGCAACTAGCCGACTGTATATGGGATTCTACAATTTGCTAGCATAGAATCTATATGATACGATACTGTGT
>Ga0209149_1002472_pt1 | contig 10384 bp, 9 predicted proteins | sample WorMetTyACAVOLI2_FD_187423 | JGI IMG/M metagenome (GOLD analysis project Ga0209149, IMG submission 187423) | Marine gutless worms symbiont microbial communities from Max Planck institute for Marine Microbiology, Germany - Olavius algarvensis... ...
GTTAATGGCGGTAGCTTTGTGTACTGCACAGTGGAAACAATGGTTTACTGTTTTGCTAAACAATTATACTTTATTTTTTTAAATTTAATTATGGGGTCAGGGTTGAAAATAGTAATCTTATTATACGACGCATCGACTACTTTCAATGCAGCAGTCCAGTATTTGCAATGCGAGCATTTGGCGACGTTCACTTGAAGCCGGGTGCGTATTATGCACGAGAGAACTTTATTTTGCCATAAACAGCGGTGAAAAGCCGGCCTGTGTATTATACATGAGTGAATATTATATGCAAGATTTTATGGTAAATAAGTAATAATAATAATAACCAAGACAATGTTTATGGTGCTGTCATCATGGCAGAGCCACTGCGAGAGTTCACCATTTCATTTGATCAATGTAGAACGGCGCCAAGCGGCCGCCGACCCAAGACCATCCAGACGACTTAGGCTGTGAGTCCGCCTGTACAGGCTGCCAGAAGCTACACCCACCATCGCCATTTATTATTACTCAGCCCGAAAGCTGATACTCATTTTACCGTCCCACAGAGGGTAGAAGGCCGAGTCGACCTAGCTGGCTGGTTACATACCGAGATGGTTTACCCGTCCACAGATGGTCACCCATCCTGGTACTAACTGGGTGTGACGTAGTGCAACTATGTTGATCGAGGCCAACGTGCTACCACTAAGCCAAACTGCCAACCAAGTAACTTAGATAACAGTGGACTGCCATTACTGCTGCTGTCTGAGAAACAACTGCAGCCACTGATCATGTGTGCTTGCTTGGTGTCAGAATCTCGTCGGATCTTTCCCTCGAGAGACACGTCTCAGCTATTTGTTGGTCGTGCTTCTCCGCCAGATTCAAGGAATCTGACGATCGCTAGGCACCGAGTCCGCAAAGACACTTGTACACGCTTTCGTCACATCTCGTGTTAACAGTCGCAACACCGTCGCCGTAGTCCGTCACTAACAGGCTGCAGAGTGTGCTGAACGCTGCTGCACGTCGATTCACTGGAAACATGAAAGTTCGACCGTGGTTCGACCTGTCTGCTTCACTCGGAGTTGCACTGGCTGAACGTTCCTCAGTGGCTGAATTACAAGCTCACAGTCACTGGGTCATTTCGCAGTCGCTGTTTGGATCAGTTATTTGCTGAGACTTTCGCCGAGTCCTAAATTCCGAATGAGACTAAAGATCAGCCAAAAAGTGAAGTCATTTTCGCTGAGACATTCGCTGAGACCAAACTTCGGACTGAGCGATTGCTGAATCCAAAGCTAAATAATCAGTTAGAGCTTAAGTTTCGATGAGCGTGAAAATCACTTCACATTTTCGATAATTTAAAAATAAACAAAGAAATACGACAAAATCAGTGATGAGCCGCCGATGACATCAGCGATGACAAGCTGCTGATTGGCTAATCTCAATTCCAGCTGAGACCAAAGTTAAGCCGTTTGGTGTCTTTGGTCTCGGCGAAAGACTGATTGAAAACGCGAAATGGCCCGTTGTCCACTGTCTTTCAAGTGCCTCTGTGTCTTTGGTCTTCTTGGTGCTTTACATATGTGTGTGTTACATTTTTTTGCTTCTTTCTCTTTACCTTTCAGTGAGCTGAGCCTGGTGGGATTGGCCCTCAACATGGTGGACTAATTATCATCCTTCAGTGCTATGACACTGTAGCTTGGGTCATCTGACCTGTAAAATCGTCTCTGAAATGACCTATAATGTGTCGAGTGGGTCAGTTGAGGTAGACCTTGGCCCTCTGAACTTTGGCCTCACGACTGCCTGGAGAAAGGCCACTACTCAAGATGAATGGCGACATATTGTGGACACAGCAGTGCTCCAGTGGAGTACGCTATGAAAGAAAAAGAAAGAAGGGACGTTAAGCCATACTCTGTCCACCAGTGCCTACAATGCTGGCTCCCAAGTATCTCTTGACTTACTGTGCGCCAACATCATGGCTTAACATCGTTCCTCGCATCCATCGCAGCACTTTCGGCGCTCGTGCTTTCGCCATTGTGGGCCCAACAGTTTGGAATTCTCTGCCTGACAGTTTACGTGATCCAGCTGTTGGGCCTGATCAGTTTCGACGTGACTTGAAAACGCGTCTATTTGAGTGACACTGCGTCTCGTTTAGCGCATTAGCGGTGTCTTCGCGTAATGCTATACAAATCAACATTTTACTTACTTACTTACTTTTACTCACTATCAGACATTGCAAGTCACCAATGTCTTCACTCTGCCAGTTATCATGAGCTCATCATCCCACCGCACTCCGCAGCAAGTTCGGCCTGAAACTCGCTGCCTGCTCATTTCAGGGATCCAACGCTGAGCTTTGACAGCTTCAGAACTGCACTGAAAACTCACTTTTTAAGCGCCTCACTTTACGTTAGTAAAAGGCGCTTATTGAGATAGGCTGTGTCGTGACGTCGTTGGTGGTTGGTCGTAGGTTGGTTGGTTGGTTGGTCATTGGTTGTCACGCGCGTGCACTGTGGCCAAACGGTGCATCCTAGGCCTACAGTTGCTATGGAACACTAATAGGAAACCCTACCCCAGGAATTCAATGGTACAACTTTCGACCCCCTGGGATAACCCCTAACCGGGGAATGGGCCCCCCGTGAGGCGCTTTTTGTCAAATTACTTTGACCTCTTGTTGGTGTACCGAGACACATAGTTCATTAGAGCTTTTGTGAAATGCGCTGTATAAATTTTCTGCTGCTGTTGCCGCTACTGAAATACTATTACTACTACGACTACTACTATACTCGTCATTTCGCACACTCCTGTGTTTCCTGCTGAAGGAGCTGGACTGTTTCACGAGCATAGAGTGATGCTGGAATGCGTCATTTCCGATGCAGCTATTTAAAAGCAAATAAAGTAAGTAAAAATGAAGAGAGAAGGAAAGTTGAATATGCATATCATTTTTGAAAGTGTGCTGATGCTGTTTACTAAAAATTATCAAAATTAGTCCGTGCTTGTTGAAATACAACTTGCCAAAGTTGGCACGTTTTTTGAGACACAGTGTACTGCTATGCTTGTCATTTCGCCCACTGCATTCAGTTTTGTTACGTACTTAAAAACACATGGATGGATGGGTGGGTGGGTGGGTGGATGGTGGATGGATGGATGCATAGACCCAGATATCTCCTGAATGAAAGATGCAGGAGTTCTTGAGGCCAGCGTCAGCCAATTGTGTTTCTTAACGAAACTGGATTATCTAGTTAGTGTGGTTGGGTGTGCAGCCTGTTCGACGTGGATAAATGTCGGTAGTCAGAAGGATTCGGAAGCTGCCGTCACAGGCACGTGCAACCCATCTTCACTTCCTGTCTCGTCATCTAGCGTCACGCTGTCAAATGATGCTGCAGCCTTCTCACATGTCTTGACACCTAGTCTCAGGTACGTCGGTCAATCAGTTTTGTGTAGCACCAAAAATTGTAAAGAGAGGCGAGGCAACCATCAGTCCGAACTATCTGGTCGTCAGGAATATTTGAGTTGGATTTAGCGGGCAAATTGTGTAACTTATTCTTTGAATTTTGTGCACCAGTTTCTGCCTAAAATTCAACATAGTATTCTGCAGTGTTTTTAAGCACCTCACTTTACTTTAGTAAAAGAGGCGCTTATTGAGATAAGCTGTGTCGTGACGTCGTTGGTTTCGTTGGTTGTTGGTTGGTTGTCACGCACGTGCACTGTGGCCAAACGGTGCATCCTAGGCCTATAGTTACTATGGAACACTAATAGGAAACCCTACCCCAGGAATTCAATGGTACAACTTTCGACCCCCCCCTGGGGTGACCCCTAACCGGGGAATGGGCCCCCCGTGAGGCACTTTTTGTCAAATTACTTTGACCTCTTGTTTGTAAAACCACGGCATTTTACTTTTGAGGCATATTTTTTGCTTACATTTGGACGTAAGCAAAAAGTGAAGGTGTTTTCGCTGAGTGAAACATAATCTGTAATGGATTAACTGATCTGATGCATGCAGAATCAATTGTTGAGTTCAGATTAACTTGGGACTTGGCACTCACTCAGTCCAAACTTTGGTCTGACCAAGGTCGTTCGATATTACACAGGCCTGGAAGCACACAAGTGGTGATGCTAGCGGTCTAACATGGAACTACCATGGCATAACGTTGCTAATATAACTTCATGACAGTCTTGCTATATACTACTCAAATATTTATATATAGTACAGTATCCGATTGCTAGGTGGCAGTGTCTGCTTCCAGGCTTGTATAGTAAGTGTCCAGTGGCCTTGGTGTGACCTATTCACTGAGCGTTCTCTGAGACCAAAGTTTGGACTGAGCAGTTGCTGAGTCCAGACTTAAAAAGGTGACTTCATTTTTTGGCTTATGTTCAGTATCAGTCTAAATTTAGGACTCAGCGATTGCCTCAGCAAAAGACTAAGTCAAAGAGTCAAATCACTCATTGTGCTGCTTACAAATGTTTGTATAATGGCACAGTGACAACTACCGGCACAGTTACAACTACCGACACAGTGCTGATTCGTTGGCATGATGTCTGTTTGTAGTCATCATATGAATGACGAACTCGACCGATTGCTTGAGGACAGTCAGGATCAGGTTTGGTCAAGGAGTCAGTGCCCCAATAGATCTCACTCGGTGGCTTCCGGCTGCAATGACCGAGGTATATGTCGTGTTGCTACAGTGTATCTCATCTCTGGTACCCTCCGTTCTACACCTCTCCCATGTATCTCAAACATACCGGACCGCTACGATTAATATGACATTACGTCATCAATTCACAACGTTCACTCATTATTTTTGTCAGAGAGAGACCTTATTCAATTCTGAATTCACTGCGTTAAAAAGTTTTAAATTGGCTGAGAACCAGCTGCACTGTTTCCACAGCATCGGTAGCGATTTCACTTTCTGTGTTGGGCATGGGGCGAGGTTTACTGTGTGTGACATTACTTCCAGATTCATTCCGTCAGCATCGCCAGTCTTGTCTCGATTCACCTCCTCATTCAGTTGTCAACCCATCTTTGTCATCATCACAATTCTCAACATCCATTACTCCTTCACTCTTTCACTCCTGGCTTAAAATCTACCTTTTCAACAAATCCTTTCCACCTTAATAGACTTCCTGTACCCCCTGGACTCCCTTCACGGATCACTGCACTGAACCGGACTTAATAATGCTCATCAGTCTATTTTTAGTTTACTTCTTCGTTAAAATTTTTCTGTTGAGTGTGGTCAGTGTCAATGTCGGTCATCAATTTATATAGTGCATCACCGCGAAAGCCTCTAATGCGCTGAATACGCTAGTAAGTGGCAAAGGGGAAAGTCCTCAAAGCTGGTTTAAACCTATCACTAGAGTAAGTTCGCAGTTCATCTGCCAGTGAGTTCCAGAACGTCGGGCCAGCCACATCAAAAGCCCGACGGCCGAATGTTCTGAGACGATATCGTGGGATCAGTAGAAGCTGATGACGAGTGGCAGATCGCAGATGCTGATGACTGGCAACTTCAGAGACTGGCACATCGCAGTAGTTGGACAGGTACTGCGGTGCCCTGTGATAGACCAAGCTGACTACATGTTAGCTTTTACTGCACGTTAAATGCACAGTGTCATGTCATGTTGTATCGCACTTGTTCCGATGAAGATGTGTTGGTGTCAGGTGCGTCCTCTCGGGTGGTCTCATTGAACAGGATGTCAGCTTCCGATCTCTTGAGTCACACCGTCGGCGTCGGTCTTCACTTCACCAAACCTGCCACTTCGTCTTCCTCGAGTCGTACCTCTCCGACCACCGGAAGTGATTCCGCTGCAGCGAGGGCAGCCAGCACAGAAGACTACTCCAGGTTTGCATCACGTCGCTGTTGCTAGTAGTGTTATTATTATTATAATTGTAAAGATTGTAGTCACACTGTCGCGAAAATGCTGCAGGAGCACTGTACAAAAGGTCACAAATCTGCAGTTAACACTATACAACAAACAGCCTGTAGAGCCCTGTAGGGTACACATAGCACAGTCATGACCGGTCTTTAAAGGACGCCTTGAATAGCAGTGTTTTCACCTTGTGACGAAGTAAGGAAGTAAAAAGTCGATTTATATAGCGCATCATCGTGAAACCTCTAATGCGCCAATTATGTCGACGGTGTTCTGACAGACGAAGGCAGTGCAATCCAGGCGCGTGCGGCAGCCACCGGAAAGGCACGGTTACCTACAGCGGCTTGTCTCATAGCTGTTATTGCTTTCCTTCCGACTGAAATTTAAATTTAACAGTATTTAGCAAGTTTCGAGTTTTGAGCATTAAACCAAGAATCGGTTTAAAACCTAATCAGTTTAAAATTTACATATGCAAACAGTGAAAGTGAAATAATTTCTGCAATAAAATGACTTGCAGTTTAAAAATTAAGCCGTTCAAGCCGTGTCCTGCGACCCACTGCAGTGCGGGATGCTATCTGTGCAGATGGCTTAACTCTACTCATCATCATGTTGTCGTTATTCTTAACCCTTTAGAGTGCAGAGGTAATTGTAGTGCCACATCGAATAATACGAAGTTGGTACACTAGCCATTGGGCAGTGACGTCTGCTGTACCAAATGTAACAGCCCACCCATCAACGGCCAGTGTAGCGATCACCGTATTGCTGTACAGTGGTCCGTTGCTCTGTGGCTTTAATGTCCCCTTTAAAGGGTTAAATCTTGTGTGGTGACACATTGGTGAAGAGAGCACCTGTTCACAAATGTTCTTGTGCATTTTAGATCTGATGACGAGGGAGCAGTTTGATTCGTCCGACAAGTTCCTGTGTGCTTGCAGCATGACGTTCAGTTTAGTACTGTTGCCCGTTCGCATTTTTTATTTTTAACTGTATGCACAGCGTGACACTACCAGAAGTAGACTCGTTTGAAGGTACTTCATATTTCTGTATTTTTTTATTTTAAAAAATTCATTACTTAGTCATTGCATTGGACCAGTGATCATATTTTGTTTTCTGTCTCTGATCTGTGGAACAGTGTCATCTCTGCTGAGCAGATATTTCTGTTATATAATCATATTGTATTATGAGTGCTAATTGTGCATGCTTCGTCAAAGTATTACAGTTGTATAAATGCATAATTTTGTGAGCAAAGGCAACTTGTTGCTCCTGTGATTACAGTGGTATAATAAGTGATTTTATGAGCAAAGACAGCATGTGGCTCCCATGATTACAGTGGTATAATGAGTGATTTTCTGAGCAAATGCAACTTGTTGCTCCCATGATCACCGTGGTGTAATGAGTGATTTTTTGAGCAAAGACAGCATGTTGCTCCTGTGATTACAGTGGCATAAATGAATGATTTTGTGAGCAAATGCAACAAGTTGCTCCTGTGAGCACTCGATTGTATTGTATTGCATTTTGGTGACAGCATGTGACGATTGTATTTGCTGTTGAGTGTGATACTGTCCTGATAGTTTGATGTCTGCCTAGAAAAGATTCTTTTCTGTGCAACATTGACTTTAGTGCCGGGGACATACCTACTGAGTTTTTCTAAATGGCATCTACGTAGTGCACGCACTACTGTGGACTTCATAGATTTTCAAGTGAAAAAAAACACCTATAAATTGGACATGCTCATCTGTAGACTACTCTTAATCATTGTCAGAGCCCTATATATATTTTATAATGAATAGGCAACAAAGGGTCGAGCATCTCAAATAAGTGTTTATTTCCAACCTCTACAGTGTTTGCACCATTGCATTGCACACTGACTGTAGTTGGTGTTACCAGCCTACCAGGGTGTTCAGTAAGAACAGGTGATCGTAGGTCGTTACAAACTGGTGCCAGTAACGATCACGTGATGAGACTTGGAGGTCAGAAGGTCAAAGGTCAAGGTCACACAACTTGTTAGCAGCAAAAGTGTCATAAGTTAGTATCGGACGGCCACATATTATCAGTGAGAATTTCCTCTGTAACCAGTGTAGCGTGTGACAGTGTTTCAGCATCAATTGGTCACATTCTCATACACCAAAACAAAAGGAAAATGGCGGTAATGCTCTCGCCGGCCTCAATACAGACTTTTAGTTTATATACAGGGTGGTGCATAAAAAGTGGACCATTTCATTTTGTTGTCTACAACGTGTGTACCGTGCACATAGTGAAAATTTCTGTAACATAACTACAGTACCTAAAATATTCAGCAAAATGTTGTTCAATATGCAATAACTGAAGCCAGTTGTTTCCGAAACTGTCCGATTGCCCGATCAATCAAATCTGTCAGACGTAAACATATTTATCTATGACATCGTGAATGATATCATGAAGAATATTTAACGTGAACAATGTTTCAAATAATATAGTTCTTTATCGTCTCCAGATCCTACATTCTACAAGAATGAAACCAGTGTTTAGCAGCAGTTTACGCAACTCCTGTTCACAGACTGTATGGTGGTCCACTTTTTTCTGCGCCACTCTGTATTGTGATCACTAAACTGCAGTTTTGTTTGTCAATGTTTGAGGAAGCAGCCTTTGCCGATTCGTGGCACAATTCTCGACTAATCTCCGCTATATTTTCTCTTCAGAATTGTGATGTTGAAATGATTTCATTGATTTTATGTTCTTCACAGGAAAATATGTTTGTTTTTTTAATGAACACCATCCATGAAGTTGAGACGCTGCGTATTGTTACATAGTAAAACATCTGAAAGTTTTGATATTGAAGTCGAGGTTTGCAGTACGTAACATACTGGAAAGAATTGAACTTTATACAGTTCAAGTTTTCTTCCATGTGTTCGTAAGTTCCACTACACTAAATCCACAGCTTGACGCGCCTGATTTCAGTGTAGCCGTAACCCAAGTTAGCCGTAACCCACTTGGGTTACGTTAAGTACCAATTGTGGCCAATAGCCACTGTCCATCGCTGAAACTGGCAACCGTCAGTATGTTGTGCAGTATTGAAGCCCGTTCTAAGTTCTCCTGGTATTACATCCTAGAGGTAGATTGGGAGGGCAGGTTGGGAGTGCTTTTGAGCAATTTGAGGACAACGCGGGTGGTATGTGGTCTATTGGGTTAATGTTTCTGAGAGTTTCTGGTGCTGGCTCGCGCATGTTGTCGCAGATAAAGGGCCGTTTGAAAGGCTATGTTGAAGCTCGTCCAGGTTGACTTGTGGATCTTGATGTTTCTGACCGCTGCAGCCTCCCCACGACTTGCAGTTGCATCTCGTAACGTCCAGTATGGTCACGACACCTGTCATCATAACAGCACAGCGGAGAGAAGATGGTTGTCGACTTTTGTGGTCGACCATGCACTGTGAGCTGTGATTCACGCTGAGCTTGCAACAGTCTTCAATTTGATGCTTGAATTCTACAAGGACTCTACTTGCTTCAACGAAGAAACTTGCATGATTGTCACAAATCATGATAGCAAAAATATTTCAAAACCAGAAGCTGTATTCGTTGCTAGCACTCTCGACTACATGTAGGCTGAAAGCCGTCTTGCAGTTGTTAGCCATAGTCTGCCCTGGAGACAGACATTTGTCGAAAGTCTATGGCGGCCGCCCTCGTGTATTGTATAATATAATAATTTTGTACCCAAGTGGGTACTTTACCGCATCTAATGGTATTTTTAAATTCAACTGTCTAGCTCTAGTAGTTTCTGAGATATCAGGGGTCCCAAATTTACATTACTGGGCTCTGTGTGCCCCCTGGACGCCACCTAGAGGAAAAATTTTTGTACCCGAAGCGAGTACTTTACCACATGTAATCATGTTTTTAATTTCAACTTTCTAGCTACAGTAGTTTCCGAGATAATAAGAGGTCCCAAATTTACATTAAGGGACCCTGCGCTCCCCCGCACGCCCCCTAGCGAAACATGTTGACAAACCCCAAGTACTTGCCTATACCTATATAGCTGTAAAGTTTCACTGAATAAATACACCACAGACGAGGCAAAAATGCCTGAAGACGCCCGTTTGTTATATTGACCACAGTTTCCAGTGACTGTATCGTTGAGCAAATATTAAGCGATAAAAACGTGCCATCGATATTTGTTCATAACTTTGAGAAATGTTGGACGATTTTAAAAATTCAGTTCACTGTTGGACTCGCTAGTAAATTTGCAACAAGACTCGTGCAGTATTTCCCACCGCACCTTAAACGTGTCGACTACACTACCTTGTGAACTACAAAAGATCAACAATAGCAATGCTCTTGATGTATTTAACGCAGTATCATAGGTTTGTTTCTAAACATTAGACTGTGGGCGCTTGAGTCACTCTACCGTGACGTTGTGAAGCAATTGCGACGTTGTGTTAAGCCAATACTGGAACGTGACTGACAGACAGACAGACAGAATTGCTGTATCAAAATCGAGCGATAAAAATCAAACATCAGCATAACGTAAGGCATCAATAACTTACGGTACAAAGTGAGAATCACCGTACAGTAGTATGGTAAGTGGG